>Ga0222714_10005331_pt1 | contig 12296 bp, 16 predicted proteins | sample C33_3DmetaG_FD_165048 | JGI IMG/M metagenome (GOLD analysis project Ga0222714, IMG submission 165048) | Estuarine water microbial communities from San Francisco Bay, California, United States - C33_3D | ecosystem: Environmental > Aquatic > Marine > Unclassified | place: USA: California... | reverse complement strand
TCTTAATTTGCTCCACAGCTGATTTGACTGTGGTGAAGCCATCTTCCCAAATTGGTTTAGCCCAGGGATCATCCTCGACAAATGCTTTTGGCATCGTCTCGACCTGCTCCATATCTTCGCGGCTAGGCTTTTCCTCTGTGCCTAGCACCACGCTGGCAGCTCTACCGATTGCGCTGCTTACTGTGTCCTCGACATACCAGCGCTTCATTTGTGGATTGTAAGCACCCACCATGCCATGTGCGTAGTCGATAGCCGCTGGCTCTTTGTCCTCGTAATGGCGATAAATACGGCACTCGATAAGAATGAAGCCCTTTTCAGGATTCCAGTCGATGATCGATGTGTGAATTTTGTTGGTCGGATAGGTCGCGTGCAGTCTCTGAACCTTTTGATTTACTGTCTCGTAATTGTCCAGGAATCCCATTAGCGCACCGCCTTGCGAGCTGCGATCTTGCCTCGGATAAATCCTTCGCGCTTGCCTTCTTTAAGGCCTGCGGTATAACCGAATGTAAAGCCGATTGCGACACCTATCAGTAGCCACATAGCCACTTCACCTATTGAATACATTTTTGCTCCCGTTCAGGGGGCTACTGTGCTTCGCTCCCTGCCTTAACTGTGGGGCATGGGTGCGTGATGGTCAAGAATCCTGCGTGTTTTTGGGCGTGTCGTTTGGCTTTTCGACTGGCTTATCCTTTAAGCCATTTGATGCCAGCACTGAACCCAGTGCGCCTGTCAGGAATACTGTCAGGGTGGTCAGAAGCTCGATAAATGCTCGATCGTTGGGCGCTTGAGCGCCGATGGGCTGTGTGACAAAGATAAGCGCGTACAGCATGCCCATTACTGATACGGCAAAGACCAAAGCCAGGCATACGCCGATGAATACGATTAAGCGGGCTTTGAGCTGCTCATTGCTTAGTCTGCGGCTGTTCCTGGGTGTCAATTTCATCTCCAAATAAGTCTTGAGTGCAGACTCCCGTACTAACACACTCTGGCGGATTACATTCAGGCTTTTGCCAGTTTTCGAATTCCTGGCACGGATACCTAACCCATCCATCGTATTGACCACATGCAGATAGCCCTATTGAAAGCGATAACCATAGGGCTACCTGTTGTAGCTTTCGGGTCACTTCCCCTTAACACCGAAACTTGAGTCATTTGGATTCAGCCAACGCACGATGACAGGCAGCACAGCTGCAAGCCCTGCACTAGCGATGGCCTTTGGGTCAGTAACCCCAGCCATATAAACGGCAACTGATGCCGCTAGGAATGAGCGCGCCCATGATGCGGCCATTGCTTTGATGTTTGTCATTTCTTTGCACCCTTCTTGAGTAGCTTCTTTTTTGGTGCGGCTTCAGGTACTACCACCGCAGGATATTCACCCTTGAATGGCACATATTTAGGCCGACCAAATCCCACGATCTCCTTGCCGATGGTGCGCTGCTTAATCATCACCATGCCGCCATTGCGTTGATCGCCAGTTCCTGATGTGTTGCCCTCGATGCAGGTAATGACTTTGCCATCGATTGCTGCCACGATGCCCACATGGCTAATTTTGTCGATGCCATCATGCGGGAAGTCCATGAACGCAAGATCGCCGAGCTGTGGCACTTCATGCCAGCGGCCTAAATCCTTAAATTTGTGTGCGCCTGTAGCTGTGCTAACTACCGATGGTGCTTTGACTCCAGCTTGTGCAAGTACCCAGTTGCAGAATGAACCGCACCAGGGTAGGCCGTTGGCTTTTGTAAATTCTCCATATTTGGTCAGATTGTCAGGCACTTCGACATAACCAACTTCACCCAAAGCAATTGCAATTGCCTGGGGTGCTGTGCTTTGTGGATATGTCATGAAAGTAATGCAGCTGCTTCATCAGCTGTGAGGTTCAATTTAGAGATGACTGCTTCTTTTGCAGCTATAGCCGCAGCTCGCGCTGCCATCTTTGCTGCATCTTCAGCTTCTTTTGCGGCAAGTTCTGTCTTTTCTGCCGCTGTAAGTTCACGCTCTATGACTTCGCCAGTTTCGACATTATGAATTGTAATTTTTGACATTAGTTAATCCCCCAAAGTGTGTAAGTTCCACCTGCATAAGTGCTAGAAGAAACACCTAAAGTGATGCTTGAGATTGCCGTAAGAGTTCTTACAGCGTAGGTGCTATCTGATAATGCTGGAGCACCTGATCCTGTTCCTGAACCATCTGCACCATTGCATTCGCCCATGATTTGGATAGTCTTAAATGCATCGCTTGATGCGTAATTTGGAAAATCAATTGTCCACACATTTCCATTGTTACCAGTAACTGGTCGGAAATATGTCCATTCAATGTTTGCCTCGCCTGTATAATACACATCGCGAACTGATCCCGAACGGCCATCGCGAGTTAATCCGTCATAGATTGAGCTTGTATTGCTGTTTACTGTAAGGCGCAGGCCGATAATTGCATTGACCTGCACATTGTTGAGCAATAAACGCAGGCTTTTGTATGTGCCGGCAATAGATGACATCGTCACACCAGTGCTTGAAAGTGTGCCAGTTGCAATTTGTGTCATGCCACCCGATGAAGCCGTTGCCCATTTCATTCCAGTCGCTTCAGCTGAATCGGCTGTCAATACTTGGCCATTTGTGCCTATTGCTAATCGACCGATTGTGTTGTCAGCTGTGCCAGCCAGTAAGTCACCTTTTGCATCGATGTTGCTAATCGATGGCGTGGTTAAAACTGGGGATGTCAAAGTCTTGTTTGTTAATGTTTGAGTGCCAGTCAATGTCGTGACTGTTGAATCGATTGCTAGAGATACAGCACCAGTTGTGCCGCCGCCAGTTAAACCTGTACCAGCTGTGACAGCTGTGATGTCACCGATTTCAGGTGTTACCCATGTGTAATCCAAATCGGTGCTTGATGCTTTGGTAAGCATTTGGCCAGTTGTACCGCCCTTGAGATCGACAAATGATGTATCGATGCTATTGCCCAGGGTACGCATGGCCGCTGCGCCATCCTTGACATAATCGGTATCGTCAGGCGTTTCCCACCCGAAGTTAGTTGTGTTCGCCATGTTGTCTCCTTATGCCACGATAATGGCTTCATTCCAGTCAAGTGTATTTGATAGTGTGTTCCATGTCTCTGTGACACCCACATCCATCCATTGCATTGATTGCAAGCTGAACGCTGTAGGTGACACATTGAGTGTGATGTCCAGGCGGTTGTAACCAGCTCTGAAAGTCCAGCCCTCGACAAATCCCTGGAATCGACCATTCACCATATTGGCTGGCAAATCGGTAATGTCAAGCGGTAAGCCCATAAAGACATTCAGCAATGCATCGCGGTCGCTGTCATCCAGTTCAGCATTGCCCAGGGTAAAGGTGATTGACTCAAATACATCTTGAGGCCAGGCTCTGATGCCTAGATAAAAATCTGCCTGTTCTTGAGCTGCGTAATCATGCTCCAGGGATGTGCTGATGTTTTCGGCTTGTGCCCCATATTGATCTACTGAATCCAAATCGATGGCTGATTCTTGTTGGCCGTTTTTATAAGTGATTGTGACATTGTTGCGCAAATCGCCCAGGCGGCGAATAGTGCGAATCCCACGCGATAGCGCATGATTGCCGCTAAGGGATGTATAGCCGTTATTTGCCAGGTACAAGCCACGATGAAGTGCATCGGCATACCCGATACGCCCCTGGGCATCTTCATACAAATACCCCAGGCCTGAAGTAGCTAGGCCAGCGACCAGCGAATAAATGTCAGTCAGATTGCTAGATCGAGCTGCCAGCTCATATTGGCCAGGTTGGTCGATTTCGCCCACGCCTGAATTCTCGGCATCTTCCCATGTGGTCGTGGCGTTATATGTTGCCCAGGTAGTTGCCGCAGGTACTTCAGCCCAGGTGTTGAAAAATGTGTCAGCTAGTACGGCATAAATCTGATCGCCATCAAAATCCTTTGCCAGCACACCCTCGGTTAGCGTTTTGGTCAATTTGGCCAGTGATCCTAAAGCTGTGATTCGGATTGATTCATTGATGCCACCTGTGCCAGTTGATGTGACTTCAACCTGGGAATCTGTAACGCTGCCGCCAAAGATATTGACATATGTGCCTGTCGAATCTTTGACCTTGATTGATAGGCCATCATTGACATCGATGGTAATAGGGGTCAAATTTAGATTGATGATTTCGATGCTGGCATATCCTGCACGCGGCTGGCTGTAAATATCTGTGCGCCCTGCAACCACTGTCAAAGTGGAAAGCGTTATATTTGTGTAATCAACGCCATTGATTTGCAATTGCCATTCGGGTGTCCACTGGGTCATAGTTTGTACGCCTGCGCCCCTAGACCACCGCGATAATATGAAGTGTTAATGACATCGACTACCGCACGCGCTACGCCTTCAGGATCACCAGCTACGCCGATGTTGATGTTGGTAGTCATGCCTGAAAGTGGGTTATATGGTGTAGTTGATGCCTGGCCAGTAAGTGGGTTATAAATCATGGTTGGTGATGCGTAGCTGCTGGCCTTTGAGGCTAATGCAGCTGATGCAGCGACCGCCGCTGCGCCTGATGATGCACCGCTTACCGATGGCATCGCTATTGATGGCACTGATGGAATAGAAGGCGATGATACTGAAGCGCTGGAGATTGATGGTGTGCTGATAGTTGGTTTGTTAATTGTTGGAATGTTAGGCAAAAGTGGCACTGCGTTATAGGCGCGGATAAGCGCATTGATTCCATCGATTGCACCGCCGATAAGGAAGTTGATGGCTTTAATAACTCCAGCGATGACATCGATGACACCCCCGGCAACTTTGCCAACGACTTGAAGCGCCCCGCCTAATACTGTGCCGATTACTGGCGCAAGGTATTGGGCAATATAGCCGCCGAATTCCTTAAATGTCTCCAAGTTATCGCCGATGGCATTTTTTACATATCCAAATGCTTTCAGTAAGCCATTGATAATTGGCGTGAATACATTGACGATGATATTGCCCAGTGTGGTGATTGCTCCACCGATGCCGCCTTTGTCTAATCCAAAGCCACTGGACATTGCATTGATTGCGGGCAGTGCAATTTGGTTGATAAATTTCATCAGCTTTTCCAAGATAGGCAAAAGCGCAAAGCCGATAGTCTCTTTGGCTTCATCAAAAGCAATTTGCATCCGAGCGATACGGCCTGCATAGGTGTCAGCATTTGCCGCCGCTGCGCCACCAAATAAATCTGTCAGTCTGCCCTGGACATCAGTAAATGACATGGTCTTAAGTTCGGCAGCTGATAGGCCAATCCCTAATCTGCCCAGTGCTGTGGTGTTGCCGTCATAAGCTTTGCCCAGGCTATTGGCTACCGCTTCAAGTGGCTTGCCTGTAGCTGTTGATACATCCAAAGCGATCTTGAGTAAATCCTGGGCTTTTTTGACATCGCCTGTCGATAGCGCAAGGCGCTGCAAGGCTGGGCGCAGCTCATCATCTGCCACACCAGTGGCCAAAGATTGCTGCAAGATAAACTGTTCAGTGGCGGCGATTGCACCTTCTGTAGCCCCTGTGGCGTTCTTTAGCGCCAGGGCAAGCTGTGTCTGTGCCTTCTCATCTTCGATGGCGGCCTTGACCCCATCCACGCCGATTTTGACAGCGTAAGCGCCAGCGGCAGCGGCCGCAGCTACTAGGGCAGCGCCGACTACCTTGCCAGCCTTTGAGACCTTATCGCCAAAAGTCTCGACATCCGCTGTCGCAGCTTTAAGCGATTTATTGAGGTTATCTACATCGCCGAGGATGGATAGCTTGAGCGTTCTACTTCCTGCCATTAATCGAACCTCTTAACTATCTCGGAGAATCCTTCTTCCCACTTCTTCACGATTTCAGGCTGAATACTGCGCAGAGTTGGATAAATCCACCATCCACGCGAACCGCGACCCTCACGACCAGACCATACTGGGAACTGCTTATACTTATTCGAGCCAAATTCTGCCCCGCCCCAAAGGTCACGAGTGGTTGCACCACCGCTGAATTTTTGCGCCGCGAATCCGTATGAGATTTCGCCCAGCTTGGATGATTTAGATACTTTTGAGCCGTCAGCGATTCGAGTTGATACCTTCGGGATGGATCGTGCGTTGCGTGCTGCACTCTTAACCTTATCCGATACAAATTCGGCAAGGGCGTTTGACTTGGCTTTTGCTTGGTCAAGCGCTTCCTCATCCATAGCCTTAAAGGATCGAGCGATGGCACGCAGTTCAGCCTTGTCATAGCTGATTCCCTCACTTGCCATCGGCTCGCCTCTCTAATATCTCCAGCGCTGTCATTACATCTTCAGCACTTGTAAATTCGCTAGTCGGTAATCCTGTCGCGATTGCCAAATCCCAAAGGGTTCGGCTTAGGCTTCCGACTGGGTAACTTTTGGGTCAGAGTTACCGACCTCGACATTTGCGACTGTTTCAGTCCAGACATCGATTGGCTTGACAGGCTTCCCAGCTGCTTCGCGCTTCATGGCGTGATACGCCAGGAATATGAGATCAGATAGCCCTATCTTCTCCTGCGCTTGGCTGATGATGTTGCCTGTGCTCTTTTCCCACTTCACCCATTCAGGTGGGGCTGCCACAAATGTGGCAACCTCGCCCGAATTGAATTCAATTGTTATTGGTAGTTTCATTTTTGCTCCCGTTCTTAGTTTTAGCTAAATGTCTCGGTTGGTGTTCCTACGACTGTGAATGACAAGTCCACTGTCTGCGCATCAGGTGCAGTACCGCCCACTGCTGGGAATACTGGCATGACATTGAACGCAAAGACCGCACCGCTTGCAGCTGTAAGTGATGCAGCTAGTGTGGTGTTTGGTGCTGTTTCGCACGCAGTCCAAAGGGCTTCGCATAGCGATCCTGAAGCGCCCCAGTCTGCAAGCATTGACACATCAAATGTCCATTGGTCATCGATGTGCTTGTATGCCTTGCCATCAAGGGTTTGATATGTCTCGATGGTTGGTGAGTTTGCGAGTGTTGCGCTTGTTGCCTGCGCATCGTAGTTAGTGCTCGCGATCGTTAGGACTAGATCGCGACCCGTAATGATCGTTGTTGGCACTTTTGCTCCTTAGCTTGTTTGAGTATAGGTCGTAGATACATTGATGTCGGCTGTAAGCATTGTGCTTGCACCGACTTCTAATGGGGTTGGCCGATCTACATTTCCAACCACATATCCCGCAGGTATAGCTGCAAGAATTCCCATGATGAGCTGCTCCAGGTTATCCAGGGATGCAGGGTTTGAGTTATATGCCACGATGGCAGTGATAGTGAAGTTCACTTTGACTTTGATGACCGAACGCCCGATGAGTTGCTGTTCAAGGTAGGGCGATGATGGCACGATGACGATTGCTGGCGGGATTGGCGATTCAGGCACATATCCGTAGCTTGTGGCAGCTAGTGAATTGAACGCGGCCGCCAGTGTTGATCGTGTGCCAGCCAAAGTGGATGCTGGCATTTATTGCACCACTGTCTCGACATCGAGGAATGGCATGAGCAAAGTTGATACGCGGTTGGTCAAGCTGCGACCCATTCTGTATGGGGTGCTGGCAAAGTCCACGCCTTCGATTTGGCCGCCAGCTGCTACACGCGACTGGAATACTTCAACCGATACGGCCAGGATTGCAGATTCGATTGCATCGTTGCCTGCATAAATTTGAGCGGCTGAATAGCCTGAAAGTGTTGCTGTGCCAGCTGGAATGATGTCGCGAATTGTCACATTTGCATTTGTAATTGCAGCTGTAAAGTAATAGCGATTATTCATGGCATCAGTGTTCGTGTGCTTGCCAGTGACTGTCACTGTCGCGGTAAATGGCGCAGGAAGCCCGGCAACAATTACAGATTGACCCGCGACAAAGTAATGCTCGCGCTGGGTGTAATAGGTTGCGACATTTGATGTCAGCTTGTAGGCATTGACCGCTGAAGTATTAGCGACCAGCATAGGCAAAATTACGGCCTCGCTAGTGTTGATTATTTCATCGAGGTAAGAATTGTTGTATAAGGATTCACTCACGCCCAGCACTGATCGCAACTGTGCAGCTGTAACTATGCTGGGCATGAGTGTTCCTTTCGTTCGGCTCGGCCAGCACGGGAGCGCACTGGCCGATGATTAGTTTGGGATTAAGAGGTCTTATTAACCTTAAATGCGCCTGCACCGATCTTGGTTGCAATTGCACCATATCCGTACATCATCACGCTGATTTGACCAGTTGCGATGACATCTGCGCGAAGCTGATAAGTGCTTCCCTCATACCATGTGTATGCATCAGGATTGACGATGAGAATTGACCCATCTGTGTCAGTAGTTGCAGCTGTGTTCGCTGTGACATAAAGGTCAAGTCCTGCGATGTTTCCACGCACTGATGTAGGTGTAACTACGCCGCCAGCGTTTGATGGCTGTGATGCGTTGTATATTGGTCGGCCTGCATCGTTAAGTGTCATGACATTGCTCCACTGGGATGTGTTCATGATGATATTACGAGCAAATCCTTGTGTGTTTGCATAGACAGAAGCTGCACCGCGAGCGATAACTCCTAGAAGTTCCGCAGCTGTTGGATATGTTGTGATTGTTGTGCCATCAGCTGTTGCGCCAGCGACAATTGCAGCGTTGACCGCTGTGTCAGTTGCCTTTGCGTATTGTGCAGCCATGTTGCGCATCAATTCATCGATAAATGCTGGTGATGAACGATCGAAAAGTTCTACGCTGAATGTTTGAGCGCCCGAATACTTCTTCACGCTTACGCTCAAGAATTCAGAATTTTGATCTACATCTGCGACTGTGCCGCCTTCATCTTCGACTGTTACAGATGGCAGCTGGGTAATTTTTGGCAGCTCGAAGCTCATTCCAGCGTCGGGCAGGGTGCCGCGGCTGATGGCATCGATGTTGCTTCTTGTGGAATTAGCAAGCCCGTTGATTACAGTTGTGAGCTGGCGTGTAGGTACGAGACCTGCATTGTCAGTGGTATCACTTGCTGCGGCAATATATGAGCGTGCTTCTTCTGATCCGAGTGCTGCGCGAATGTTCATTTCGAGCTGCTTGCCAGCTGAAAAGTCCAGGCGTGGCTTTGTGTATGCAACTGCGTGTGCAGCTGCGGTGATTGACTTCGCGGCTTCGACCGACTCTACGGCTTCCGCGTTTGTGACGGCGTTTTCCACTTCGTCTCCTTCTGTTGGTTGGGTTTCTTCTGCATCCTCGGTGGATTCAGAAATTTCGTCATCGCCTTCTGTAGCTGCTACGCGCTCAACGCGTGCCGCATCAAAAGCGGGATTGTGTGTGAGTGCAACGCCTACGAGCTGCGCCGCGCTTACTACCATTGTGCCATCTTCGTTATAGGCAAAATCTGTCGCTTCAGCTTCTACTGAAAAGCCATCGCGCAAGCCATCCATCGCTTCAACGAGTGCATCATTGCCAGCGGATGTCTGGCTAATCTTGAAGGTGGCCGTAATCCCTGAATTGTCAGGATTGATTGCCATGTTCAAACTGCGGCCTATCGGTCTTGAAGAATCATGCTCAAGGTTAAGTTTTACAGAAGCTGGCTCAATTGAACCTGCCTTGAATAGCACTTTGCCAGTTGATGCGTTTGCAGCTACATCAAAAGCCACGATCTGCCCTGTGATGGTGCGTGATTCTGAATCGGCTGCGGTGATGCGCATAGGTGTTGTGATTTTCATAGGAGCAAGTCCTCTTCCTCTCTGATTTCTTCGACCGACATTGCGCCGATACGATTGAGAATTTCATAAACCTGCGCGCGCTCCAAAGGATTGCCACGCAAGAAATCATCTACATCAAATCGGACATCTGTACCCGCTGGCACAAAATCCGCAAAACTCATTCGCTGTTCAAGGACTGTCATGTAATTTCTGAAAGCGAAGTCCACGAGATCGCGCCTTTTATCCAAAGCGTTGCTGTATGTGAATGTGGATTGCTGTGCATCTACAAAGTAGGCTGGCACGCCAGTGGCGCGCGCTAATTCAAGCGCCACATAATTGCGCGCTTCATTGAGTTGGATTGATTTAGGATCAAAGCCCAAAGTCTCAAGCGTGACATCTGCATTGAGGAACGCAGTAGATTTATTTGCACGCGCTGTGCGCCAGGATGATAGAAGTTTTGCAACGCGGTCGGCCGGCAGCGATGTGCCATTTGACTTTAACACCATTTGAGGAATTGGCTCAACTGCAAAATTCATTGCAGCTTTTTCGAGTGCGGCCGCAGCTTTAATCGTGCGGCCTGCACGCGCAAGTAGCCCCTCTGATTCGCCAGCGAATACCACAAGATTTTTCGGATCAACGAGAACGCCATCTACATAATATGCGGTGACTTCAGTGCCATTTGCGTTTGTTTGTATGCTTACGCGTTCAGGGGCGATGCGCTCCATTGCGCGGATTCTTCCTGTGTCTGCATATCTATCAGTTGCATATGCATACGCTGTAGGATGAAAAAATAAATCTGAAATTAACCATGCCCAAAAAACTGAACCTGCGATTCGTGGGTCAGGCTGATTAATCACGCGTGGTGATTGCACCTTTTCGCCTGTAGCAATATCGCGGCAATGCATTGGAAGCGATGCAACTGTCTGAATGATTCCCAGTGATCGCGCAATGGTTGGCACTGTCATTGCTTCGGCGCGTGATGCGCTTGTGGCAGTTATTGCAAAAAATGGCGAGGCCTCGGGATACAAAGGCGCAAGCGAAGCCTCGACATCATTGACTTGAGCTGGAACGGCAGCTTTCGTCAATTGTGGTACAAAAGCATCGAAAAATCCCATGCATGAATTTTAATAAGTGCGTAGCAATTAACCCACCATGATGTCAAGGTCTGTCTCTGGGCGTGTCGCAAAGTGTGTCACGAGTGCTGTGGCCACACTGGCGCACACTGCGGTGGCGCTCGCCCTTCTGCCTATGACCCAGCCGCCATCGCCCCTACGCAGCTGAACTGCCGAAAGCATTTGTGCAGTCAGTTCAGGATTTGGCTTGTAATGAAGCCGACCGCTATTGATCGCACCCAGCATTTCATCACAGGCCTGTGGGTAAGCCGCATCCATGTCAAAGATTGCGATACCCGCTGGCGCAAGCCTTGCAGCCACCGCCCCAGCTGTGCGCCGCGAGTAAAGCACATATTCGAGCGGATACTTTCGGGCATAAGCCGCCAGGTCATTGGCAATTGCCTTGTCATCGAGCTGCAACTGATTTTCCCAGGTATGTAACAATTTGATACCAAAAGTTTCATCGCCCAGCTTCTGCGCTCCAACGAGCGCGGCAAATTTTCTGTCAGGCGATAGGTCGATTCCCAGCCAGGTTGATTTTTCTTCATCGAGGTCAAAGTCAGGGTCAGCACAGGCAGCCCATTTATTTGAGTCCACACAGCTCTGAATCGATTGAACCCATCTACAAAGTACCTCGGTCTGCACCACATCGGGTGGGTCGTTAAACACCGCGCGGATATTGTCAGGGTGGATGGTGATGCCCAGGGCTGGATTGCTGTAGGCCGCATTCTCCATAGTGACTTCATCGGTCGGTGCGCTCCACTCAAAGTAGCCGATGTCATCAGCTGCGCCACCGATGGCCTGCATCGCGCGCTGTCTAAATTGATTCAGCACAATGCTCGCGGCATCGCCTGCGTTCGTATAGCTGATGATCATGGGATTTTTTGCAGCCATCAAGGTATATCGCAGCGATGCAAATGATTCCAGGTCAGTCATTTCGCGAAGCTCATCCAGGTGAATGGTTTCAGGCTTTGATACACCGCGAGCGGCCGAACCGCCAGCCTTGATAATGAAGCGTGTGCCTTTAAGTGTCTCGATTTCTTCTGATCCATGACTCCACCTGATGCGCTTGACTTGTTTTGCCAGGTAATCGCTTGATTCAATAACCTGAACAAGCTGCCTGAACTGCTCCAGCGATGTAGATAAGCGATGAGCCGACCCGATTTGCAAAGATTCTTCCCATAGGAAAAGGCCGCCCAGGATTCGCAGCTGCATCAAAAAACTTTTGCCATTCTGCCTGGCTACCACGCAGGTATTGACGGGGCTTGCCCACCTGCCATTAGGTAACACTTTGTGACTATGCTCGATGAAAAATTTTTGCCAGGGCATCAGCTCGATACCGATTTGGCCAGCAAGATCAATGAGTTCAAGCCCCTTTGATGGCAAATCATTGAGCGGCGTGTGGATTCTAGGCGTTGGATGGCCATAAAGGACTTCTGTATCCCTACCCAAAACCGATTGAGGCCGTTCTAAGCCCTGTTCAGCCCCTTCGAGGCCTTTTGGGGCTTCTGCGTGGCTAGTCATGGCTTATTGACTCATTTTGGGGGGTAAATCCCCCAG
>Ga0222714_10005330_pt1 | contig 12299 bp, 14 predicted proteins | sample C33_3DmetaG_FD_165048 | JGI IMG/M metagenome (GOLD analysis project Ga0222714, IMG submission 165048) | Estuarine water microbial communities from San Francisco Bay, California, United States - C33_3D | ecosystem: Environmental > Aquatic > Marine > Unclassified | place: USA: California... | reverse complement strand
ATTTTTTAATTCTTTATTTTCAATAAGTTTTTTCCATTTTTCTGGATAAAAATCTTGGTGTGAATAATTGGCAATAGCTTGTGATTTTATTTCTTTATTATTAATTTTATTAATAATAATATTATTAAATTTTAGATTTAGTATAATCATTTTAAATTTATCTAAATAAATTTGAACAAAATACTTATTATCCCACTTTTTAATAATATTTTTTTTATCAGATTGTTTCAATGACCAATTAAAAATACCGATCTCTAAATTTTTTGCTTGTGTAAATAGTTTAATATATGTAGAAAGTTCCTTAATTATATTATTTCTAAAATGTTCTGAATTTGTAATAGTAATCATAATTATATTATGATTTTTATTTTTATATTAATTATAATAATTAAGATATCAATTTTTATAATTAATATTGTTTAATTGCATGAAAGTTCGCTATATTCTTCTTCGTGTAAGTCGGAACTAGAGTATAATTCATTTTCTAAATTAATATCATAATTTATATCATTTTTAATATCATTTTTAATATCATTTTTAATATCATAATTTATATCATTTTTAATATCATTTTTAATATCATTACAATTATCTTGCTGATAGTTTATATTTAACAAGATATTTTCATCAATATCAATATATTTATTATTATTTAATCTAGCAATTAAAAAAGATCCATATATTTTGATTTTTTCATAAATATTAATATTATTTAAATCAAAATTATTAATTAAATGTGGTTGACCTATATTTTTTCCCCATAATTGATACTTATCAGAATTAATATGCCATTCATATAATTTTGTAAAGTTATTGGGTTTTTTAAAACCACATTTTTTATAAAGTTCATCTACATTAATGTTTTTTTTTGTATTAACAATATTATGATTGTTAAATCTATTAAAAATAATAATTTTAGTCATTTATTTATTATAATTAAATTATTCTATATTGTTTATTTTATAAATAATAAAGAGTAATTTATTTATATAATTAATATTGATAATATAGTAATGAAAATATATATAGATAACATAAGTATAAATGATATAGATATTAATAAATTTAATACTGCTTTTTTAAAAAAAAAAATAAAACAATATATTTATAGCGATGATGGGATATTTTATTTTAAAAATAATACATTAAATAAATTAAATATAACTGATGTTAAAATAGAAAAACAATTTGTTAATAATTTTAACTTTTTAATAGATAAAAGCATAGTTAATAAAACAAATAATAATTATCAAATACCATTAAACTATAAAATATTTAATGTTACTATTAGTTATTATAAAATAAATAACTATATTAATTTTATTATTTTTCAAGATGGGACTGGTAAGATAATTGATTTTTATTTTAAATCAAAAAATAATATTGAAAATTATAAAGATATTGTCTCGTTTTTATTATTATTTTAATAATAATAAATTATTATAATATGTTTATTTGGTTTATAAAATGGTTTGGTTTCTCTCTTATTTTAATTATTATATTACATTATTTATATAATTTTTATATAGATAAATTAACTATTCCAAAAGATAAAGATTATATATATAATCAAGAAGAAAGACGGAAAAATATAAATCAAAATATAAATCAAAATCAAAATCAAAATATAAATCAAAATATAAATCAAAATATAAATCAGCATCAAAATAAAGATAACCAGAATCAGGTTAAATCAACCATTTCAAGTAATTTAAATATTGACGCAATAAAAAAATCTTTAATTTCAAATTTAAATAAACAAAAAAATTTATAAATATTATTTAAACATATAATTATATAATATATAATTATGGTGAATATAAACATGGTAAATATGAACAAAGTAAATATGAACACCAAAAATAGATTACCTGAACTAAAACTTTGCTATGAAAAACTTTTGCATAGCAAAGTTCGCGCGGATGAATATATGGCGATACCAAAAGGTAAAAGAGCATTAATATGGTTTACATATGAAAATGAAAAAAATACTTGCATAGTAATATATTTAAATAGTGATAATAAAATAGTAAAATATGAAAAAGAAATTACTTGTTTTTCCAGTAATTTAGTGATTGGAAAAGGCACCATTTTGTATGGAATAATATTTAATCAAATTAATAATAATAATTGTTCTATAAAGAATTTTGCTATTATAAATATACATTATTTAAATGGGGAATATGTATATAATATTAAATATAGAGAAAAATATAATTTATTTGTTAAATTTTTTCAAAATATCTCTCAGCAATCATTAAATAAAAACTATATGTTAATAGGATTACCAATTATTTCAAATAATTATAATAATTTATTAGAAGATATATCTAATTTAAATTATAAAATACATTCGATTAAACCGATTAATTTAAACTTATTTAATTTAAATCTTAATTTTACAATTAATAGTTCAAATATTACTAGTAATAATAATAATAATAATAATAATAATAATAATAATAATATACAGAATAATAATTGTATTTTTAATGTAAATGCTAGTATAGAACAAGATATATATGTACTGAGCGACAGAGACAATAAAGTAGAAAGAATAGCATATATACCTAACTATAAAACAAGTATAATGATGAATAAGTTATTTAGAAACATAAAAGAAAATGAAAATTTAGATTTATTAGAAGAAAGTGATTCTGAAAATGAGTTTGAAAATATAGAAGAAGATAAATATGTTTATTTAAGTAAAACAATAAAAATGAAGTGTATCTTTAATTATAAATTTAAAAAATGGGTTCCAATTAGAATTGCTTTTAGTAATACTCCAATATCAGTAGAATATGATATAATTAACATAGAAAAAAAATATATGTAATATATATATATATAATATGAATAATATGAATAATATGAATAATATGAATAATAATCCTTCTTCTGGATACTCGACTAATACTGGTAATCCAGATTTTCCTATGGGTCTTAAAGCTGGTATAGGAAATTATACTCTATATTCAAAAGGTGGATTAATTAGATCATTACACATCGGTGGATCGAGACATAAACGTTCAAAGTCAAAAAAAAAGACAAATAAAAAATCAAAAAACAATAGAAAAATGCGTTTAAGAAAAAAGAGTAGAAAACATAGACATACAAAATATTGCAAACACAATAAAAAATCAAATAAAAAAAACACTAGAAAATATAAAAAAATGAGAAGAGGGGGTGGATGTGGTTGTATGAATGGTGGTAGTAGTTGTCAGCGTGAGATGAGTGGGGGAAGTTGTCAGCGTGAGATGAGTGGGGGAAGTTGTGGTAATTCATTATCATCTTCTGGATATATGTTAAATGGCAATGGCGGGGGTGATTATGGGGGAACAGCTAATCCAATACCGTATTCAGCATATAATTGGGGTAACTAATAAATATTAATAAATATTAATAAGACATTTGTTAATTTTAGGAGATGTATGTTTGTGTTTTTTATTGTTATATTTTATTAAATTATAATTATCATTATTATAATTTAAATTATCTGTTGTTTTAATTGTATAATCGTTTTTTTTGTAAAATGTTAATCGTTTTTTCCATTGTCGTTTAAATATATCATGACTATCAATAAAATCAATTATCAATGGCCGATCGTGCGGCATTCTTAATATTCTACCTACGGCTTGTGTAATATCTGTTCTAGGTGTTATTAAAAGCAATGTGCTTAATGATTTAATATCTAAACCTTCAGATGCCATGGCATATGTAGCAATAATAATTTTTTTATTTTCACTCTGCTTTAATTGTTCTTCTTTCATTCCACCGATATAATACCCTACACTAGAAATATTCCTAGATTCTATTGCTTTAAATAAATAAGTTAAAATACTTTTATTTTGACCAAGAACAAGCATTTGTTGTTCAGGAAAATCTTTTAATTCTTTAATAATAACCGAAATAATAAATTCAGTTCTAATATTAAAATTACATACTTTTGTAATCATTGTGCTATATGCTGGATTTCCTCTAAAATCATAACTAGTTTCATTAAATTCATCATCATTAATATTAAATTCTATACCTTTAACTAATACATTATTATTTGATTCCCTCTTTACACTATAAGCGATTTCACCTAGAAACATTTTAAATACGTTTGTTAATCCATCTTTTCGATTAATTGTAGCACTTAATCCAAGAGTATATTTTGTTACTAGCTTTAATAATGACCTACTAAAAACTTCTGATGATATATGATGACATTCATCAACTATTGTTAACCCAAAGCTTTGAAATATATTTTGTGGGTATTCTTTTAAAGATAAAGACTGGAGCATAGCAATTACAATATCTTTGTTATCTATATCAATTATTTTTCCTTGAATTTTACCAATTCTTGTTTTAGGCAAAAATTCATTTATTCTTTCTATCCATTGATTTAATAAAAATGTTTTATGAACCACTACAATTGTTTTTTTTTTCAATATACTAGCAATATACAAACCCATTGCGGTATTATGTGTTACTTGAAAATCACCTAATATAAATCTATGATTACCATCAATAGTAAATCCATAATAATTGCCGATATCTTTATATTTTGTAATAGTTATTGGTGTTGTCAAATACATATGCGATTTATTTAATTTGTTTTGTTTGTTAATATTTTTAACATAAATTTTTTTAACAGGAATATTTTTAATTCCAAAACCATATATAGATGTTTTATAAATTGTATCATAATTATTATATTTATTAATTTCGTTATTTATTTTTTTAAAGGCACTATATCCAAGTGACCTAGCAATAAATATAATATCATCTATTAGTATTTCACTAAACTCAATAAAGTGATAAATATTATTATTGTAATATCCACAAGAATCAATTAAACCAGCTAATACATTTAATTGCACCTCTCTTATATTGCATTTATATGACGTAGGAATATATTTATCTTTAATTAAATTCAAATTTTTCAAAGAAGTTAAAATGCTATTATTATTATTATTATTATTATTATTATTATTATTTAGCTTAATTTTTGTTCTCTCAATATTATTTATTTTAATTATTTCATCTATTGTCTCTAATAATTCTTCATCGGAATAGTTATATATTTGTGATAAATAATTGGTATACCCTATCCAATATCCAATAAAATATGGGTCTATATTTATTTCTTTTTTTTTAAATTGAACAGGCACTCTATACCCATGTAAAAACTGGGTTATATTATATATTTTTGACAGTTTTAAAAGTTCATTAACACTAATATCATAAATCTTTTCTTTAATAAATCTATCTAAACCACTTTTAACACATTTAAGTGATAAAATATGACTTTTATTTACTATATAACTATCTCCATATTTAGGAGTTATTTTATATAATTCTTCTTTACCTCTTGCTAATGATAAAATATTTCGCGGCGTACTATCATCACCCATTATTTGATCATTTATTTTAATATTTTGAACGAGTTTAATTGTACCATTATACATTATAATTGGTGTATCAATAGCTAAACATTTACCATAACCACACGGAATATCAAGTAATCCGCCGCCACCCCATACATTTTTAGTTTTATTTATAAATGCATCAACTATTGGTTTTTGATAATCGCGCAAATTTCCAGTAAATTGAATATTTATATTATCACCATCATTGATATTCATTGTTTCTGGTTCTCCGAAATGTTCAATACCAAAATATTTTGGTATATAAAATTTATTTTGAGATTCTCTATATATAGGAAACTCTTGTGCTTTAACAATAGAATTTGGAATATAAGGTTTTACCATTAATTTTTCTCTAATAAAGTGCTGGTCATCTACGGTTAAGCATTCTTTATATATAGTATATCCCTTCTCGCCTAAATATGTTGAAAATGTGTTTTCACCATCATTATTTTTAATCATAATAATTATAATATATTTCTAACAAACTATAAATAATATTTAATTAATTCAATTTCATAAATAAATATTATCTATAAATAAATTATAAATGAATATTATTAAAAAAAATATGTCTTCTATAAAAAATATGGTAAAAAATAGTACGCCAACTATGGCTACTGATTTACCAATAATAGTTATATCTTTAATTATTATATTAGTTGATTTTAAAATACCTAATGAACTGGCATCAGTAATTGATAATAATGTAATTAAAGTAGTATTATATGCTTGCGTATTATCATTATTTCTTTTTATTTCACCGATTACTTGTATTTTAGCTTTAATTGCTTTAAATACATTAACAAATAATGCGTCAATGATAACTGGTTCAGCCTATTTGCACGAAATTAATAATTCAGAAAAAACCAAATCAGAATATATTAATTCGTTAGATCATAACAACGAAGTTACTTTAGAAGAAGAGATGGTTGAAGTGCGTGCTCCTTTAGTTAGAAATAAACCTGTTATGAATGCAAAATATCAACCAGTTTTAGAAGAAACGCATAACGCTAGTAATTTAATTGATAATGATTTATAAATAATTATAATAATATAAATAATTATAATAATATAAATAATTATAATAATATAAAAAACACATTTAAAAAGAAAATATAAATATATATTATATGCCGCTATAGCTCAGTTGGATAGAGCATCGGCCTTCTAAGCCGGGGGTCGCGAGTTCGAGCCTCGCTAGCGGTATATTTTTTTATTTTAATAACATTTTTTTAAAAGTTATTAAAATAAAATACTTAATTAATAATATAAACTTATTTAAAATATTAATGAATAAAAATATAGTAATAACAGGTGGATTAGGTTATATTGGTTCAAATACTTGCATACATATTCCAGAAGATTATCATAATATTATAATTATAGATAACTTATCAAACTCTGATGAATCTGTATTAGAGAAAATTAAGTTTTTAAATATAAAACATAGAATTATTTTTTATCCAGTAGATCTACTCAATATAGATGAGATAGAAAATATATTTAATATATATCGACCATATAGTGTAATACATTTCGCCGGGTTAAAATCTGTTTACCAATCAATAAAAGATCCTTTTAGTTACTATAATAATAATTTACTATCAACATTAAATTTATTGAAAACAATGATTAAATATAAATGTGATAATTTAATATTTTCGTCATCTGCAACGGTTTACGGAGATATTGAATCACCAATGTGTGAATGTGATATAATATGTAATAACATTACATCCCCATATGGAAATACAAAATATATTAATGAGATAATATTAAGAGATTTTAGTAAATCATATCCAAAGTTAAATATAATATCTCTTCGATATTTTAATCCGATTGGTGCAGATAAATCAAATTTATTGGGTGAAAATCCAAATGATATACCAAATAATCTTATGCCTTATATATTAAAAGTAGCTGTTAATAATAATTTATTACATGATTATGGAGAGATATATAACACATTAAATATTTACGGTAATAAATATAATACGGTTGACGGAACTTGTGAGCGAGATTTTATTCATGTTACTGATTTAGCAAACGCACATATTTGTGCTTTAGATAAAATAAGTAATTTAAATGGATATAATGTATTTAATGTTGGAACGGGAATACCTACAAGTGTATTGAAGCTTGTAAATACATTTATAGACGTAAATAAAGTTAATATACCTTTCAAAATTGTTTCTGAGAGAGAAGGTGATATACCTATTTCCTATTGTGATAATTCAAAAATAAAAAACACTCTTGGTTGGATGCCAAAATATGACATTAAAGAAATGTGTATAGATGCGTGGAATTTTCAAAAACTATTATTAGATAAGTAAAAAATATTATATTATTTTATAATGGAAATAAAAAGTATTGATATAATAAAAAGTTTATTGCTATTATTAATCTCAATATCAGGTAATTTTATAGCAGAAACATTAAGTTGTAAATCACAATACGTTTTATCAAAATATATGTTTGTTAAAGAAATAATAGTGATGTTAACTATATTTTTTACATTAAGTTATATAAATGACAATTCAGTTCATCCAGTTGATAATTTCAAATATACATTACTAATTGGTGTGTTATTTATAATGTTTACAAAAATGAATTTATATATGACTATAATATGTTTTTTATTGTTTATATTAAATTATATTTTATACATTTATATAGAACATTATAAAGTTCATAAAATAAATAATAGAGAGATTATTGAAAAATTAGAAAAAGGTTATAATTTTATTAATTATTTAAATATTGCTTTAATTATAATAGGATTTATTAGTTATTTTAATACACATTATAATGTTATTGGAAAATCAAATTTTAAATTAACTAAGTTTTTATTTGGTGTAACTAATTGTAAATCTATGACATAAAAAATATAAAATAAATAAATTGATTTTATATTTTATATTTTAACTTTTAAATATTATTTAGTCTAATAAAATCATCAATATAAATATTATTTTGTATATATTTTATAGTTTTTTTTAATCCTTCTTCTAATTCAACGGATGGTTGCCATTTTAATACTTGCATAGCTATATTTATATCAGGACATCTATTTGTTGGGTCATCTTGAGGAAGTAATTTATTAACAATTTTTGATTTTGTATCGGGAATTAATTTATATAAAATTTCTACCAGTTTATTTATATTAATCTCTCTTGTATTTCCAATATTAACTGGCTTATTATAATTTGAATTCATTAATATTGTTAATCCACATATTTGATCAGATATATAACAAAATGAGCGTGTTTGATTGCCATCCCCGTATATAGTAATATCTTCATTTACTAACATTTGTTTAATAAAATTAGTTACTACACGGCCATCATTTTTATCCATATTCTCTCCATATGTATTAAATATTCTTGCTATTTTAGTATCAATATTGTACATTCTATGATAATCCATTGTTAATGTTTCTGCTATTCTTTTTCCTTCATCATAACAGCTTCTAATACCAATTGTATTAACATTACCCCTATAAGATTCTTTTTGAGGAGAGATTAATGGCTCCCCATATATTTCAGATGTAGAAGCTAATAAAAATTTAGCCTGTTTTTCTCGTGCTAATTCTAATAAATTTATTGTACCTTTAAAATTAATTTCGGAAGTATAAATAGGATTTTTTTGATATTTTTCAGGCGAGGCAGGGCAAGCTAAATTATATATTTCATCTATATTCTCTTCTATATCTATTTTTTTTATTACATCATGATATATATATAAAAAGTTATGATTTTGTTGAAAATGCGTAATATTACTTATATTACCAGTATATAAATTATCTATACAAATCACTCTATTATTTTGTTTAAGTAGATATTCACATAGATTAGATCCAATAAATCCTGCCCCACCAGCAATTAAAATAGTTTTCATTATTAATATTAAATAATTATGTTTTAATATTAAATAATTTACTAATTTAAATAATTTCTTCCATTATAAGTAATCGTTGTAACTCCTACAAATAAAATAAATATCTTTTCATAAATATTAAAAATATATTCGTTTCTTTTTATTGGCAACAAACCAACCTAATACCGAAAATAATATAGATAATATTATAAGTTAATATTGAATATATTATTCTTTATCTATATACATTTTATAATATTTATATATTAAAAAAGCACAGTTTGACCCGTAATCTCTTTACTCGATGTAATAATTGGAACTTGAGAAAATCCTTTATTCTTTAATAAAGAGCGTACATCATTTACAAGAGTAATTGCGTCGACTTTGCCAATAACTATACGCCTATATTTAATACATTCAAGCAAACAAGATGTCATAGCACCTGAAAATTGATTGTTACCAGAAACATTAAACGCGTCAGCAGATGTCTGGTCATCACGGCACCCAGAAATCATTACTATATTACTATCACACGCTTTGCTTGTATTACTAACAGAAACCTTATTTTTATCGGAAAGTTTATATTTTAGATCACCAATAGTACCAGAATGACAGCAATCAAACACACAAGTTACTTTTGTATTAGGATTAAAATATTTAAATATCTTTTTGAGTAAATCGTCAGTTATTACACCTGCACGCTCATAATCAACCGGACAAATTGCTTCGTCTTGCCCGTCGTCTTCATCATTATTAGTATCGATAACACCTACGCCATGTCCAGAAAAATGAATTAATACTTTCTTATAGTTTTTTGTCCGCGAGTCCATTGCTAATTTATATAAAATTCGAACAATACTATATCCAGTAACTTTTGTGGGTGTATCTTGTTCTGTATAAACCTTTACATCATTATACCTTTCATGCTCTTTTAAATAGTCTGCCATATTTTTAACATCATTTGCGCATCCGCGCAATGGGGTTGTCGTTTTTAAATAATCGATACCAAATAATACTGCTTTACTAGCCATAATTAATATATTATAATAATGTTTATTTAAGTATTTTTATATAATAAATATCAGACTATTCATTAATATAATTTATTAAAAATAATATAATATTATAATAAAACCATTTAAAAAGAAACTCAATATACTATTACGCTTCTATAGCTTAGTTGGTAGAGCATTCGGCTGTTAACCGAAAGGTCGTAGGTTCGATCCCTACTGGAAGCGTAATTTATTTTAAATTATCATTTTTTTTATTGATAATTTAAAAACTTAAAAAAAAAATTGAATTAAAATAATAATATTTATTAAAATTAAAAGAATTAAAATAAAAATGAGCCATCAAATCGCAGATGAATTTAACCGCTTAATAAATGAAATTTATTTAGAAATAAATTATTATTTTGATAATGATGAAGAACTCGAATTTTATAATGAAAACGGTGATTTAACCTATACAACCATATTAAATTATATTAAAAATTGTAAATAATAGAAAACTAATTATATATTTATATTTAAAATAATATAAAGGTAAATCAATGTATATAATTATGCCGCCTTAGCTCAGTTAGGTAGAGCGTTCGACTTTTAATCGATTGGTCGTGGGTTCGATCCCCACAGGCGGTATCATTTTTTATTCTCAACCATTTTTATATAGGTTGAAAATAAAATACTTATAGAGATCGCGCATTAAACATGTTTGACTTAATAAAATTATATATCATTAATAATTGATTTATAGAAAACTTATTAATAAACGCGGTAATATTAGAAATTAATTCTTCTCTACAATCAAAATCTTTATGAATATCATTAAATATTATACCACATTTTGAACACTTATACATCTTATAATATAATAATATTAAATTTATTATATTATAATACAATTATTATTTTTTCAATTATTTATAATTGTCGCATCGATTAGTGTTTCTTTTGCTATATTTTTAATTAATTTATTTTCTGTATTTTTTTTCTTATATTTATGAGTTTTTTGAATTAAACTAATATATTCATCTCTTAATTTTTCATCATTTTCCCATTCCGGATGCATAGCTTCCCAATCTGCTATTTTTTTTTTATATTGTACTTCTACATTTGTAAAACCTTTCTTTATTTTCTCTCTATTTATATCTTTTGACCAATCATTATTATCTTTTATATATAATGTTTCTCGTTTTATGTCTGTACAGTGTATAGGTCTTTTATATGTATCTAATTCTTTCAATTGATTAATAAATAATGTATTAATACTATCTTGCATATTACTATCTTTAATATAATCTAAATTTTCTAATTTTATTTTTATTGTTTCTAAAAAATCAGACATATTAATAGCATCTTTGCATTTTTCATTTAAAAATACATTTATATTTATCTTATTATTATTATTATTACCTATTCTAGGTATCATTTCACTTATTTGCTCTTGCTGCTTTTCAAATAATTTATCTTTTTCATCTATTTTTCTAATTAAAGCCATCATTGTTGACATACAAGTTTTCATAAATGTTTTTTCATTATTATTATCATTATCATTATTATCATTATTATCATTATTATTATTATTATTATTATTATTATCTCTCAACTCTTGTAATTCTTTCTTATCTTCACACAATTGTCTATGCTTATATAATCCAGATCTACTCTTATATATCTTACCACATATCAAGCAAATATTATGTTGTGATTTTTTTGTTTCCAAATTGTTTCCAATGTTTCCAATATGTTTTTTGGTGTTAATATGTTTCTTCCAATGACTTCTATGTATCGTATTATAGTCACAAATTTTACAATCAAAAAAAACGGCACTTTTTTTGACACTTTTTGTTTCCATTGTGCCTATATATTGGAAACATAAAAAGTGCCTAAATTATTTTTTGCAAAAAATGACATAATTTTGGCGAAATTTTTTATAGTTCTTTTTTTTAAGTAGTATATTTATTAGCATAACCGGTAACAATACTGTTTAATGACATTTTTAATT
>Ga0222714_10005328_pt1 | contig 12301 bp, 12 predicted proteins | sample C33_3DmetaG_FD_165048 | JGI IMG/M metagenome (GOLD analysis project Ga0222714, IMG submission 165048) | Estuarine water microbial communities from San Francisco Bay, California, United States - C33_3D | ecosystem: Environmental > Aquatic > Marine > Unclassified | place: USA: California... | reverse complement strand
ACGATCAATGACTTCGCCCGTGTTATTTGTTTCGTCGCAAACTACGCGGAAATCGTAGATACCACGACGACCCTGAACATCACGGAGGAATGGCTCGACCAGATTGCGGAACTGAGCGCGAGTGAACGCATCGTTGAACTCAAAGAGCGAGAACTTCGCAGCAGTCGAAATCGCCTTTTCGAGAACGATGAAGAGGCGGCGAACGTTGATTCTGTCGAAAGCTGATGGCTTTGTGAGCAGAGTCTTATCGCCGAACATCAGAGTTCCCTGTCCGGGCTGCGTGATTACTGGATTGATATTGCTCTTATACAGCTGATCTCTTTCGGTCTTGTTTGGATTAAACGCCAACTTGATCGAATTCTTAATGATACCGCGATTGTAACCGGCAGGTGAGTACCAAGGATCACGAGTATTATCAGTACGAACCATCAGACCAGCGATATCGCCGTTCAGAGGAACGTAACGATACAGATCATTGTACTTGTCATATTGATACTTCCAGCCAGAATCCATCGTAGCATACGAAGAAGAAGTCAGGCTATTGCGGAAAGCGATTGCATCGTCAACTTCCTTACCAGGATAGCTGGCGTTATTTACTACGTCAGCACGCTCTGGCGAAAGAACTGCGATACAGTCCTTACGATATTCGCAGATATTATCGATGATGTGAAGCGCACGAGTTGCATCCGCAGCCCCGCCAAGAACAAACGAAATATCAACTTCGTCGGCGTTCTTGAACTTGTTGTATCCACGGATATAATCGTCTGAGGCAGGTATAGTACCATCTTTGCCACCTGTCAGAGAAACAGAGTTGGCTAGAACAGGACCAGCAAATGTTTGACCCGCAGCCTTATTGCCGACGCCAGTATATCCGCTGATTGCCTTACCGAACCAAATCCACTGGGACTGACCATTGATAACATCGACATAATAATTCGTCGAGCCATCAGCAGTCTTGGCATCAGATGCAGCAGACAGCTTAGAATATCTTTCGATTACTGTATCTGCAGTGCCAGTGATCTTGCCGTCTTCGTCGACAACTGCAACATGCATTTCGTCATATAGACCACCATTTAGTGTGGCATAATCGGAAGTTCCTGGAGCGCCATCGAAATAATCATAGAATTCCCAACGGCGAACTGTGCCAGAAGAACCAGTTGCATTGATCGTGACGTTATTTCCAACATACTTACTTGCTAGGGTCAGAGAGGTTGTGTTTCCGATTGCGGAAACTTGAACCTTAACGCGACCTGGACCAAGGATGAGGTAATCGCCGACACCAATTTCTGAGGTGAACAGCGTATTGTTACCAGTTACAGAAGTGGATCCATTAGAAACTGCGACGTTACCAGTGATAGTCTTCTGCCAAGCAGTTGTATTGGCGCAAACAGAAACCTTTAGAGTATTTCCGAGTTCGCCAGGATACTTAGCCGCCCAAGTTCCTGCAGTAGTAATACCAGACTGACCATATTTGTTTTCATAATCTTCAGAATTATCAACAACAACTGATGCAGTATTCCCGCTAACTGTCGCATTTACTGCCTTGGTCGTTGAACCAGAATCGCGATTTTCCACCACTCGGACAACATACAGCGAATTACCATAGGCAAGGAAGTTTGCTGCCGTAAAGAAATCTGAAGCGGTATTGCTGTTTGGCTTGCCGAAAGTCTGTACTAGAGTGTCTTCGCTGTCCACGAGGACGCGAATATTTGCTGGACCCCAAACTGTATGCGCTGCGATGGCTCCGGTGGTGGTACCAACTGCAGGGATGACTGTCGTAAGGTCAATTTCACTGACATTTACGCCAGGAGAAACCTGAAATGGCATAACTCAATCTCCTTCTTCTTAGAATTACTATTCAGTAATCACTGTTTTTTCTAATCTACGAGTTATTTATAAAAATGACTTTATTACAAGCCATTCGACCACCAACCATTATCCCGCTGCCAACCACCTTGATTTTCACCTTTTTCTAAATTTAGAGCCTCTTCATCGCCGTTGTCAATGAATCCAGGAGGCGTCAGATCGTCATACATTTCAGCGAACCTTTCTTCAGACATTTTAGCTCGAATATCTGTATTCGTCAAGTCCTTGAAGAAAGGTTGTCTTGTCAACCAAGCAAAGCTGACGAGAGTCATTACGATATCATCATGCGCGCCTTCTTCGGCTTCATATGACTGCTTTTTAGATATAAAAGTCGAAAACTCTTGGATGGTTTCGAAATCCGTCACTATTAGCTTATCGCCTTCGATCATGTCCTTGAGGTTCGAGCAACCGATTCGCTTGACTTGTTTGGTCATACGAACCCCGATATTTGTTTTCTTACCGAACCCACCGCTGATTTTCTGACCTGCTCTTCCCTTCATAACCGTAGATAGAACATTTTCATATTCTAGATCGGTTTGCAGAGCCTCAGCAACTTGCATGCCGATATCATTTGTTTCAACAAGCACAAACGCATCATTATACCATCTTGCGTATCTATGTATTATATCGGGTAATGTCAGAGGTGAAATCTGATCGTTTCGATATTTTGCGACCTGTTTATAGGGTATTTGGGATACGTCTAACACAGAAAATGCTGAAAAGTCAAGACCGACGCCGTGAGAAACGTCGACCGAAATTAAATACGAATGATTCTGAACGGGTTCTTCATAATAATCTAGACCCCAGTTTTCTTTTCTTGGAGTTCTAAATGCGAGTGTTTTAAGTTTTAGCGGATTAATTAGAGTGTTCGTGCTTCCGAGGAACTCGCACTCAAATTCTTGGCGGAACTGCTGTTCGCTGGTATTGCGAATCGTTTCTTCTTTCCATTTATCGTCGCGCCCAGGAACGTCGCGCCAATGAACTTCGATTGCAGTATAGTTGCTTCTGCCCTCAATAGCATCGATCCACATCTTATAGAAATGATTCATGCCGTTTGGCGTAGAAACAATGATAATCTTAGAAGTGCTACCCGAAGAAATCGTAGGATAAACCGAAGCAAAGAATTCTTCAGCCAGATTCATACCAACGAACGCGAATTCGTCGAGGAAGATAAGGTTATAAGATCCACCGCGAATTGCTGAAGATGAGGTTGCAGCAGCCAGCAGCTTTGAACCATTTTCTAACGCAATGCTACCCTTATTCCAGGATATCACGCCCTGCTGCAGCCACATAGGCAGATATTCATAAGCAAGCTGGACTTTAGATAACAGATCGCGAGCCAACTGCCCTTTGTTAGCCAAGATGGCGCAGTTTTGGTTATCGTTAAAAAGAATATTCCAAAGGATATAACCAACAACTGTGGTAGATTTACCGCTCTGACGAGGCAGTTTGCAAATAGTGAAACGACTCTTAACGAATGTGTTAACCATCGCTTCCTGAAAATCATACATCTTAAAAGGAACGAGACCCTGATCGACGTTGATGATTTTCACATAATTTTCAATAAAATACTTAGCGTCACGAGAGCATTTGACATATTCTTCAATCTGCTCTTTAGTGAAGTCAATTTCAACCCCTGCTTTTTTTAGCAGAGGATTACCAAGATAATGGTCCATTACTTAGATTTCTTCTTTCTTCCTGGCTTCTTCTTAGCAGAAGACTTCTTCTTTGGCTGAACAACTTCTACTGGAAGTTCCAGCTGTTCTTCTTTCTTGAAGAATGATTTAATCTTATCAAGAATTATCTGAAGCATCAACATTTTCGGCTACCTTTCTTGGGTTAATTAATTTCTGAAGTTCAGCTGTACTACCAATAAACAAATTATTTGTAACATTTTTTGGTTTATCGGCTTCTGGATCTAAATCTTTCTTTTGTTTATGTAAATCCATCAATTTCATATTTGCGTCGGTAATCGTTCTAATCAAATCACCAAGAACTTCATATGCTCTTGCATTTTGACTTGCGTTTGCCAAGTCACAAAGATCGTCTAGCGCATGCTTACCTTGCTGAATGACTTCGTGAATGTTTTCCCTTGCGAGTTTGAAATCTTGTTCTCGCGTGTCATCTTCGGGCGGCAAAACTTCTATTTCTTTATGTTCACAAATTTCTTCGCTAACAGGAAGATTCAGCAGATCTTCCATATTTGATTCCAAGTTAGTTTTCATAAGTCACCTATTGATCATTCCCAGTATATGGGTTGTATTTCTTTCCATCTGTAAAGAAGAATGTATTCGAAGCTATACCAAAGTTCGTATTTGCCGAAATCAATGAATAGCTGATCGAAGCAGCAGAGTTTGTGGTTGGTGCACCATTTGCCAGCAAGCCAGGAGTAACAACAATACGATGCGAACGACCAGTTGATGCAATATCTTCGGCTGTAACTGGTCCGTTCCCTGAAGGAACAGGCATATCGATTTGAATACGCTTGATAACGCCAGAGTTCCGAACTGGACCGTAGAAGTATCCCTTGATCGTAAATGTCAGAGTGTAAATTAAAGCACGACGAGTTACAAAATCGCCTTCATATGTGTCCTCAATGGAAACATCATTCAGAATGGTTGGTATGTCCATCTTAATATTCATTGATGGCACCAAATTTACGCTGTTGGTCCATTCTGGTCCAAAATATGGAAGAATTTGTTCAATTATTTGAGCGCCATCGTCCGCGTTTCTCACAAAAACGTAAAGCGCCATTGTGATATTCCAGGGAACAGGCGTGTATTGATAGTTCTTATTATCTGGATCAGAAGAAACTCTTGCGTTCTTTATCGTGTGCTGCAACCTTCTTGTTGGGTCATAAGCCAAACTGACGATTTCAAACGCCATTCTCGGAAGCTGAATTGCGACGTCTCGAGTCAGATCTGGATCTTGCGTGATTCTTACGAGATATTTTTCTTTTGGTCCATAAGCAATAGGAACCGAAACCGTTTGAACAACAGTTCCGCTGGAACTCAGCCGCTGTACGACAAGATCATTAAACATATTGCCAAACATGACAATATATTTACGCAGAGATTGATTGTAAAATTGGCTCCCAAATATCATTTCTAATACCTATCAATTTCGCTGAACGGATTTTGCTCACTGAAATCAATATATTCGAATGAAGATTGAGTGAACATTTCATTATTTGCAACAGCGTCTGTGTCTTCAATTCTGAACTCTTGAAGAGCATGACCGCCATCTTCAGATTGAATTGTTCCAGATCCATCTTCGATGACGAATTGATGATTCAGAACATCGAGAGTATAAACTGTTTCGCGTGTATCGATAACTGTATTTCCAGTATCGATTCTCTCGCTGCTGTAAGTGAACAGATCACAAGTTAGTTCATATGTGTATAGCTGACCGTGCTGATAGAAAATCGCTTCGTGTTCGACGAACTTGATTTCGTACAGATTATTATTCAGTGGCAAAAATATAAGATCGCCCTCGAGCGGGCGCGTGGAAGAAATCGAATAACCGTTTGCAGTTCCAGCTTCTAATAGAATAGAATTGTTGGAATGGAATGTTGTATCTGCTGGTTCGACCTGATAGTTAAAACCAACTTCGTCTATGATCTTTTCGGTACGAATCTGATCCCAACGTTTTCTTGCCATAACGAAGGTGATTTCGTCGTCTATCTGAACACCGAATTTGGAAAGAAAATCGCCCTGTCCTTCGAACCCCGTCGTGTTCTTCATATACATTTCAATATCAACGGCATTTTCGAACTTGGAAAGTGAGTCTTCACCGAAAACATTATCTTGCTTGATCAAAGTGCGCGGAAGATATTTTACATCAATACCATACATCTTGATGGATTCAACAATAAGATCGTCATAGACGTTTTGTTGACCCGCGCAATTGTAATGATTAAAATATTTGTTGACAGCCATTTGTTAGCCAATCATATCTGAAACGGGCAAGCTGTAAGAGTTAATGAGTTCATCTTCCATTTTTATGATCTCATCGCTGGCTTCATCCCAAATTTTCTGTCCATTAAAAGTCACAGCACCAGGAAGCTGCATTCCTTCGAACTTCTTTAGGTTTTCGCCCCACTGACGCTTAATCAGCGCGGTTGCGTATTTCTTAAGCCAAATATCGTCCCAAACGTCTGGGTATGTTTCTGGATCTATTGTGCGATATCCATCGATAATAATGTACTCGCCAACTTGAACGTCGTCGTTCCACTTCATATCGATATACAGCTTATCGGTATGACGATTGAAGCGAATTGGTTTAGAACCGACGAAAATTTCTTCGAGCGTTTCGACATGACGCATCGCCATTACATAACTCACATATGAACTACTCGAAAAATCAAATAGATCATTGAGGTGAATCTGATAACGAATATTGAATAGGTTTGAAGAATTAATTGCGTCGCCAATATCCAAAACGCGCGTCACATTGATGATATTTTCATCAAGTGTGATATATTTGTTGGCGCGGTCAGAAGCAGTGATTTGATGCGGAATCAGAACCCGCTCAGTTCCATCATAATGATAATCGCGATACTTTGCGAGTGCGTCATCGATTCTATCTTCGATTTGAGCATCGTCGACTTCGATGCAAACTACTGGCGATCCCAAACGACGAAGGCAGTAGTCCTTAAATGCAGTTCTGGTTGTTGGGATAGCCATTTTAGCCTCCGAAATTGAATTCTGAGGCTATTTATAATCTTAGACGGTTAGATATTTGTAATATGGGTGCGTCGTGAGGAATGGTACTGGGCTAATATACGAACCAAACTGTGGGTGAGAATCGATAAACCACTCCCCGTCATCTTCGAAATCGGCATATTCGCTTGTTCCATCATGGAAAGATTTGATCAGAGCAGTGATATCTGCATTGCTTGTTCCTGCAGCGATAGAGGAAACAATCCCAGCTTTCATTGGGTCTGAGATCAAAGAAAGAACATCAGCAGGAAGGTCAGAAACAGCATTGCTGAGTCCCAAATCCGCAGCCATAAGCGGATACTCGACTGTTGTGCTGCCGAGTGTGTATTCGTTGGCTGCAAGATATGTTACTGCTGCTCTGATTTTGGTATGATGACAATCTACATCATCCTCAGAGTGAGGGATATAGATCTTATTGAACGAACCAGAAGAAGCCTTGTTGATAAGTTCTAGTTCTGGCACAGCTGTCCAAGATGGGTCATAATTATCCAAAGTCAATACAGAATAAGTAAATGAAGCAACATTAGCATTCAACCAAGTCGCAATCGACTGAGCAGTTGCCTTATTGTCAGAAGAGGGATCTTGAGCGAACCGCTGACCCTTTACTCTGTATGGGAGATCGAAATAATAGCAAGTGACAGTATCCCCTGCAGTCAAAGATTTCCAAAGGTTGTATGAAGATTTAAGATCAGTGGTTAGATATGTTGCTACGTTTGCCATGTCTTATCCTATGAATTCTTGACTGCAAGTGTGAGAAAATCACTAACAAACTCAGATACATTTCTTGCCACAAAGTGATCTGAAACTTCTCCAAGGTCTGATTTATAATTAACGCCCTTGTAGATAACGAACGGAAAGCTGTCTAGAGTTTCGTCGGGAACCCGAGTTGAAAGATTCGTCAGAACAGAATCATCGTGGTCTGCACCAAAGTCAGTATATGTGACATTGTTTTCATCAAGATACTTCTTTAATGCTTTCGATGCAACGCTTCCTTTTTTCCCATATAGGATAATGTCGCTATATTCGATTGCCATCTGTTCGAAACTCCTCGGTGTTATGTTTCTTTGTTATTTATATATGATTGGTGCCTGTTTTTTGGGATAGAGTCAGCTTTCCAATATTTTCCATAGTCACCAAGCCTCATGATTTCTTCATCACAAACCTCAGCAGTTTTACCAAGTTCTTTCTGTTCAAAATACCAGTTCCTGCATTTACATTTTGGGCATTTATTACAGTTTCCGCAACCAACAGAAATCAACAACTTCAGTTCATCTGGCAGTTTCTCATATATTTGCCATCGACCAAGAGGTGGATTCCTCCTATTCATAAATGGCCAATCAATTGGAATACTTGTATTTTCTAATAGTGCAAAATGATCTTGTCTGCAGTATGGATTATTCTTTTCGTAAAATTTATGAATAGGATCGTTTGTATTGTAATACCAATTAGAATGACTCCAGTTGTATGTATTATACCCACCACATATTAGATCTGCATTATGCCTATTCGCTATTAATGCGATATTGTATTCTTTATTGTTTATGTTATCTTCTTTATAAAAATCAACTTCACTCTCTGCAAAGCCGAAATTAAAATCTCTCACATTTTCTCGAAGCCATTCACAAACAATTCTATATTTTATTTTATCTTCATCAGAGGCGTCTAAATGAAAGATTCTGCTCACCACAATATCATTTGTTTCCGTAAGCATTTTATATAGAAGATAAGAACTGTCCGAAGAGGAACTTGCAGGAATAAAAATTTTAGCCATAAACCATTCCTATTCGTTTCTCTCTTTGACTTTGTGAAATTTTCTCTTGTTTATATCTTTCTGTTTGTTTGTATTTTTCGATAGCCAAAAGAGGATCATCGATTTTGTCAAGAGATTCCATTATAATCTTATTACGAAAACACTTTGAACAATTTCCGCACTGAACCAAATTTGAATCGACTATTTTTGGCAAATGGCAAGAAAGAGTTAAATTCAAAAGTTCTTTTGGAAGTTCTTGAATTTGATGAGCAGTAGTTTTTCCCCATTCTCTAATTGGAAACCAAATTTTTCCCTTATTAGAATATTTAGAAAACTCTTTTTCTAACAAAGTGTTTCTGTTAGTAAATAAACCAGCAAGACCATGTACAAACGAATCGGCTATGCCATTTGCTGCCGATATTCCACTATATTTTGCAAATTGTAACGAAAAATCATAACCGTTGTCAAACTCTCTCATAATGACTTTTTTGTATTCACATTTTCTGATGTTTTTGCAAAGCCAACTGTGAATGTTTTTCGAAGCGATCAATTGATATGGCGTGACAGAAGATGTTCCGTTTGCAGCATTATTTTTTTCTGTTATGTAAAATTGATCGAAATATGCAATAACAATTTCATCTTTTGTTTCTTGTAATAATCTCCAAGCAATGTATGTGCTATCGATTCCACCAGAAAATGCAATTAGAGTTTTCATAATTATTTAACAACTTTAATTTTTCGAATACCATACCAAAATTAGACATATCATTTCAACATATGATATTGTGAGTATAATCCCTCTGGTCTTGTCCCATCAGGATCAACTGCAGTTCCAAATGTATTGACTTTAACTAATTGTTGTTTCGTAACTGTAAAATCACCGTTCCAATTAAATGTTATTTCTGGATCATCATCGATGTCCGATGCAAACCAAGTAGCAAAATTTTCTGCTGTAGTTAGATTTCTTGACACAGCATCAACTACCATTGCCCTAAATGCTTCTTTATAGCATTTTCCACAAGATGTATATTCTCCAGAATCGTTAATAGTTGGAGAAATACAAACTGCGCACAAATTTGCAAGTGCTGATGGAACTGCTGCAATCCTCATCGCAATGTTTGCATTGTTATCTATGATTGGCCAAGAACATGTAACACCAGAACCTGCTATTTCGTTAACAACTTCTGCATATACTCTTCGAGAATCTAATCTTGTATATTCATCCCCTGTTGGAATGCCCCATAGAAGATCTACAACTCGTGGTCCATTTCCGGAACAAATCTTAACAAACCCATTGTCATTTGCATATTGTGCAGCAATCTTAAAAAGTGCCACCTGAGGAGTTACGCCACTTTCTAAGTTTCTCATCGGCTTTGAAGCGAATGTAACCTCGCGAACATTAGCGGAAAGCCAATCAACAACTTTCTTCGCTTTTTGCTTTTGATACACCGATAGTTCTGTTTGGAAACATCTTCCTGCGACAGTTACATACGACTCATCTACAAATAAAGCAGTGATTTCGTCTGAAGTATTTGTCAGAAGATAATGCAGAACATAGGTGCTATCTAAACCACCAGAATGTAGAACTATCGTTTTTGCCATTTCTTACCCTTTAAGATATCTCGTTAAAGTTTCTACGACAGTTTCTACTTCATAATCAGTTAAATGCGGATGGATTGGCAAAGTCAATACTCTGTCGCAATATTCGTTTGATCTATTTATATTTCCGTCACAGATCAGCGAAGAACCAGGGAACATTAATCCATAAGAATTGAGAGGTCTGTTTGGGAAATTTTGTGATACAATAATTTCTTTGCTAATAAAATGATCAAACAGTTTACACTTTTCTTCTCTATTTTTTAGCAAAATAGGAAACTTGCTAGAACATGACCAAGTATTTGGGTGAGGATCGATAAAATCGAGAGGAAGATCAGACAAAGATTCTCTATAATATCTCCAAATTTCTTTTCTTCTAATGAGTTCCTCTTCAAAGTGATCTAAAGAAACCATCAATGCGGCAGCTAATTGCTGTGGGAGATACCCATTTGTTCCACCGATATAATCTGTTTTCTGGTCAGCCCCAACACTGCCTGTGACCGAGCCATATGCTCTGAACGACTTTATCAAATTATACAATTCTTCGTTATCAGTGAGACACATTCCGCCCATACCGAAGGGGGATGTTAACACTTTCCTAACATCAAAACTGATACAAGAAATATCTGCGTATGATGCTGCAGGATTACCTTTCCAAAACGATCCAAAACTTTGGGCGTTATCATCTATCGAATATCTTATGTTGAATTTATTTTTGAATTTTTCTAATTCATCATAATCTATGGTATTTCCAAAAAGACCAGCAAAAATGATGCAGGAAAAATCAACATCATAATCATTTGTTAATGATATGTTTGCATATTCATCGATATCATTAAGATATACATTAAATCCTGCAGCCATAGCTTGGCTAACAGGAGCAATATGAACATATGCTTGAGAAAGAATATTTTTCCCAAACCCTTCTACAATAGAAACTGCTCGGCATGCAAAATACAGCGCCAGTGTACACGTCAATGTACATACAGCATATTTTCTATTTGTAAGTTTTGCTATTCTATTTTCGAAAGATTCTACGATTGGACCTGTGAATTCTCTTTCTAAACATAAAGAACTTAAAATCGCTTCATCATATTCCTGTTTGTACGCGGAATATAATCTTGGCATTCTAGAATGTAATATCTTCATCTCATCTTAGGTCCAGTAAACCAGTTCACAAAAGAATATCTAGTTCCCTTTGTAACTGGTGTAACGCGATGACGAAGATCCGAAGGAAATACCATAACAGTTCCCTGATCAGAAATTTCTGGTATCACGCCATTTTCAAACTCAAATACACCACCCTCATACTCTTTTGGGTCACTAATACTTATAACCAAACTCAACTTCCTCATTCCTTCTTCATGAAGCGAAGAGTCTGAATGAAAATCGTAGAACTCACTTTGATCGTATATTGTAAACTGGGGAGCCTGTTGACCTGTTATTTCAAAATTCCAACCAGCGTTTTGATTCGCCAAATTACAATAGTGATTCGAAATACCAAACAACCAGTTAGCACTATCGAAGAATGCTGTCTTAGAATTTCTTACAGATTCATCTACTCTAAATCCATCAGAACTACCAACTGTGCCAGTATTTGCTGTGAGTTTCAATCCTTCCTCAATTATAGCCTTACAAACTGAAACTGGAAGTTCTGCTTTCCAAAACCAATACTGTGGGTCGTAAATCATTTCTTTTCCCAGAGGCGATTCCGATATAAACTTGGGTGCTTATCCCTTGTGTCTCTTAGATTCTGAAGATTCTTAACATCCTTTTCTGTCATTGCAGAAATCTTAGCATTTTTATTGAACCCTCGTTTGAACGGAATGACCTGCATAAGAGGATATCCCTGCTCTAAGCGAACGTATCCATCATTCTGTGTGAGGTGTCCTGGGAAATTAATGAATTCACCATACTTATCTGTATCTACAATACCAGAAATCAGTTCGATATTATTTTCTGGACGATTCAGCGGTGGAGTGAATAAACACGACCATCCAGGAGGCGTTTCGATGGTCCAGTGATTTATGAACTTGAGGGGAACTTTTGGGGAATTCGGATGAGAAGGCAGCTGGTCGACAGTATGATGCTGGACTATAAAATTCCCATTCATATTTTCTCCGCAGATCCAGCTGACGCCAGCACCACCATCTCGAATCGTAAATTCAACATCTGCAGCGAGAGGAATAATCCATCCTGTCACCAGAGCATCAAGAACTGGAGGACATCTCTTTATTGTGGAAATTCTGCGTTTTGCACCACCATCTTCCTCACGAAAGAAGAACATTTCGAGTTTTTTGTACCAGTCGGGAATATAGTGACGAGCAGGATATGGCTCGGGAATTTTGCCGTAAAGATCTGGAAAGCA
>Ga0222714_10005327_pt1 | contig 12302 bp, 18 predicted proteins | sample C33_3DmetaG_FD_165048 | JGI IMG/M metagenome (GOLD analysis project Ga0222714, IMG submission 165048) | Estuarine water microbial communities from San Francisco Bay, California, United States - C33_3D | ecosystem: Environmental > Aquatic > Marine > Unclassified | place: USA: California... | reverse complement strand
GGGTTCAGGCTCGGGTTCCGGCTCGGGTTCGGGTTCCGGCTCGGGTTCAGGCTCGGGCTCAACAACCTCGGGTTCGTCCTCGATGGGTGGCAACTGAACAGGAATTTCCGATATATTTCTCACCACCACCTTGTGGGGAAATTCTGCCTTTACAATTTCAAAGAGGTTGGAGTGTCCATGCACATCCACGAGAATGTAATCCGGATTTAGCTTCTTCACGTCGAGAAGGAATTTTGACGGGTATCTCGTCTTAGTATCTTTATTATTGTCGAATGTGAGTTTCCCCCAGCACTTTACTATGGCATCTGGGAACTTTTCACGGCACGCGTTATTCCTTGGATGCAGAACGGCGATAATCATTCTTTACTTTCTACTCACATTTTTAATCATGGCATTCGGTCGCTTTGACGGAACGAGTTTCTTTCCTATGAATTCTTCCATTCGTTTTAGGGTGAAGTAAGCACCAGCCTGTTCCGCTTCCTTCTTGGTGGAACCCTTTCCCGTACCCCACTGCTTTCCTTCCACCACCACACCCACCCTGAATTTCCCAGTCTCCACATGATTTAGTTGTTTATATTCTGGAAGTTCCCATTTATTGGACTGACAAAGTCTCATTAGAACATCTTTATAGTTATCGTCAATCATGAGTTTTGGAATATCGATAAGTTCCGGATTATTTAGAATTCCCAAAACAAACCTCTTTGCCTCAATCATTCCAAGATCCATGTAGATGGCTCCCACAAATGCCTCGAACACATCTTCCAATATTTTTGGATTATTATTCCATCCATTCCTCATCCCCTTTTCGTCCATGACGACCCATTCATGAAATCCAAGTTTTTTCGATATTTCCGACAAGGTCTTTCCGCAAACAATTTTCGTCCTAGCCCTTGTCAAAAAACCCTCCTGCAAATGCTCATATTTATCATAAAGGAACTTAGTTACTATAAAACCCAACACGGAGTCGCCCATGAATTCTAATGTTTCATAGGATCCTTCGGCGCCATCGTGTTGAACTGCTGACTTGTGTGTAAAAGCCTTTTTGTATATTTCTATGTTATTCACCTCCGTGCAAAGAAGATGCTCAACAACTTCTACTGGAATCATCCTTATCCTTACTAACAATCAAGCTATTTCTTTAAACCTTCTTGGGGAAGTGCTTTGTCAGATGCTTTTGGATATTGAGATGAGAAAGTTGCTCTCCCTTTGGAACCTGTAGGATGTCCTTCAGCTTCTTATCCTGAATAATAATTTTCGTGTTATTTGGATCCTTGAGACCATTCTCCTTCACATAGTTGGAAATGAAGCGGGAGCAGTCCGTCCTAGAAACCAGCGTTCCCTTTGGAACACCTAAGAATTCACAAAGGTCATCCGTAACTGGATGCTTCTTGTTGAACCCCTGGTTCTCGGACTTCTCCTTGGTCTTCGTTCCCTCGGGATCCTCCTGTACCTTGGAAACCTTGCGAAGCATCTTCGAGAGGGACTTAACCTCCTTGCGAAGCTCGGTAATCTCGTTCATCACATCATCTACACTCACCGTTGACATTTGTTATTTACAAGCGGCTTCTCTTTAAATACCTTACTTCTCAAGGAGGGAGCCACCGATTCCGCTTTTGATGCTGTAACTCATTGAGTCCCTGACGAACTTCTGGTCGCCACAGAACCCACCTGGGGTGAGATCCTTGGTGTAATAAGAAGCGTCCTTGCCGGGGCCGGGAACGCAGTCCATTGTGTAGGGGAGCTTGTTGAGGTCGCTGCCCTGGACGATGGGTTCCACGCCGATGTCCTCGGGTGAAAGCTTGTATCCACTCCTCCTCATGCAAATGAAGCACTTGAAAGACATCAATACGACAATAGCCAAAACGCCAAAAAGAGCAATCTGGTTGGGTGACATTTCTTTATAATTCATTATTATTTTTTTTCTGCGTTAAAGGTTAAACCATAAGATTATCAACTAAGTGTAAGATAAGAAATGCCGGTAAGTGACATCGACATTGAATTGGACAACAATAGCGAAATGATGGTTGACCTGGACTCTGAGGAGGACGACATGATGAACAGGATCGTGCTGGATGCTTCCAAGAAAAAGAAAAACGCCCCTAGAGAAGAGGCGGGAACAAGGGCACCCCCATCCTCATTCATGGCATTTGCAAACAAGGGGAAGCAAACTCATTCCGAGAGACCGCAACTTCAAGATGATGCCGAGGAAGGCGACGAAGACGATGGAGCTGGTTATGATGTATATGGAGGAGATGATGAGATGGATGAGAACGCACCCTCTCCCGGATACAAATCCGTTGAAGATGAAAAGGCAGATCTTCTGAATAAGATAGCTCGTCTTGAGAAGAAGGGGATTATCACCAACGAGAGACTTAACATGCACAGCTCCATCCAAGATATCCGTTCCGAGGTGAAGAGGATGTCCTACTCCATTGAGGTGGACGCATCGGTAAGGTTCCAGAGGAGAATTCTTATTGCGTGCGTAACGGGAATTGAGTTCCTCAACAAGAGATACAATCCCCTAGACATTTACCTGGAAGGGTGGTCTGAGTCCATCATGGATGGAATTGACGACTATGACGACGTGTTCGAGGAACTTTACGTGAAATACCGTGGAAAAGCGAAGATGGCGCCGGAACTCAAGTTGATGATGATGCTCGGAGGGTCGGCTACGATGTTCCACCTCACACATTCCATGTTCAAATCCGCCATGCCACAGATGAACGACGTCATCAAGCAGAACCCTGACCTTGTCAGAAACATGATGGCTGCCGTGGCGAATACGGCTGGAAATGCCCAAAACAGGAACATGGATCCCAGACCTCATCCGAACATTCCTAGGAGGGAGGTTCAGGGACCGAGCATGGATCTTTCGGGACTCATGAGTCAATTCATGATGCCCCAATCCACCACGAATAAGGATGTGGAGGAGAATAAAATTCCCAGCAGGGCGAACTCGGTCATCATCGAGGACGACATCTCGGACATCGTGAGTGTTTCTGGAGGATCCGTTAGGGACGTTGAGGTATCGGCGCCCAAAAAGAAAAGGGGACGCAAGGGCAAGAATGTTCTCGAAATTTAATTCGCCAGATATGATAGAATAATATGGTAGGGTTTTGCCCCATAGAAGATGCCTATGGAGGAATGCCAAAAGAAATATCAAAGCCAGAACCATCCTCAGCCATCACTTTCAGCGGGGGGGACAAATCTCCGCCGGGAGTGGGGAACGTGGAATTCTATGACATCGAAGGCGTCATGGATTCAGAACTAGGGTACATGGTAGTTATATTCATTGCAGGAGTAAGCGCAATGATAATCAAGGACATCATTCAGTCTTGGTGATATATTCGCTTGCCTTTGAAAATCCGTGTTTGAAAAGGGATATCTTTTCCTCTTCACTCATGCCAAACTTGAAGGCCTCGCCCTCCTTCAAATCAATGTAAATGGTTCTCTTCTCGTAGACAGTCCTATTCCTTATGATGGAAGTTGCGAAATGCTGTATGAAGTCCACCAACGAATTTATCTTGCTAGTCCTGTCGGTGGGCTGGGGATCCAACTCGATGCTTATGATTTCATTCTTGTCCTTTCCGATAAAGGGAGTCAGAGGAGAACTCTCAAAAGCCGCCAAATCGATGTAGCGGTGACCCTCGTAAAGGATGGACTCGAAGAGGAAGGGAATGGACATGCTCATGCACACCGCCGTAGTCACCGACATGTCGGGGTGGGTGTTGTGGGAAAAGTAAAAACTCTTCTGAAGATTCAAATTGTAAGAAGAAATGTAAAGCTCAGTCCCAGACCATTCGTATAGTTCCTTGAAAGTGAAATCCTTCACGCCGGCGAGTTCCATGCACAAACTCGATAACATCTCACTCCAACGACTTATGGGAACCAAACCGTAGTTGTTCAATAGGGACTTTAAATTGAATTTCATCAATAAATTGACATCAACCTTGTTGATCGCATTCATAAGCCTGTCGATGTCCCAACGGGATACCAAAATGCCGAAAGCCACCAAAGAACCCGCGGAACTTCCCGATATGCTAATCAGGGAATCCAACTTCTGATTCACATAAAGGGAATATGCGGAACCTAGGATGGCGTAAAAACCCATCGCACCGGGACCGATGACAAGATACTTCATGTCCCTTTTTAGAAATCTAGAGGGTTTTGAGAACGAATTAACGCGAATATAATCCAATAAAGAAAAGTGTACTGAATCATGTCCATCTGAGTCCTCACCATCCCCCCCAAAACCAGGTAAAGCGTGCACGCAAGAACAACCTCGCTCGTCCTCACGACATACTTCGCCATGCCTCTGATTACTATGATATAAAGGATACCGAATACAGAAGTCATCCCCAACCTGTCCACCCACCCTTCCATGCCGGTGATTGGCGTAGAAAGTAAGGCGAACAGGAGTGAAGGAACGATGACTTTTGTACTTGTGATGTCCGGAATGCGCATACCTACTCAAGGACAACATATTAAAACTAATTAAGGGAATTCTCATACTCTTTAAGACACAACTCAGAAAAAGTCATTCCCTCGGGCTCCATCTTCTGGTAACATTCATCCCTGTATTCCTCCCACTTCGCCCACAGCATGTCGCTGTGATAGGCTTGCCAGTCCTCGTACTCAAACTCGCTGGGATCCACGAAATCCTGAACGTCCTCACCCTGATGTTCCTCCTCCTCAAACTCAGTCGCCTGCTCAACAAGATCCTTGCTCACCATCTTGGGTTTCTACTTACTTCTTTGCGCTCTTCTTTAACTTGAGGTCAATCTTCTCTGTCTCCTTAGGCTCTAGACTGTCCGTAATAAGTTTTATAATCTCCTTGAGCCTCTCCTCACCCCCCTCTATGTATTTGGGAAGCTCGTCCATCAAAATCTTCTTCGTCAGGGTCGGCTTCCTCACCGAAACCTTTTTGCTCACGTTAGCTCCTTTCATTTCCACCTTGTCTATCTTCTGGGCATTCATGTAGCCCGACACAAACCGACCCAAACTCATCTCCCTGTTCCTAAGCGTCTCCAAAGCAGATTCCGCCTCCGAAATCTTCTTCTTGATAGACTTGAGATCCTCATTCTTCTCACAGTAGTCCCTATACTCGTCCCTCAACTTGTCAATCAAATCATTCCCCTCGGTGAGCTGAATCTTGATCTGGGTCCACTCCGCCAACGATTCTTTGAAGGTGTCCGACACTGGCACGTCGTTATCCATTTTATTCAAAATACTGTTCTAATCTTTAAGTTAAAATCTTGGCACCCTTGGAGATGTTCTCCTTCGCCGGAAGGTATTGGAGGTTGGTGTAGTGAAAGCACTCCCTCTGCTGTTCCGGATCCGTAAGGTCGAAGGAGGCACATGGCCTGATGTGGTCGATGTGGGCGTCCGAATAGTCCTTCCCCTCCACCTTGGTGCCCTCCAGATAGTTCCTCAGAAAATCAACAGAACACCCAAGCAAATCCATAGTGGATGCTGACTTGTTTTTTCCTTTTAGGACTTGTCTAACCCGTGTCCTAATAAGTGTTTTTATACGAAATTGTTCATCGGTTTTGAATTTGTTTCTATTGTAATTTCTACAATTTTCGTTTAAAATATCTTTATTTTCTTCTCTATAATTTCTGTTATATTCTAATATTTTTTCCTTATTTTCTTGATAGTACTTCCTTCTTTTTTCATTTATCATCTTTCCATTTTGTTCTCTGTTTGATCTTCTTTTTTCTTTTAATGTTTTTTCGTAATATTCTTTAGACCATTTATTTTTATTATCTTTATTTTTTATATTGTATTCCTTTGTACACTCCTTACATTTATTCTGACGTCCATCTTTTGAATATACAGACTTGTGAAATTCCTCAATTTCCTTCTCAAATTCACAATTTGAGCATTTTTTATTTTTTTTATTAAGATTATTTATATTTTCTTCATATTTTTTTAATATTTTTTCTTTTGTTTTTATTCTATATTCCTTTTTATATTTATTCACACACTCCTTACATTCACATCTCCTTCCGTCCTTTTTTTTATTATTTCTATGAAACTCATTATAATCTTTAACCACATCACACTTTGAACATTTCTTTTGTGTCATAGTGTCCTGAGTGTGTCTAATCTTTAAGTTAAATCGTTCATTCTGGGCTTCAAAATGAAGGATTCTTAATCCGATGTATTATCCTATGATGATTTAAACTGAACCCTGACCAACTTCAAAGGCGGGCCTCATCTGATCTGGGACAATTGTACTGGTGTTCCATATGGACACGACGTTCCTTGGGTTAGGGGGCTCTGAACGAATCTGCTGATTGGCGTTACGCAAAGCACCTCCAACAGACTCAGGGTACCCAATCAGAGCACGGGGGTTGAGATAATTCTGTCCGGCAAGGGCAACGTCGGGGCTAAACTCACCGAAGTCCTCCTGTGCCGAGACATCGCGGGGGAGCAGACTGGATGCGATTCCCACCCCGTTGGCGGCGGCGGAGGGAATATTCACGCCACCTGAAGAAACGGCTGCGTAGTTGGTGTCATCCACGTTGGCGCCCATGTATAACTCCTTTGCGTTAAGCTTGCTAACGCCAATGGTCTTGAGAATGGCACCGTTATTGGTCCAGAGGAAATATCCAGCTGCCATGATCAGGACAAGAAGGAGCATGGTCTCGGTTTTCATCATACGAATTTTCATACCGTCTTTAACAATAGTTTCTAAAAAAATTCGTCCTCTTCGGACTGTTCTCCAACTTCTTCCTCGAACATGCATTCCGAAAAATCGACCTTAACCTTTTTGGGCTTTGGTGCCGAAACATACTTAGCCTGATGAATTACCCAAACCGTATCGAAGGACTTTCTGAGAAAATCCACCGAAGCCAATTGAACAACCACGTCCAGGGTGTCATCCACATCCACAAACTTTTCCTCAACAAGCGACCTCTTGCTATCGTATACCCTCACCCGTTCGGCCCTCTTCATGCTAAGTTCTCCCGTTTCCTCTGTGTGCGAACGAATGAAGGCTCCATCCAATTTAGAGTCATTCAAATCCTTACCGAACCAGGAAACCTTGTTGACCTTTGCCTTCTCCAGAACCTCGTCCTCTAGTTCCTTGAGCCTCTGGTCTTCCGTTACAACCACCAGCTCGTCATCGCTCACCGTGACCACCTTTACATTCTTCAAGGTGAGAAGGAGTGGCTTGGAATCATCGTCGCGTATGCTGACACTCTTCACCCCGTCCTCGAGAGTCTGAATCTTAGTGGAAAACTTCATTTTCTTATAATTATTATCAAATGTTTAATATAATGGACAAGAACGCAATTGCAGAAAGTTGGCACCACAAACAGGAGAAGTTGATAAAGTCCTGGGGTGAAAAGTGTCTGGGGTATCGGTGGATACTGCACAGAAACGCCCAGTATCATTCAAAAATCAATAGAAACCTCTCCATTTCCAACATAGCCCTGAGCACTGTGGCAAGTCTCGGAACACTCATGGGAACTTCACTGGAGGGAGGAAGAACGGTGCTCTATTTATTCGGATTCATAAACCTCGTGGGAGTGGGGATAGCGAGCGTCCACAAGTTCCTAAGAAGCGGGGAGCAGTTCGAACTCAATATACAGACTTCAAAACAATTCTCCCGGCTGGCAAGGGACATCTCCCTGGAACTCTCTCTGGAAAAGGAAGATAGAATGGATGCAGTGAACTACTGCAACAAGGTGAGGGAGGAATACGACAAAATCATGGATAGGGTTCCGGAAATTCCAAACTGGGTCATCCAAGAGTATAAACAAGTCATGGATAAGGATGACCCCAATGGGACAATCTCCCGACCGGACATCGCCAACGGGAAATTCAAAATCTACTCAAGCAGCTCGGGGGGTTCAACTGAGATCGTTTAGCCACATATTCTTGATGCTAGTCTTCTTGACAGTTTCAAGCTCGTCAAGCAACTTCCTGGATTCGGACATAAGATCCTCGACGGACTCCTTGGTGTAGCGCGAAGTCTTGAGACTCCAAAGGTGATCGTAGGTTCCGTCATATCGCTCAAAGTGCTTGGACATGTTCTCCTCAGCCTGCGACTTGGGCAATCCCATCACCTTGAGACTTCCGTCCAAAATGCGTCTCACGAACTCCGAACGGGAATGCGCGATCCCAGAATCCCTCGTGAGAACTTCGATTAGGTGCTCCTTCCTCTTCGCATACAGATTGAGCCTCTCCTCAATGTATACCCTGAGAATTTCCAACGTGGTTTCGTATTTCTTTATTCCCTCGGGACCGTGAAGATACATGTTAGTCGTGCGGACGGTGGAGGTCAAACGAAGATCCTTCTCCACGTCATTTCCCGCGTAGCCGTTCACCACAAAACGAACCTCGTCCTCCGTGCTGTGGTTCGTGAAACTCTTTATCAGACCCTTCTCCGCCAACTCCTCCAGAAACTCCTTGTAGGTCTGAGTCCAGGTTCCAGGAGGTATTTCGGTAATCTCAATCATTTCCTTTCCCCGTCTGTATATGCCCCGAAGCGTCCAAACACCGTCCGTCATGCTCACCACGGAACCCTTGAAACCCCTGAACCAGGGACGAAGGGGAACCATGGGCTTTCCTCCTAGGTAATTCCTTATGTTTTCCTTAATGTCATCAGGATTGTGAGGAGGAACCTTGCAACTGAAACCCGTACCGATGCCCTCGGCGCCGTTCACCAATACCATGGGAAGGGTAGGAATGTAATATTCGGGCTCGATGTTCTTTCCGTCGTCCATTAGGTGCTTCAGACACGCGTTGTCCCTTGGGTCAAATACCTTCGCATTCTTAGACAACTTCGTAAAGATGTATCGGGCACTGGCGTGGTCGGAACCTCCCGCCAATCGGGTGCCAAACTGACCACATGGCTCCAAAAGGTTCATATTGTTGGAACCCATGTAGTCCTGCGCAAGACCCACGATAGTCCCCTGCAAACTCATCTCGCCGTGGTGGTAGGCAGTGTGCTCGGAAATGTATCCCGAAAGCTGCGCAACCTTCACCTCACCCGTTAGGTTCCTCTTCATGCACCCATAAATCACCTTGCGCTGAGAAGGCTTCAATCCGTCCCTCAGATCTGGAATGGAACGGCGAATGTCCGCGTGACTGAACTGAATGAGGTCCCGGTGAATGAAATCGCTCACCGAAACGCTCTGAACCTTGCCGTAGGGAATAGTCTCTCCTTCAAATGGTCTGGCGAGCCAATCCTTTCTCTTGTCAGCCAAATTCTTGGTGAAGGCCAAGCTGACGGAATCCTTTCCCCCGTCGTCCATGGAGAAACCCACGGTAAGTCTCTCCAGCTCCTTGAAATACTCCTTAGCCTCCTGCGAGGTAGAAGTACCCAAACCCTTGTAGTATTTTACCACGTGACCCCTTGGAACCTTTCCTTCGGGATAAGATCGCAAAAAGTCCCTCTCCGTGTAAAAGGACTCCACCTTTGACCCGTGCTTAACCCTTATCACCGGCGTGATCATGCTCACCAGAAAACCCATCTCAATCAACTCGGGCCAGTAGCAGTCAAAAATATTCAAAACCAAACCCTTTATGTGTGAACCGTCAACATCGGCATCGGTCATAATCATCAGACGCGCGTAACGAAGCTCCTTCAAACTCTTATACCGCTTCCCCTGCTGAAGACCCAAAATCTTCTTCAAGTCGGAAAACTCCTGATTGGATGCCAACGCCTTAGAACCGAGATCCCTTACATTCCTAGGCTTACCCTTGAGAGGGAATACGCCGTAACGATCCCTACCCACAACAGACAGACCACTGATGGCGAGGGCCTTTGCGGAATCCCCCTCCGTGATTATGAGGGTGCACTGGTCAGATTTGGTCGTGCCCGCCCAGTTAGCATCGTCCAACTTGGGAATACCCATGATGCGGTTCTTCTTCGTGCCGTCCGTCTTCTTCAAGTCCCTCACCTCCGAAGCCTTTGCCTGCGCATTCAACTCGTCGTCCAAAACCAACTTCACCTGCTTAAGGAACGCCGGAGTAGCCTCAAACTTTGAACCGAAGTCTTGAACCCTGAGCGTGCACTCCTGCTTGGACTGACTGGAAAAGGAGGGATTCACCAAAACGGCTTTCACGAATATGAACATGCACTGCTTTATCTGCGTCTGCCTCAACTTTGTCTTCTTCGCAAGATCCGCCGTAATCTGAGAAACCACATGATCCACGTGGGTGCCTCCCTTGTCCGTGCAAATGCCGTTCACCAAACTCACCTGCCGGAATCCAGAACCGTTGGAGGAAAGAACAACCACCTCCCACCTATCCTGCTTGAGGTGAGCCTTGGGAAGGTCGTTGAAACGATTCGCATACTCCACAAAGTTCTTCACGGACAGCAAATTCTCATTGAAATAGACCTTGCACCTTCCAGATGTCCACGCAGCCGCATCAATCGCTCTCTTCAAAAACATCGCAAATGCGTCGGGGGTGAGACCCTTCATCTCGAACCTCTCCCAATCGGGAACCCAAGCAATTTCCACGGAACCCTGCTTCCCGGAATACTTGGTGATCTTGTGCTTGTGGCAGATGTACATGTTGTTCTCCCATTTCTGGAAGTAGGTGGACTTTTTGTCGGGGTCATTCACCTCCACCGTGAACCACTTGGAGTAGATGTTCGTCAACTTGGCACCGTAGCCGTTCCTTCCACCAGTAGTCCTCTCCTCCGAATCGTCGTAGTTGGATGAGGTGAGCAGGTGACCGAAGATGAGCTCGGGAGTCCATACCCCCGTATCCTTGTGAATTTCCACCGGAACGAAGGTACCGTTGTTGGAAATGCGAATCTCACCGTCCTCCTTAACCGTTATGGAAATCTTGGTCACCTTGTCACTAAGGGAACACTGGTCTATGGCATTCACCAATATCTCGTCATACACCTTCAACAAAGCTGGCGAAACACTCACAGTCTTCTTCACAAACATGTCACCCTCAGGAAGCCATATGTCCTTGGCCTCCGGACGGGTCTCACCTACATAAGAATCACTGCGCAACAGGACTGATTCGTGAAGGGTTTTCTTAGTATACTTGGGAGCCATCCTTATACCTACCTATGGTTTCTTCCTTTTAAACGAGAGAGGATAATGTAAAACAAGATGCAAGACCAAGTTACAGTTTTCGTGCCACCTCACCTGTTCGACGGAATTTTCAAGATGCCATTCCCGATCGAAGTTGACCTGAATAAAAAATCCATTCAAGTTGACTTCATGCCCGAGTATGGCTCCAAAATTATGGAGGATATAGTGAAAGAAGCAACAAAGAAATATCCCGACTTTGAAGTCACTATATCAAAATGAAAAATCTCAATTAATTTTATCAAAAGGTAGATGTTTGATATGGGGAAGGTGACCTTAATTGAGGTTTCCATCGGAGAAACAAGCGATCCCGTGAAAAGCCCTCTCAACGACGCGAGAAAAATCAAGAAAATGCTCAGGGAAATCGTGAAGGTATGTGACCTCACCATTCTCAAAACATCCACCCACAAATTTGAACCCTATGGAATCACGAGCATGTTCCTCCTTTCGGAATCCCACGTCTCCATACACACGTGGCCGGAAATGGGAACTTGCGCCATAGATGTCTACTCGTGTAGGGATGAATACCCGGTGGACGAGATTGAATATGTCATCAAAAAACATCTTAAGACAAAAATTTTGAACACGAGCATCCATAGAAGAATTTCCTGACAATTAGTAACCATGAGAAAAAGCGGTCAACCACCAGACTACTTTAAAACCCCCTATTTGGTACGCCAAGCCATACGAAATAGGAACTCCTTAGATAGTATTAAAAAACTAATAAGTAAACCAATGTCCGTTAGATACATAAAAAATAACCCGTCCTTCATGACGAATATGAAAAGGTATGCAAAAAGTTTGAAGAGATACAAGGTGGCAAACATGTTCAGAGGTGGGAAAAGCAAATGGTCACTTTTTTAATCTCTTTATTTCACCATTGACAATAAATTCCTTGAAAAGCTCAATCGTGGTGCGCCCAACGCCATCCAAACCCCTGAACTTCTCAACGTCTCGCACGTTATTCACCGATATGTTGTACTGCTCCGCGTGATTCACAATCTGGTTCACCGCCCTAGAAAATATGTTGGCACGGGTGTAGTCTCTCTCCCTTTCGTATTTCTGAACCAACTTATCCATCTCGGTCTGCCATGCATAGAGGATCATATAAAATGACAATAATTTTTTTGTCAAAAGTGACAACTGTAACTAAGGGTTGTCCAAAATGACAATAATTTTTTTGTCAAAAGTGACAACTGTAACTAAGGGTTGTCCAAAATGACAATAATTTTTTTG
>Ga0222714_10005325_pt1 | contig 12308 bp, 20 predicted proteins | sample C33_3DmetaG_FD_165048 | JGI IMG/M metagenome (GOLD analysis project Ga0222714, IMG submission 165048) | Estuarine water microbial communities from San Francisco Bay, California, United States - C33_3D | ecosystem: Environmental > Aquatic > Marine > Unclassified | place: USA: California... | reverse complement strand
ACTTGCCCAACCATCATATTTCCAGTCTTGAAATATTTGAACGTCTTTAGGTTTCTCACCAATATTGTCCCTTACCAAAGTATTATTAACAATATAATCACAAGCAATATTATGCAATTGAGGATCTCTATCTTCACGTCTTGTCATGTGATCAAACACACAATGAAGTATTTCGTGTGCAATAACAAATTCAATCTCTTTACTTGTCATCTTGCTGAAAAATTCTGTATTGAAATATAAATGTCTACCATCAGTTGCGGCAGTTGGACACCAGTCATCACATTCTTGAATGATCAATCTTGTTGCCATATTGCCAAAGAATGGATGTCTCAATAACAAACCAACTCTAGCAACCACAATCTTATCGATCACTTCTGCTCTTAATCTTTTTAATTCTTCTGGACTTAATTCTTTCTTTTCTAAAATCTCTGTGCTCATATTATTATAATACTTTCTTTTGGTAATTTAGTCAACCGTTTTTTGGTATAGGGCACCGGTAAAAAGTGCCCTATACTTAACACTTCTATTTGGTGCTTTGAGCGGCAGTGATGTATTTGCCGTATTTTTCATGGAATTCATCAAAGCATTTGACTGCATCAGGATCAATCGGTAATTGATACTGAGTTAATGCCATCTTGATACCCATAACAACAAGTTCTGTATCGAAGTTGTCCATCATAAATCTAAGAAACTTATTGATTTTGTCGTTAAATTTCTTATCTTTTTTGTCATTTGCTTCTTTGAGTTCATAACATAACGAAACCGTAAGGGAGTACATTGCTGATATTTCTTTCGATTTCAGTTCTGTTATTTTGCCTTCAAGTATTTCTGAAGGATTAGGTAACTGTGAAGCCACCTTTCTATGAGCCATGAACTTGACTGCAAGTCCTTCGCCCACTGCACCACTGACCAAGTCGGTCACAGTGTTTTCATCTAAATCATCCGATAACAACTCACTTACGAATGACCAAGATCTTGGAGTAGCAAAAGAACGACTTGGTGATCTAGGATCAAAGTCATACAAGTCCTTCTTGCTAAAAGTTAGATATCCAACAACGTCTTTACTGATGTTGTTAGCCACTGCCCATTCAAACCAATCATCAAATTCTGGTTTCATTTCTAAATGGACGAATCTGTTTGCCAACGGAGCAGGCATTCTGTACACAACTCCTTTGTCAGCCTCTCTGTTACCAGCCGCAACAATTAATACATTGTCTGGTAATTCATATTGACCAACTTTTCTGTTTAGGATCAATTGATATGCCGCCGCCTGTACTGAAGGTGCCGCAGAATTCATTTCATCCAAAAACAACACAATGTTCTTGTGTTTCTTTGCCATCTGTTCTGTAGGCAATTCTGATGGAGATGCCCAAACCATATTGTTTTCTTTTGAATTGTAGTATGGAATACCTTTAATATCTGTAGGCTCCCATAAACTTAATCTGATATCGATCACTTTGGCATCGATAGTTTTGGCAATTTGATGTATAACATCTGATTTACCAATACCAGGGCCGCCCCATAAAAATATTGGTCTCTTAATTTTTAATGCGTGTAATATGCTCGCCTTTGCTTTGTTAGGCGACAATTGTCTGGTTGTAATGCCAGTATCTTGTGTGCTTTTTTGTTTTACCATTTTGTACTCCTTAATAAATTGTTGTTATGTTTTAATAATACATTCTGGCAATCAAAAAGTCAATACCTAAAGAAGTCAAGGTTTATGCGGATTTTTAGGGTCTGTGGATAACTTATTCGGGAGATTCTAGTCTAGAAAGTGCTTTATTCAAACCGTATTTTCGTATATCACCAGAAAACAACATCAATTCCATTGCTTTCTTTTCATTGGTCACAATCACACCATCATCTGCTAGGTAGTATGGACAGTCTATATATTTGTCTAAAAATATTATGGTTTGTGTGGTTAAATTGAAATCGTTCGGAAATGGTACATCGTATGTTTGAAGTTGCAGTTTATCTTTGATAAATGACAATCCTTCATCTGTAAGACGCAGTCCACCTGAACCTTTGTTTCTACTGTTCTTCCACCATGTAGGCATATACTCCCTCATAGTATTTTCACCTATGCTGATATTAGCCTGCTTTAAGAATATTTTGGTGTAGGTTTCTTTCCAATTCATTTTTCACTGACAGTTTCACCCTGAGTCAATTTGACCACAGTGAATTCTTCAGTGTTGAACATGGTGTTCAATTTCTTGGCTAGATTGAATGCGTGTCCAGGATTTGAAAAACTTACTTTTTTGTATTTTGGACCCGGGTAATTGTTTAACTGATTTGCTGATTTTAGGTTGAATGGTTTGTTCTGGTAAAACACTGCCCATATGCCTTCAGCCGCCAGAACTTGTTCGCTCTTATAAGTTTTGCGATCGGTGTTTTCTAGTAGTATAGTCGGTTTAGGTCTACTCATATAATATGAGTATTTATCTAAAATGAATCGGTATTATAGATTACCGCCGTCTACTTTAACTTCTATTGTTTGAGCCTCTGTGCTGTCTTTTTGTGCTATTAGACCCTCATAGTCGCCCGCTAAACGGGCCAGCACTGTGGCTAGTGCATACGTGACTTGTTTGGCTGTATTGATGTCTAAACGCACTTCTTTTTGATTGCTGAGGTCAGCACCTTTCACTTGTTGAATAAATTGCTGTAAACTGGCTGTATTAATAGGGTCTTTTATTGGCATTGCTCAACTCCGTTTTCATTTCTAATGATGTTCTAAATGGACCTTTAAAAGGATAACTTTCCAATGTTAACAATTTGGGACAATAACTTCGTACCCATCCTTTTTCAAACTTAATTATATAGTATCCAGCACAATATAAACTTTTGGATTTTTTACTCTTGTTAAACAATGGCAGTTTCTTTTTTACATCAAATACCATATTGTAAGGTTTAAACTTGCTCGGATAATCATACACAGAATTATCTTCATTTTCTTTTTCTTCTTTAGGCGCACTAACTGTGGATCCCCACATCCAATCTCCGTTGAAATTCTTTTGAAGTTGCTGTTGATTATCGAAGATTCTAGTACCGTCAGAACAACTGAACATATATCTTCTGTCTTCTTGTCTACAAATTGTGCCTACTTTTTGACCATCAGATTCCAGTATCCAGAATCTATTTGCTAGTATAGGCTTCGCAAAAAATTTAGTTGTCATGCCATTACCTCTTCTTTCTGTTTGTATTTCGCATTTAATGGTTCAGCATAAGTTTGCGGGTATTCAGCAATTTTTTGCATATCCCATTTAGCACAAAATTTAATTAATTTTAATCCAACCTGTTCTATTGTTTTAGGCTTAACGGAATTGATTGTTTCTTTAATAATACTTTTAATTTCTTCTGGTTGTGCTGTTAAATCACACAGTGTTACATTTCTTTGATAGTCATCCACAACTCTATGTTCTTCACCATTATGGTCCAACCAACGTTGTAACATCATATTGTTCCAGTTATATCCTTTGGAATTTCTATCTTCAAATGCTTCAGTTAATCCAACTTTCTTTTTGGTACCTTTGGTCCTAACACCAGGATATGCAGAAAATACATTGTCAGCAGTATCACCTCTCATACATTTTTCAAACAACAACCATTCTGGATTTGGTTCTGGCTTATCTTCGCCAGTTTTCTTATCTTTGACTCTGTTACCTTTTGCGTCAAAATAGCCTTCATGTGTTATGGTAGTTTCTGTAATACCATTGTATTGACACACATTAGGAGCAATCAATTGAGCAAAATCGCCATCTGTGCTAATAATGATGTGATTATCATTAGGATGTGCTTGTACCCAACCAGCAATTAAATCGTCTGCTTCTAATTGAGAGTGTTGCAGTGTTGTACAATTTGTTTTTGTGTCTATAAATTCTTTAAAGTTGTCAAAAGTTTCCCAAAATATTGTATCTTCTTCCACTTCTTTTTCTGTTCTAGCCTCTCTAGCCTCACTTCTGTTTCTTTTGTATGGAGTATAGAAGTCTTTACGCCAACTTCTTCCTTCCAAACAGAATACCACGTGATCTCCTTTGAAGTCTTGCCATACTTTTCTAATACTGTTGAATGTGATATGTAGAGCCATACCTACTTTAGAATCCAAATCGCTCTGTATGGCGTGTTTGGCTCTAAAAAATGTATTGGCTGTGTCTACTAATATATAATTCATATTTTATAATTTCATAAACAAGTAATACCACAAAACAATTAGAGCTCCACCTGATCCCAGTATCATTATTATTGCGGCGATTTCTTGTAAAATTGATATCATTAACTGATCTCCGATTTATCCTCACTTAAATTTTTTGTATTGATATATCCAGCACCTCTTGTGGGATCCATGCCTTCTTCTTGAAGAATGTTTCTTGCTATGGTTTTAAACCAAGCATCCACAATCTGTTCATTGCTTTCACCTTTATAACCAGCATCCAACAGTTTTTCAATGAATTCATTATTCCAATCCAGTTCAAAGAAACCATTTTTGATATTGTCTTCATTTATTTTTGTGTCCAACACAGCCACCCAAGGTTCTCCTTTTGCTGTGGCTTGTTCTTTTTCTTTCAACAGTGCTTCTAATCTTGGATTAGATTCTTCAGTTGTTGTTTCTTTCTTTTTAACAAATATGTCTTTTACCTTTTTTATTATATCCATTTTCTTATCTCCGATATTTCTTTTAATCTTTGTTCTTCTCTATCCTTCATCATCTCCTTAGGTACCCCAGGCATTTCCGAATATGTCGACATGGAGTCTTGGAGTGTATCTCCATCCTCTTTCCATTGCGAGCTCGGCGACCTTTCTTGTGTTGAGTGTGTATGTTTCGGATCTTCCACCCAGTGGCATAATATATACGGGAACGTCGATTCCAGCGTCACGAAACTCGGCAACTGCCTTCGTAACTTCATCCACATCGGTTGCATCAGCAACCACAAATTTAAAATACATTTGACTGCGAGGAATCCCATAATAAGACCTAGCAATCTCAGGCTTGATAGCAGTGTGCCAAGGTTCACCTGATACGGAAAGTTTTGGAGAGCAACTCCAAGTGAGTTCGAACCTGTCTTGTTTTCTGAGATAGTCTTCAAAATCCTTATGTAAAGTCTGCGTTGTATTTGTTTCGAATGTAACATTTTTTAAGTCTCCCATTTTTGGATGTTCAAACAGATCAATATAAAATCTTTGCCAACCTAGCAAAGGTTCTCCGCCTGTTAAGATAAAGTGTACGTCTTGTCCATTAGACATTGTCCATTTTCCCTCTGGCGTTAAAGATAGTATGTGTTCCACAACTTCATCAATAGTTCTATCTTTCATATACTTTTTAAACTCTGGATATATGCTGGCGTAAGTATCACAACCTGTGTGTATGATTGGCAAGTCTTCAAATTGTTTAACTTTGTCCAATACTCCATCATCTAAAAGTTTTTTTACTTCTGGATTGTATTTGATGCCTTGTTTTAATTTTTCTTCTCTGTCTGGATGTCTATCCAATCCAAAGTTCATGCATCTAAAATTACAACCAAAAGTTCGTAAGAATACACTGGGTACTCCTACAAATCTTCCTTCTCCTTGTACAGAGTAAAATGCTTCTGAATATCTAAGTTTTTTAGTCATGACCTTTCATACTCATACAGATATCATAAAACTCTTTCTTAAGTGGTGGGTGTTTATCAAACGCACCCAACATAATAGCAGTTGTCATATCTGATTGATGTTCTTTAACTCCTCTGTGTGTCATGCAGTGATGTTCTGCTTTGATCAGTACAGCCACGTTTGGAGTCTTAGCATATTTTTGTAATGCTTCTGCAATTTGTGTTGTCATCTCTTCTTGAATCTGTGGTCTCTCTGCTATGTGATGCACTATTCTATTAAACTTGGATAATCCAATCACTTCTTTTTCAGGCAGTACACCTACCCAACATTTACCCACAATGTTCTGAAAGTGATGGGCACAAGTTGATCGCACACTGATTGGACCGCTAGTGTACAAACTTCTATATCCCATATTAGGAAAAGAAGTCACTTTTGGCGGTTGTTGAAATCTACCACCAAATATTTCATTGATGTACATTTTAGCAACACGTCTAGCAGTTTCTTTTGTGTTGTGATCGTTTTCTGTGTCAATCACCAAAGCATCTAGCACAGATGAAAAAGATTCTTCCACTTCTTTTTGTAGTTCTTCTAATTCACCTTTCTCAATAAAGTCAGCAATATTATCATTGCTGTGAAAACGTATTTCTTTGTCTTTCAGTCTCTGTCTTATTCGTTCCGATGCTTTCATCCTTACCTCTTAATGTATGTTTTTAATACTTCTAACTGATCGTGATATTGAGCAATTATAGCCAATTCTTTTTCTATTGCGTCTAGCACATCAGGATGTTCTCCAACACCTACAGCCTTTTCCATGTATATTTCAACATTAGCCGAGTGTTTTTCAATATGACCCTTGGCGTGTGCCACGAGAGCGTCATATATTCTTTCTCTACTTGCCATTATTTTTTCTCCTTATAAGTTACATTAATATTAACAGATTTTGTCCAATTTGTCAACGATTTGTTTGAGTACAATTTGATTTCCTTCTTCCGTGTAATGATTGATTTCTCCTCTGTAAAAAGGCCATATTTCGGTTAAATCCAGTCTGTTCTTTTCACAAGCAAATTGGTTGCTGATACTGAAGTTATCCACAGCCAAATATGGTATTGAGATCATTCTATTGATTTCTTCCCTCATCAATCTATAGATCTCCTTTTGGTAGTCGTCATCGTAGTGATGCCAAAACCAATTTTTGGCAGTTTTGAGTCTTGAATTAAACCAATCAAATTTGTGCTGAATATCAGAAAATATCAGATCACAGTTTTTATGTAAGCCTTGTTTATGAACTGGATGTTGAGGTGTGTGTATTCTGCTAGGACTGGTATGACAAACAATCACACAATCATAATTTTTCTGCCAATTTGGATCGTATGCAAACACATTCTTCAGTTGTTGTAATATTTTGTATTCACCACAACCTGCTTGAGCCACATTGTTCACAGCATTGTTTTTAGCCAACTCAAGAGGCCAACCCTTGCCATTGGGCCATTCGCATCCAAAACTATCACCTGCAATTAAGATTGTTTTAGCCATGTCAAATATTCTGTTGCAATCAGTTTATGATATTGATTATTAAAATGTTCTTTGTCTTCAATAAAATAATCTTCTGCTTTATGTCCTAATGTATTTAGATATTGTTCAACCGACTGATCTGCTCTTTTCAGTATGTCAATTTTACCAAAATAATTTGATTGATTTGGCCATATGCCTCTGGTTCTAAAATTAAACACATACAACTTGGTATTGTTCTGTTTACACATTTTATCCCAAGCATAAACATTTAATAAAAATTCTCTTTTCTCTAACATTGTGTTGCATTCATAAAAAAGTTTAACACTCATATAAGAATCTTTTCTTAAATCTGGTGATGTCAATCCATGTTCTGCTGAAAATCCTATTGAAGGAATTTTTTTGTAGTCATCCGATGATGGTTTTTGAAGTATCTGAACAGTGTTTCCTGATATAGGTTTATCAGAATATTTTCTACATTTTTTAGTGGACTCTGGATGTTCATACATAAAATGGTCCAATGGATCAGTATCGAATTTTAATTCAGGATCGAAACTTAATGTGATTCTGTTTAATGGTGCTAGACAAAGAAATACTTCATCTATATCATCATACTTTTCCAACATACTAGCCAACCATACTGTGTACAAATTATTTGTTGCACCAGGCTGAGCATAAATTATGATGTCTTTATTATTAATCTGAGAATAAATTTCAGCGTAGTTGTTGTCATTCCAATAAGACCAACTGCCAGGTCCAACCTTACCAATGATTGTTTTATATCCAATTGTGTGACTGTCGCCTATAAAAAGTGTTCTACTCATCTTTGGTGTAATCTCCCTTGCCTGGAATCACATTTCTTACACCACCTTTAGGGTTATCACAGTCGCCTTTCTTTCTTGGAATAAGATGCACGTGAGGATACATCACAGTTTGTCCTGCCGCTTCTCCCACATTGATTCCAATATTGTAACCATCAATAATTCCTTTGGCAACATTATCATTGCCGATTTTAATTGCTAACTCCACACATCTAATAATTCTTTCTTGTGTGGCTTCTCTTGGTACGATCAACGAGTGTCCTTCTGTTACAGGATAGCCATCGTTGTACCATACCATATCTTTGAAATCATACACCACATCAGTCCAAGGTGCTCTACCTTCTTCTTTTGCTATGTCTAGTGTGTCTACTCTAATCATTACCATTGCTCCCAAGGAAATACAATCCAAACAGGATTTTCGTCCTTGTTAATATTGTAGCACCAATAATCCAGTTTGTCAAACTTACTAGGCTTATTATGAATGATTGCCGCAGTTTTAACTCGATCTTCGCCACCAAAATTTTCCCGTATATACTTGAACGTTTCTCCAGTATCGTTAATATCATCTATTATCAATACCTTTTTTTGAAAAGCATAGGCTTTTTCTAAATTACTTAGATTTGGTTGTGCTTTATGATCTCGTAATCTAACATCCAATACTTCATGAGGCACGTGCAGTCGATGACTCATATAAACTCCAGGAATACATCCACCTCTATTAATACCCATAACAATATCAGGCTCAAACCCATCTTTGCTCATTTGCTCACAGATTTTGTCCATGCCATTTCTGATCTGTATCATGGTAAAATATTGTTTGTTATCCATTAGAACTGATCTTCTCCTTTTTTAGTTTTCCAATCGTCATAACATATACGAAATACATTTCTAAATTTGTCATATGCTATCTTTAATGAAGGGTATTCCGCACACATTTCTTCCAAGTCTTTCAAACTGGGTACACTGTCTTCAAATGGTCTTGGTGGTACATAATCATCAAAAGTCATGTTTTCAAAACCTTTGCCTGCGTCTGCTCCAAAGTCTATACCAGTGGTATAAGAAGTTCCTACACTAGCACCCGATGGTGTAACACCATAACTTATTGTGTAAGATTCAGAAGCAGGTGACCAACTGTCTGATAAACTGTCATCCGGAACACTATAAGTTATATTATTTTCTTTGTCTACTATTTCTTTTTCTGTAATTGTTTTATCTTTGTTCACTTTGTAACTCCTCTGTGATATATCGTTTAAGTTCATGATCACCTACGTTTGTAGGGATCTCATTTTTGTAAAACAATCTGTAACTGTCTGAACCGTATTTGCCAATACCGTATAATTCAGTGGCATCTTTTCCATTCCAATTACTAAATTGCTCACTCATTCTGTATATTCTTTCTGCTTTCTTTTTTTGCATTCCTAATGGTTGAAGCATCTGCTCCAACTCAGAAATGTTGGCAGAACTGAGAAGTTCTGTGTGTGTTGCCCAACGTTTAAACAGTTTGGGCAGAACTGCTTTGACTTGCCGACGATTTGTGAGGTTCAAACAGATCACTCCAACCATGTGTTGCCACACATTAGATACCTGCTGTTGAACCATTAAGTCGTCACGCATTATTTTGTTGCTTCAATTTTAGTTTCGTATTTTGTTTTGAAGTAATCGTGGGTCATATAAGCCGCAGTAACGTAACCTGCCGCAAATATTAGAATGTAAATCAAAGTTGTTTTAAGATTCTTAACAAATCCACCTTTGCCTTTGTTTCTTTTGTATGCTCGCCACATCCACCAAAAGCCGGCAATGGTCAACACTGCACTGATGGCTATGACCCAAGGATTGTTCGCTATGGCGGCTCCTGAAGCACCAAATATTAGAAACAGTAAACCATTAATGTAACAGGCAGGACACATTAGTACAACTCCTCTATTTTATCGCAAATTTTTAATTTAAGAGCTTCTTTGGCATCTAACCAAACATCTTGCGGTGGCAATAGCACTTCTCTAATTTGTTTTTCACTCATTCCTATACACTTTTTATAGTGTTCGATCATTCTTCTTGTGCTGAGTTCAAATTCTTTTACTCTAGCATACAGTTCATGTTCTTTACCAGCACTGCCCCAACTGTATTGATGTGACAGTATTGAAGTGTTTGGTGTAAGTATTCGTGAACCTTTTTTACCTGCTATGAATATTAAAAATCCACACGAAGCAATCAGCCCAAGTCCAACAGTTTTGATTGGTATAGTGCTGGCTTTCATTGTGTCAATCAATGCGAAAGCGGCGTGTACATCTCCACCTGGTGAATTGATTATAATTGTTAGTTGTGGTAGTCTTGTGTCTGCTAGATTATGATTCATAATCCATTGCAAACAATTTCTACAAGATTCCATAGTGATTTCTTCCATCAACACATATACTCCGTTTGATGCAAGATTATTGGCTTGACCATTAGTTGGTGCGTTTTTATTTTTACCCATGTGATACTGCTCCATATAGTTTTGCACCTGAAAAGAATTGTTCTTTCAATTTCTGCTTTTGTTTGATAACAGCAGGCACGTATTTTTTATAATTTTCCATATAATCAACAATTTTGTTAATGATATGTTCTTTGTTTGCTCTGTAACTTTCCATATTCTCGGTCCAATTGCTTGGATATAAGAATTCTTTCATTGCCATTTCTGAATAACTCAATCTATCTGGTATCATAGGAATCACATTCACTATTGCTCCTTCATACCAACTGATACCTAACGTTTCTTGTAGATTGGCACTGAACATCAGTTTGGCTTCTCCCAGTAGGTTATGATATTCATTTTTGCTTAATGCTTTTTCTTGACACACCACAAACTCATACTGTGGCATTGATCTTTTTAAATCTTCAAATATAGCCGGCTGTTTTTCTGGAGCCAGTCTGTGCGGAAACAATATCATGTTCTTTTTGTTCATATTTTGATACATCTCCAAGGCACTTTCCATGTATTCCATGGGCCAACCTACTCTGCATACTTTGTTGCTCTTGTCTGGAGTTAATCCCTGAAATCTTTCTGCTTCAGGAAAACTTTTACAAAACAGATCTATATGAAATTGAGTAGCATAAAAATTGTGATCAAACGTATCAAACATTGCCTGCTCTGTGTTTCGCACCCAAGGTTTATCTCCAATCAATCTACCTAAAAAGTCCTGCGGATCATATGAACCGGCGTGCCACATACCACCTATTTTAATTTTAACTTTTAGCAATTCAGCCATATACTTTAATTGTAGCACAGTTGGATTCCAAGCATCTGTGTATAAAAAGTAATCGCCGTTTTTCACTTTGCCATCACAGAACAGTTTACCTATCTGTTGCATCTGATTGGCTTTGTACACGTTGGTTCCACCAAAGTTTAAAAAAGCACCTGGTGTTGTGGCTTGCGGAGTGTCGCCTCCACTGATTGTTACAACTTGATGATTGGTTGCTTTTTTCAACTGTCGAGGCAAGTATTCCTTCCACTCCTTGGTGTATCTTGTATCAACTGCTTCTAAATCTACAATATAAATTGTCATCTATCTTTCCCGTGCAAAAGTATCACAAGTCCTGAAAACAACATAAACAGCCATAGATATATGTTGCTTACAGTTTGATCTCCGTCTTCAAGAAATAACGGGTGTTCCATATTCACGCCGTATCCTATAAGACTACCAAATGCGAGTATGCAAAATATGTACTTCAGCAAGTATTACTCCTTGTTGTAGTATATCTCACTTCCGTTTTCGCCGTCTTCACTGACTTCGATCTTAACGTCTCTACCTGGATATTTTTTGTGTATTTCTCCATATAAATCGTCGCTCATCATTTCGCAAGATTTGAAATCCAATTGTAATGTTTTTTCTGCATACAATTTTTCTAACCATCTTTTGAATTGAATAAATTCTATATCTCTATCGTTGTGGAATACTTCTATACCTACTTTAAAATGAAATATATGTCTGTGAGGATAGCCTAAGAATGACACATCATATTCATCACCTGTTGCTAGTTTTGGATCGTCCAATGCCGCAGGATATTTGTGAATGCCTTCTTTTCTAAATGTTACCCATATTATACTTTTTTTATTCATAGTTTTATTATAGCAATTTTATTCGTCTGTGTCAATGTCAATTACTGTATCTCCCACATATTCTTTCCAATCTGTGTAATGCATATCTTTTGTAATTTCTTTTAGATTACGACTCCAAACTCCTGTGTTTGAATGTCCCCAAGTGACATCATCTATTTTAAGTGTTGCATTGCCATTCACTTTGTATATGTTTGGAATTTTAGCACTGATCATTGGAATAAATTTTTTATAACTCATTAAACCTGTGGCTGTAACTTGTTCAATATATTCTATACCAAAATCAAGTGTAATCCAAA
>Ga0222714_10005324_pt1 | contig 12309 bp, 12 predicted proteins | sample C33_3DmetaG_FD_165048 | JGI IMG/M metagenome (GOLD analysis project Ga0222714, IMG submission 165048) | Estuarine water microbial communities from San Francisco Bay, California, United States - C33_3D | ecosystem: Environmental > Aquatic > Marine > Unclassified | place: USA: California... | reverse complement strand
CCACGCTCATCGCCGCCAGCGCCAGTTCCAGCGTGTTCGGCAGGCGCTGGGCGATCTCCGAAAAGACCGGCGTGCCGTACCGGAAGGACGTCCCGAAGTCGCCCTGCACCACGCCAGCGATGAACTGGACGTACTGCGCGGCGAACGGACGGTCCAGGCCGAGTTTGTTCCGCAGGGCGTCCACATCACTCTGCGCCGCCGCTTCACCGAGCATCACCTGCGCCGGATCACCGGGCACCAGATGCAGCAGTGCAAACACGAGCGTCGCCACCCCCAGCAACACGGGGATCGTCAGGAGCAGGCGGCGAACGGTGAAACGCAACACGCTGACGGATGATCACCGCAAGTCGTGGTCCGTGGCAACTCCGCGCCCCGGCACCTCGAGTCGCACCATCAATTTCCCGAGCCCCTGCCGGGACACCCCAAGGTCGCGGGCCGCCGCGGCCCGGCACCCGGCATGCCGCGCAAGCGCCGCGGTCACCAACCGCCGATCAAGCGCCCGTCGGGCCGCGTCCAGCGACAGGGCCTCCGGCTCCGCCGCGTCCCGGGCCGCCAACACCGAGGCCACCTGGCGGGCCGTCACCCGCCCGCGGTCGGGCGCGGCCAGCACCAGCCCCGCGATCACATTCTGCAGTTCCCGCACGTTGCCCGGCCACCGATAGCGGCATAACGCCGCCAGGGCATCAGGGCCGAGCCACGCCCGTGTGGGGCGATGGCGCGTCGTCGTCGCCCAGAACGTCTGGGCGAGCAGCGGCACGTCCTCGACGCGTTCCCTGAGCGGGGGGACGGACACCCGCACCACCGCGAGACGGAAGAGCAGATCCTCGCGATAGCCGCCGCCTGCCACGGCCGCCGCCAACGGCCGATTGGTCGCGGAGACCACCCGCACATCGATCGCGCGCGTGTGGTTGTCGCCAAGGCGGCGCACTTCCCGTTCCTGCAGGACGCGCAGCAGCTTGGCCTGCGCCCGCGGCGAGAGTTCCCCCACTTCGTCGAGAAAGACGGTTCCCTGGTGCGCATCCTCGAACAAGCCGGTCCGTGGCCCCACGGCGCCGGTGAAGGCGCCGCGCGTGTGCCCGAACACTTCCGCCTCAAACAATTCGTCGGTCAGCGCCGCGCAGTTGATCGCCGCCAGCCGGCGATCCCGACGAGGGCTCGCGCGATGCAGGGCCCGGGCGACCAGTTCCTTCCCCACCCCACTCTCGCCCTCGATGAGGACCGGAAAGGTTGTGGGTGCGGCGCGGGCAATCGCCGCGCGCAGGGCCACCATCGCCGGACTGCGCCCCAGCAGATCCCCCGCGAGGCTGTCGCCCGACTGCGCGAGCAGCGCCGCATCCAGACACGCCCGCACCGCCGGTGCGGCGGCCGCCGCGAGGGCGCGGAGGCACCCGGCCAGTTCTTCGACGTCACGCGCGCGGCGCCCCGCCACGACCCAGCCAATCGTCACGCCCCCCTGCCGAATGGGCACCCGCACATCGTCATCACCCGGCGCAGCACCCTCGGGCTCCGCGACCAGCACCTGTCCCGTCTCCGCCGCGATCGTCACGACATGTGGCGTGCCGGTATGGGTGCGCACCCATCGGCTGCCCAGCCGCACGGCTCCCCGATCGTTGTCCGCGCTGTTGACTGTGTCGAGCAACGCCGACACGCCTCCCCACATCGACATGTGTCCCCTCCGTCTTCCCCACCGCTGAATGCCGTGCGCCCCCGCCCGCGTGATGACGGCGGCGACTGAGGACGGCTCGCCGGCCAGGTGCGCCACGAGCGCCGCCTCCAGCGGCGCCAGGTTGTTGTGGCGCCGCCAGCGCGCCACGACGCCGGCGGCATCGCCGTCAAGACCGACCCGCCGAAGCGCCTCGACGGCAGCGGCCCGAGGCCACGGCGTCGCACGCGCGCGCTCGGCGGCCTCCACCCGGGCCAGCACCCCTGCGCGGTTGTTCTGATGCGCGGCGACCAGAAGCGCGGCGACCGTCCCCCACTCGCGTTCACTCGGCGCGTCGACGCACACGTCTGGCTGGCCGCGCTGCAACACCGGGTCATCGTCGCGAAGCCATCCGATGAGCGCCGCCCGCCCGCGGGCGTCGTCGCTGTGTGCGGGCCACAGGGCGAGGGCGGCGACCGCGTCATCCCACCGGCCCTCCCAGATGGCGAGGTCGGCCTGCTGCGCGAAAATCCATGGCGGCACATCGAGGTCACACAGGTGGCATTCCACCGCGACCCCGCAGAGCCACGCGGCGGCCGGCTCGAGATCGCCGAGCCGGCACATTACGTCGGCGGCCAACGCGACGACACGCGAGCGCGGCCCGGTCAGGGTGAGGCGCGCGACCGCCTCGCGACACATGGACCGCAGCCGGGGCAGGTCACGCGCTCCGCCCCACTGCAGGACCGCGCGGCCGAACACACAGAGCGCGTCCGCGTACGCCCGCTCATCCGATCGACGTGCGGCGGCCCGGGCGGCCGCGCCCAGCCACGCCAGCGACGCCGCAGTACGCCCACCGGCCAGCTTCGATCTCGATCGCACGCGTCGCACATCATCCACCCAACGCTCGTCGAGCGCCGTGCCCCAGTCCGTCCAGACACTCGCGCGCTCGCGGGCGATCGTGTCGTCGGCGCGCACGCCCGGCACCACCACCAGATGCGCGCGCGGACTCGCCAGCGACAGATCGCGCAGCCAGGCGCGCCCGGCGTCACACAAGGCCGCATCAACCATCAACGCGACGTGGCGATGCAGCCATCCGCGTCGCTCGACGGGTGAACACCGGTGCGCGGCATCAAGCACCGAATACCCAAGCGCCTCCAATGCCACACGTCGATGACGCGCGCCATCGTCATCACGCACCACGGGGCTGGTGACGATGCGCAGGCCGACGCCGTGCACGGGCAACCCCTGCGTCCATGTGCTCCAGTCACTCTGCACGGACACCACTGGTGCAAAAACGCCGCCCGATCTCATCGCGGAATCCGGCCAGTTCTGCAAAGGGATGTGCGGAAACTTCGATAGAATGCAGGCGCGATGCTTCGTTTTTTGACAGCGGGCGAATCACACGGTCCGGCGCTCGTTGTGATCGTGGACGGTGTACCCTCCGGGCTGCCGTTGTCGGCAGACGACATCAACCCTGACCTTGCGCGCAGGCAACTGGGCTACGGTCGAGGCCGACGCATGGCCATCGAACGGGATCAGGTGGAGGTGTTGTCGGGCATCCGGCGCGGCGAAACAATCGGCAGTCCCATCTCGCTGCTCATCCGGAACCGCGACTGGGTGAACTGGCAGCACACCATGAGCATCGAGGCCGCGCCTGATGCCTCGCTGCCGGGCGCGCGGCGGGCTGCGGTCACGCGCCCGCGTCCGGGTCACGCGGACCTGTCGGCGGGCCTGAAATACGAGCGCCACGATTTGCGCGACATTCTGGAACGCGCGAGCGCGCGTGAGACGGCCGCCCGGGTGGCCGCCGGCGCGATCGCGCGCACGCTGCTCCGCCATCTCGGCATCGACATCCGCAGCCACGTCACGGAGATTGGCGGAGTCCGCATCGCCGAACCAGCCGCGGTCTCCTTCACCCGGATCGCGGCGCTCGCGGCTGACGATGATGTGCGGTGTGTGGATGGGGCGGTGGCACAGGCGATGCGGGCGGCGGTGGATGCCGCGCGCGAGAAGGGCGACACGGTGGGCGGCGCATTTGAGGTCGTGGCGCATGCCGTGCCGGTCGGCCTCGGCAGCCACACCCAGTGGGATCGCAAGCTGGATGGCCTGCTGGCGCAGGCGTTGATGTCGATCCACGCCATCAAGGCCGTGGGTGTGGGCGCGGGCCCCGACGTCGGCCATCTGCCGGGATCCCTGGTGCACGACGAAATTGTGCGCGCGGCGGGTCCGGCCTCCGGGACGATCCCGGCGATCACGCGGCCGACCAATCGGGCCGGCGGCCTCGAAGGCGGTGTCACAAACGGCGAAGACCTGCGCATCTCGGCGTGGATGAAACCCATCTCGACGTTGATGACGCCGTTGCGATCGGTCGACCTGGTCACCATGGAGGAGGAGCCGGCGGCTATCGAACGCAGCGACGTGTGTGCGGTGCCGGCGGCGGCGGTCGTTGGCGAGGCGATGGTGGCCCTCGTGCTGGCCAATGCCGTGATCGACAAGTTTGGCGGCGATTCCTGGACGAGCCTGTCGAGCGCGGCGCGCACCTGGCAGGCCACCGTGGCCACGCGGCTCACCGCGCCGGCACCCTCTGCATGATTCGCCCCATCGTCAAGTACGGCGTCGCGGGGCTTCAGGCCCCGAGCCAGCCCGTCGTGGACTTCGACGCGACGCTGCGGACCCTCATCGACGACATGATCGAGACGATGTACGCCGCGCCGGGGATTGGGCTGGCCGCGCCGCAAATCGGCGTGCCGCTGCGGGTCTGTGTGATTGATTTGTCGCTCGGCAAACGTGGCGGGCAGGTGATCACACTGGTGAATCCGGAGTTTGTGGAACGGGACGGCCTCCAGCTCGAGGAAGAGGGCTGCCTGAGTGTGCCGGGATTCCAGGCCACCGTCCCCCGCCCTCAACGCGCCGTGGTCACCGGCCGCGATCGGGATGGCCTGCCGATCACCGTCGAGGGCAACGAGTTGCTCGCCCGTGCGCTGCAGCATGAACTCGACCATCTCGACGGTCGGCTGTTCCTGGATCGCCTGCGCGGCATCCAGCGCGACGTCATCGTGCGCCGCATCCGCAAGCAGCAGCGGCAGGGGGCGTGGTGAGGCCGCTCCGCGTCGTGTACTTCGGCACGCCGCAGTTTGCGGTGCCGCCCCTCGCGCGCCTGCTGGGATCACCGCACCAGGTCGTCGGCGTCATCACGCAGCCTGACCGGCCGCGCGGGCGTGGCCAGCATGTGACGGCGAGCCCCGTGAAACTGGTCGCGGTCACTCACGGTGTGCCGGTGATCCAGCCCACGCAGCTGCGGGATGCGGCCTTTCTTGCGCAGGTTCGCGCCCTCGCGCCGGACATCGGTGTCGTCGCCGCCTACGGGCGCATCCTGCCGCAGCAGGTGCTCGATCTGCCGCCGCGCGGACTGGTCAACGTCCACGCGTCGCTCCTGCCCCGGTGGCGGGGCGCCGCCCCCATTCATCGCGCCGTCATGGCCGGAGACTCGGTCACCGGCATCACTATCATGCGCGTGGTGCTGGCCCTCGATGCCGGCCCGATGCTTGCCCGTGTGGAGGTGCCGATCACGCCTGATGACACCAGCGAGTCGCTCGAACCCCGGTTGGCGAGTGCCGGCGCCGACCTGCTTCTCGACACGCTGGATCGCCTCGCGATCGGACCGATCCCCGAGGTCCCGCAGGACGAATCGCAGGTCACGTACGCCGACCGCCTCCAGCGCGCGGAGAGTGTGGTGCAGTGGTCCCGGGCCGCGACCGACATCGACCGGCAGATTCGCGGCCTGCAGCCGTGGCCGCTGGCGGTGGTGACCATCGATGGCCGGCGTCTGGCGCTGCTGCACTCGTCGGTAATCGCATCCGCCCCGGGTACCGCGCCGGGCACCATCGTGCGCGCGTCGGGCGACGACCTGCACATTGCCGCCGGCGACGGCGTTGTCGCGATCACCCGGCTCAAGCCGGAGGGACGCCGGCCGATGTCCGTGCGCGACTGGCTCAACGGTGTGGCCGTCACACCGGGGACGACGGTGACGTGACGTCCGTGCGCGTGCGCGCGGCCCGCGCCCTCGTGGCTGTGGACAAACGGCGGCGGACCCTCGCCGCCGAGCTCGACCACGCGCGGCGCGAGTTGCACGACGAGCGCGACCGCGCCCTCCTGCTTGAACTGACGGCGGGCGTGTGTCGATGGCGGGCGGAACTGGATGCGGTGATCGAGCAGTGCAGCAGCCGCCCCCTCGCCGCGATTGATCTCGAGACGTTGGCCACGCTGCGGCTCGCGCTCTATCAGCTGCGGCATCTCGATCGCATTCCCGACCACGCGGCCGTGCATGGCGCGGTGGAAGCGGCGAAGGCCCTCGCCGGCGACCGCGCGGGCGGGTTCGTCAATGGCGTGCTGCGGGGCTATCTGAGAACGCAGGCCGCCATCACGCTGCCCGCGCCACCCGGGCCGGACGCCACGCGCCGGCAGCAACTCACGTATCTGAGCGTGACCTGTTCGCATCCGAAGTGGCTCATGGCCCGGTGGCTCGATCGCTACGGCTATGAGGAGACCGCGGCGTGGTGCGCCTTCAACAATCAGCCGCCCGACATCACCGTGCGTGTGCTCGAGCCCGGCGTGGATGCGGCCACGTGGCTCGCCGCGCGTGGCCTGACGGCGGTGTCCGGCAGTTTTGCGCCGGACATGGCCCGGTTGGCGCCCGGTGCCTGGGCGGAGATGACCGAGGATGTTCGCGCCGGACTGGCGATTCAGGACGAAGGGTCCGCGCTGGTGGCCCAGGCCACTGGAGCCCAACCGGGCGAGACCGTCCTTGATCTGTGTGCCGCGCCGGGCGGCAAATCCGTGCGCCTGTGGAAGGACATGGGGCTCCGTGGCCTGCTCATCTCAAGCGACCTGCGTCCCAGTCGTCTGCACCTGCTGCGGCAGACCCTGCGCGCCGGCGGCGCGCCGCCCCGCGTGGTCGCGCTCGACGGACGGGAAGCGCTGCCCTTCCCGCCGGTGTTTGATCGGGTGCTTGTGGACGCGCCGTGTTCGGGACTCGGCACCCTGCGGCGCGACCCCGACATCAAGTGGTCCGTGACGCTCGAAGACCTGCCCGCACTGGCAGACACGCAATGCCAGATGCTGACGCAGGCGGCAGCGGTCGTCCGCCCCGGGGGCACACTGGTGTATGCAACGTGTTCCTCCGAACCCGACGAAAACGAACACGTGGTCGCGCGGTTCCTCGCCACGCACGACGCGTTTCGGCCCGAGCCATGGACCGGCGCCGGCGCCGACGAGGATGGCGCACTGCGCACCCGGCCCGGCCGCCACGGGCTCGACGCCTTCTTTGCGGCGCGTCTGGTTCGTCGCTCACCCGCGTAGTACACTTTTTTCACCGCATGCCCGCTCCCCCTTCATCCACCCTGCGCACCCGAGTCCGGACCGCCGGGCGCTGGATGCTGCTGCTCGGCGGACTCGCCGCCACCTACGTCGTGTTCCTGCTCGCGTCGTTGAAGGTCGCGGTGACGGCGCGCGAGGTCACCGTGCCTGACCTGCGTGGCCAGTCGCTCGCGGCGGCGACCGAGGCCACCGCCGCCGTCGGTCTGGTCATGGTCATCGACCCCCTCAAGCGACCCGACGGCACGCTTCCGCCCGACCACATCCTGTCGCAGGAACCTGCCGCGGGAACGGTGATTCGGCGTCAGCGTCCGGTGCGGGTCCGCCTGAGTGAGGCGCTGCGCGCGGCCGTGGTACCGTCGCTCATCGGCGAGTCCGAGCGCTCAGCACAGATTCGCCTGACACAGGAACGCGTCAGCATCCGCCACATCGCCGAGATGTACAGCGCCGGCTACCCCCCGGGCGTCATCGTTGCCCAGGATCCCCCGGCGACGAGCGAGGCGGCGGACGTGGCGCTCCTTGTCAACCGTGGCGAGGCCGCGATCACCTATGTGATGCCCGACCTGATCGGCACGCCCGGCACGCGCGTGGCGGACCTGCTGCGCCGGCGCCTGTTCCGCGTCACGATACTTGGCGAGGTGCCCTATCCCGGGCTTCCGCCAGGCACCGTCATCCGGCAGACACCGCAGGCGGGGTACCAGATCGCCCCTGGCGATCCGATTACGTTGGAGGTCAGTCGATGAGTGGGCCGGCCGTGCAGATCGCACCGTCAATTCTTGCGGCCGATTTTTCGCGTCTCGGCGAACAGGTCACCACGGTGGCGGGTGCCGGTGCCGACTTCATCCACATCGACGTGATGGACGGCCACTTCGTGCCGAACATCACGATGGGGCCCCTGGTCGTCGCCGCCGTCAAGCGGGTGACGACGGTGCCGCTGGATGTGCATTTGATGATCACAAGTCCCGATCAGTACCTGGAGGCATTTGTCCAGGCCGGCGCCGCGACGATCTCCGTGCACGTGGAAGCCGCCGTGCATCTCCACCGCACGTTGAGCCGCATCCGGCAGCTTGGCGCGCGGGCCGGCGTGGCCCTCAATCCCGCCACGCCGCTCGACGCGATTGGCGAAGTCTTCGACCTGCTGGATCAGGTCATTGTGATGTCTGTGAACCCCGGGTTCGGGGGCCAGTCGTTTATTCCGCGCAGCCTCGAGCGCATCGCGGACCTGCGCGCCCGTCTGGGCCGGCGTCCGGTGGATATCGAAGTCGACGGCGGCGTGGACGAGACCAACGCGGCCACCCTCGTGCGCGCGGGCGCGTCGATTCTTGTCGCGGGCGCCTCGGTGTTCGGCACGCCGGACCCCGCCGCGGCCACACGCGCGCTGCGCCGGGCCGCCACGTCGTGAGCCCGGGGACGCGGACCTCCGTGTCGACGGTCCGCGTGCGGTACGCCGAGACGGACCAGATGCGGGTGGTCTACCACGCCAATTATCTGGTCTGGTTTGAAGTGGCTCGCACCGACCTGTTGCGGTCGCTGGGCTGGACCTACCGCGAGATGGAAGCCGACGGGTGCAGCCTCCCTGTCATCGAGGCGCACTGCGAGTACGTGCGCCCGGCACGTTACGATGATGAGCTGGACCTGCGCGCGACGGCGCGCCTGCTGTCCCCGGTACGGATGGAGTTTGTGTACGACGTGCGGCAACGCGCGGATCAGACGGTGGTCGCCACCGGGTATACCCGGCACGCGGCGGTGGGACCGGACGGGCGCCCGATGCGGCTGCCCGCCAGAATTCGGGATGTGTTTGCATGAGTGTGCTCGTCACCGGCGCTGCCGGCTTTATCGGTTCGACCCTCGCCGACGCGCTCACGCGCCGTGGGGATGAGGTGGTCGGCGTGGACTGTTTCACCGACTACTACAGCCGCGACGTCAAGGAGGCCAATCTGGCCGGCCTGCGACAGCGGCCGAACTTCCGGTTTGTCGAAGCCCCGTTGCAGACCGTGTCGATGGACCCGTTGCTCGACGGCGTCACACACATCTACCACCTCGCCGCGCAGGCCGGCGTGCGGAAGAGCTGGGGCGCCGACTTCCTGACCTACACCAGCCACAATGTGGATTCGACCCAGCGGTTGCTGGAAGCCGTGAAGACCCGCCCCCTCACCCGCTTTGTGTACGCCTCAAGTTCGTCGGTCTATGGCGACGGCGTGGCGATCCCCATGCGGGAAGACGCCATGGTGCAGCCCTTGTCGCCGTATGGCGTGACCAAACTGGCCGCCGAGCACCTGTGCCTGCTCTACACGGCGAACTACGGCGTACCGACCGTCTCCCTGCGGTTCTTCACGGTATACGGCCCCAGGCAACGGCCCGACATGGGGTTCCACCGGTTCATCCGGGCGGCGCTGACGCAGACACCGATCACACTGTATGGCGACGGCGAGCAGACCCGGGACTTCACCTTCGTTGACGACATCGTGGCGGCCCTCATGGCCGCGGGCGACCAGGGACGGCCGGGCGCCGTCTATAACATCGGCGGCGGCAGCCGGGTCTCGATCAACGAGGTGCTGGCACAGATTGCACAGATTGCCGGCCACCCCCTCGATATCCGGCGCGAGGCGGCCCAGAAGGGTGACATGCGGGACACCTTCGCGGACACGACCCTGGCGCGCACGGAGCTCGGGTTTACCCCGAAGACCAGCCTGGCGGAGGGCCTGCGGGCCGAATATGCCTGGCTCAAGGGGCAGTGAACTAGAATGCTGAAGATGATCCTGCGGCGACAGTCCTCCCTGATGGTGTTCGTGGCCCTGACCGCCCTGACGGCGGCCGCGTGCGGCGGCGGCGCGGCCAGCCGACTGCCCCCGGCAGGCATGATGGACCCGGCCGAATGGCTGTTTGAGCGCGGCACCGAGCACCAGGCCGAAAAGCGGTGGTTTTCGGCGCGCGAATACTTCCGGCGTCTCGTGGATGGCTATCCGCAGAGCCCCCGCCGCGAGGATGCCAAACTCGGCATCGGCGACAGCTTCATCGGTGAAGACTCGGTCACGTCGAACGTGCTGGCCATCAACGAATTCCGGGAATTCCTGACGTTCTTCCCGGTGTCACGTCGCGCCGACTATGCCCAGTACCGGATCGCGCTGGCCTATTCCCGCTCGATGCTCAGCCCCCAGCGGGACCAGACGGCGACCAAGGACACCATTCGCGAAGTCGACATCTTCCTGCAACGGTTTCCCGAGAGTGAGTTCAAGGATGAAGTGCAGCAGATCGAACGCGAAGCGCGCGACCGGCTGTCGCAATCCGAGTTCGAGATTGGCTACTTTTATGCCCGGTACAACGTGTGTGCGGGCGCAGTAGAGCGGTTCCGCGGCATCCTGGTCAGCGACCCGGCCTTCAGCAACCGTGACGCGGTGTACTTCCACATGGCCGAGTGCCTGCTGAAGATGGGGCTGCCGGCCGAAGCGCTGCCGTGGTTTGAGCGCGTGGCGGCGGAATTTGAAAAGAGCGAGTACCTGGAACGGGCGAAACGCCGCGTGGCCGAGATTAAGACGGTGCCCGCGGGCCGTCAGGGCGGGCCTGGGGGAAGCGGCGGTAATAATCGACCGCAGACACCAGCGCGGTAATCGTCGCGACCCACAACGCCACCTGCCCAATCACAAAGAACTCGCGCATGTGCCCCTGGCCCAGAATCAGGATCAGGATGGCCACGACCTGGGCGACCAGCTTGATCTTGCCCAGAGGCGACGCCGGCAGCGCCTGACCGCGCGCATGCGCGATACTGCGCAGCACCGTCACGGCAAATTCCCGGCCCAGAATCACCGCAACCATCCACGCCGGCGCGAGGTCCATCTGGACCAGGGAAATCAGCGCGGCGGTGACCAGCAACTTGTCGGCGAGCGGGTCCATCCACTGCCCGAATTCCGTCACCTGGCCACGACGACGGGCGAGATACCCGTCCAGCCAGTCGGTCAGCGAGGCGATCCCGAAGATGGCCGCGCCCATGATTTCCTTGCTGACCCCGTACAACTGCCAGCCCTCGAACTTCGTCAGAAGCACGACGACCAGCAGAGGCACCAGGAAAATCCGTCCGATGGTCAGGGCGTTCGGAAGATTCACGATGCCCGTATTCTACCGTTCACGCAGGCTGCGGAGCGAGCATACAATCGAAGGCTGACATGAAAGCCATCCTGCTGGCCGGCGGCCAGGGGTCACGACTCCGCCCACTGACCCTGAACACTCCCAAACCGATCGTGCCGATCTTCGACCGGCCGTTTCTGCGGTATCAAATTGAGCTGCTGAAGCAGGTGCCGGAGATCGACGAGATCATCCTGAGCCTCAACTATCAGCCGCGACGCATCGAGGAGGTCTTCGCCGACGGCGCCGACCTCGGGGTGACCATCCGGTACGTGGTCGAACCGCAGCCGCTCGGCACCGGCGGTGCCATCAGGTTTGCGGCCGGCCCCCGCCCCACCGGCCCCGTCGTCGTCTTCAACGGCGATGTACTGACGTCGGTGGACCTGCCTGCGGTCATCGCGCTGCATCGCGAACGCCAGGCGCGCGCGACCATCGTGCTGACGCCGGTCGAGAATCCGTCGGCCTACGGCCTTGTCGAAACGGACGGCCAGCAGAACATCAAGGCGTTCCTGGAAAAACCCTCCGCAGACCAGATCACCTGCGACACGATTAACGCGGGCATCTACTTGATCGAGGGCGAGACCCTCGAGCGGATTCCCGTGGACACGAATTACTCCATCGAACGCGGGTATTTTCCGTCGCTCATCGCGCAGCAGGAGACGTTCGTCGCCTACACGTACCGCGGGTACTGGATCGACATCGGCACCCGCGAGAAGTATCAGCAGGTGCATCACGACATCATGAGCGGACGGTTTTCGGCGCCGCCGTTTGACGGACTGGCAGGCCAGGCTGTGGTCTCCCCCGACGCGCGGATCGACGAAGACGTCACGATCGAAGGCCCGTGTTTCATTGACGCCGGCGCCGTCATCAAGGCGGGCGCGCGTATCGGCGCGTACAGCGTCATCGGCACGAACTGTCACATCGGTGAAGGCGCCGTCGTCCAGGGCGCCATTTTGTGGCCGCACACCTGGGTCGACAAACACGCCCATCTCGGACCACTGGTGGCGGGACGCCACTGTCAGTTTGGCCGCAACGTTGAGGTGGGCGGATCCGTCCTCCTTGGCGACAAATCCATCATCACGGACTATTCACGCCTATGAACATCTCTCCCGACATCTTCAAGGCCTATGACGTTCGCGCGGTGTACCCGTCCGAGTTGAACGAAACAGCCGCGC
>Ga0222714_10005322_pt1 | contig 12311 bp, 9 predicted proteins | sample C33_3DmetaG_FD_165048 | JGI IMG/M metagenome (GOLD analysis project Ga0222714, IMG submission 165048) | Estuarine water microbial communities from San Francisco Bay, California, United States - C33_3D | ecosystem: Environmental > Aquatic > Marine > Unclassified | place: USA: California... | reverse complement strand
ATGCACACGGAGCTAGAACGTATGAGTCAACAGAATACCTTACTTGCCACTGAGTTAAATCGCTTGCAGCAAGAAATGATTCTGCTAAATACTCAACTAGCACAGTTGTGCGTTGAGAATCAGCAATTGCAAACCGAAGTTGTTGCACTAACCGAAGAAGTTAACAAGTTTCGAGTATCGGCTACTATAGCAGCAGCTAAAAAGGTTAAGGTGGGCTAATGCAACCAGCAAAAATTAACTATAAAATCTACCAAGGCAGCACTTTTCAAGAGACATTTCGTTGGGAATCAGAAACAAAAGTTTATGTACCAATTTCGTCTATTGCAAAATCAGCCCCTTGTGTAGTTACTACTACCACGCCACATAATCTGCCAATAGGCTGGAGATTTCGTGTAGTCGGTGCAGGCGGTATGAAAGAAATAAATAGTACAGGTGAAGAATATCACTTGTCTACTCTTACACCAACTACTACTACCATAGAGATAAATCAAGTAAATAGTTTAGCGTATAACACATATACAAGTGGTGGTGTAGTAGAATTTAATATGCCTGTTTCACTGTCAGGATATGCGGCTCGTATGCAAATTCGCGAAACAGTAGACAGTACAACAGTTATTCATGAAGCAACAACACAAAATTCACAGATTGTTTTAGATAATACAACTAAAACAATCCAGATTACTATGTTGGCAAATGTTACACAAAACTTTACGTTTTCAACAGCAGTATATAGTTTAGAACTATACAACGGCAATAACGTGATTCCATTTATCAACGGAAACCTTACCTTAGTTCAGGAGGTTACACGATGAGTGCTGAAGTAGTCGTAACACAAAGCGGCGATACTAATGTTATTCAAGAACAGATAGTAAATATTGTAGTAACGGATGACAAGCCTGCCAGAATTATTACTAGTGGTATGTTGCCTCCACCTGCGGTAAACTCATTAATGAACTCATCAGACGTTGATATTAGTCAACTACAAGATGGCGGTGTGTTAGTTTATAACACGGCAACAAATATGTGGAAAGCTACTAATTTGCTCGATAAGCAAATTTTTGAAGCTGGTCAATTTTAAAAGGATAAGCTATGGCTTCTATTTTAAGAATTAAGCGCAGTGAAACGTCAGGTAATCCTGGGGTACTAGGCGCAGGTGAGTTAGCCTATTCGGGTTTAACAGATAACGGCTCAAATGGTGGTGACCGACTTTACATTGGTCTTGGAACCGAAACCGCAGGAAATGCGGTAAATCACATTATTATTGGTGGTAAGCGCTATACCGACATGGTTGACGCAGCTACCAATATCAACACAGTAGGCACATTAGTAAAGCGCGATTCAAACGGTGATTTCACTGCACGACGTGTTACAGCAGATTTAATTGGTAATGCCGATACTGCTACTAAATGGTTAAATGCTCGTAACTTGAGTTTAACAGGCGATGCAACTGCTACACTATCAGCAATTGATGGATCAGCAAACGTATCAGCAGCATTAACACTAGCAAATACTGGAGTTACTGCAGGCAGTTACGGTTCGGCAACAGCAATCCCTACTTTTACAGTTGATACAAAAGGTCGCTTAAGCGCCGCAGGTACTGTAGCCGTTGCAACTAACTTGGCAATTGCAGGTAACACTGGCACTGATACAGTTAGCTTGTTAACAGACACATTAACAATTACTGGTGGTACTGGAGTATCAACAGCAGTTACCGACAACACGGTTACAATCAGCTTGCCACAAGCACTTGCACCTACATCAAATGTTACTTTTAACGACGTAACTGTGTCAGGTGCATTATACTCAAATGACATTACTGCTGCAAATATTTCGATTGCAGGTAATGCAGAAATCACTGGCAACTTAACAGTATTAGGTACTGTTACAACAGTTAATTCAACTACTGTTGCAATTGGTGATAAAAATATTGAGTTAGCTAAAGATGCTACTACTGCTGCACAAGCAGATGGTGGTGGTATAACAATTAAAGGCCCTACAGTTGCAGCAACCTTAACATATTCAAGCGGCGATGATCGCTGGAACTTGAACAAAGACTTAAACGTTACAAACGTTTATGCTGAGTTAGTTGGTAATGCTTCAACAGCTACCAAGTGGAAAACGGCTCGTAACTTGAGTTTAACAGGCGATGCAACTGCTACATTAACAGCAGTTGATGGAAGCGCAGCAGTTTCGGCAGCTCTTACATTAACAACAGTTAATTCAAATGTTGGCACCTTTGGTGACTCCGTAACAGTACCAACTCTAACAGTAAATGCTAAAGGTTTAGTAACTGCAGTTTCACATACAGTTATTCCAACTGCTACTACCCTAATCAAAGGCTTATCAAAATTCCTTGCAACTCAGTTTACTGTAACCGACGGTTTAGTAGAAATAGTACAAGTTGATGGCGGAAGCTATTAATACTAAAAGGAACTGTTATGCCAACACTTAGTGGACCTATTATTTCAGCTATACAATACGACTCTCTTGTAGCTTATAACGGACAAACAAATATAGTTGTAAATGGTGGAAACGGTGATGGACGAATCAGTATTAGTAATAGTGTTATAACAGTAACTAATCCAGGTACTAGCTATCCTGCAGGCATCACAACTATTGGCGGCGGTACAAGAATTGTACTGTCCGTTGATCCAACACTTAAAATACAACTTAAAAGAAGTGCTGTAACTGGAAAAGTTCCTACTACAGCAGATCTAGAAGATGGTGAGCTAGCTTTAAATACTGCAGATGGTATTCTTTATTATAAGAACGATCAAGGCAACATAGCATCACTATCTAGTGGCGGTGGCGGTGGAAGCACTGCTCTTACGGAACAAATAGCAACAGAAAAAGCTATTATTATGGCAATTGCATTGGGGTAACATATGGCAACAGTATTTGTAAACGCAATATCACGTGCCGTTGGAACTACCGAAGTAGTTACTTTTACAGCACCAGAAAAATCAATATTAATTGGTGGTAGTATCTCTAATCTAAAGAGCACTACTATTCCTTTTACATTAAAAATTCGCAGAGGCATAGAAGACACATACATTCATAAAGATAAGCGCGTAGAAGCAGGCGATCCTTATGAAATATCAAAAGGAAATAAACTAGTACTTGCCGCAGGTGATAAACTAGTTATCTCTGCTAAAGTAGATTCTAGCATTGATGCAGTCTTCTCGATATTACAAGGAGTCTCATAATGGGTGGGTTTTACGAAGGCACAGATTTAGCCGACAAAGTGTTATACGGGTTCCGTCTAGACCCCGACACAGGCAATCTAAACATTGAAATTTTAGACGGGGACACTCCAGTCTCATTGCCACAAGATGGTACAATTGATAAGTATGACTATAAACAATGGGTTTGGTCAAAAGATACTATTCAATTTGAGTGGGGTAACAAAGGACACTTACTTATGAGGCTAATATAATATGAGTCAACTTATTGATCTAGGAAAATTACGCTTCCACTTCGCTGGTCAGTGGAGCAATGCCACTACATACGAATCTAACGATATCGTTAAGTACGGTGGTAACGTATATGTGTATACATACGCATTAAAAACATCAGGAATCTTACCTACTGATACTGCTTATTGGGCTTTGATGGTAGAAGGTTTCAACTTCTTGGGCACATTTAGCACAAGCGGAAACTACAAAGTTGGTGACGGTGTTGCACACGGTGGCGTTGTGTATGTTGCTGTTAAAGATTCTGTAAACATTACTCCTCCTAACGCAACCTACTGGTCACGTTTCTTGGATGGTATTCAGTACGAAGGTACTTACTCTCCTACAACTTCTTACCAGAAGAATGACGTTGTTAAGTATGGTGGTTCTATCTATGTTGCAAAACAAGACGGCACAAACAACTTACCAACAGTTACCGCATACTGGGACAGATTTGTAGAAGGTGTTAGCCCTCGCAGTGTTTACAACGAAGCTACAGCTTATGTACCTAATGACTTAGTTGCTTACGGCGCTAACATTTATCGTGCTAAAGTAGAGACTACTGGCAATGCTCCGAGCAACACAGGTTTCTGGGAATTGTACGTTGGTGGTATTAAGTTTACTGGCAACTACAGCGCTGTAACGGAATATTATGTAAACGATATCGTTGTTTATGGTAACAACATTTATCGTTCAAAGTTAACACAATCCAACACACTGCCTACAGTTGCAGCTAACTGGGAATTGTTAACTGCTGGTAACAGCTACAAAGGCACTTACGTAAATGCTACTGGATACTTCCAGGGCGATATTGTTAGCTACGGCGGCAATGTTTATATTGCACTAGGTGTAACAACAGGTAACTTACCTACTGATGCTACTAAGTGGCAAGTATATAGTTCAGGCTTCTCTTACCAAGGCGTATGGTCTAGTGGTACTGCTTATAAGATCAACGAAATCGTTGGTTACGGTGGTTCATTATATCGTTCTAAAGCCGACAACCAAAACGTTAACCCAACAGTTACAGCTACTTGGGACAAGGTTGTTGCAGGATTTAAACTGCGCGGTACATGGGCTACTAGTACACAGTACGCAACTGATGAAGTTGTGACTTATGGTGGTAATACCTACATTTCTATTTTACCTCACGCTTCCACAGATTTCAATACTGATTTAACTGCCAACAAATGGCAGAAGTTTAACTCAGGTATTCGTTGGATGGGTACATGGGTTAGTACAACTCAATACTACAAAGATGACGTTGTTAAGGCTGGTGCCAGTTCGTTTATCGCTAACGTAGACACTATTGGTGGTAGCAACCCAGCTGGTGGTTCAAACGCAAACTGGAGTAGCTTTGCTACTGGTGCTGAAGGATTCTTGTCTAAAGACGGCGATGCGATGCTTGGTATGCTTACCTTGTTTGCAGTTCCTACAGACCCACTGCACGCAGCTACAAAATCATACGTAGACAGATTTATTAACGCAACATCGGGCGGAACCATTTTAGGTCCTCTAGTTGCCAGCGGTGCAGCTGCAAGCTATACTGCAACAGGCGGTGCTACTGTTAATATCAGTGGCGGTAGCTTAAATCTTACAAACGGTTCTACTCTTACAACTGACGGTACTTCAACTCTTGGTAATACTCGCATTTCGGGTAACTTGGATGTTGATGCTGATTTAAATATTGATGGCGGTGACTTAACAGTTACTGGATCCACTTTTAACTTAGCAAACACAACAGCTACAACAGTTAATTTAGCTGGAGCGGCTACCACAGTTAATGTTGGTGCTGCAACTGGTACAACTACTGTTAAAAATAATTTAGTAGTTGATGGTGATTTGCAGGTTAAAGGTGGTGATATTACCACTAACCAAACAACTTTCAATGTTGTAAATACAACAGCTACTTCAGTAAATATTGCTGGAGCTGCTACAACAGTTGAAATCGGTGCTGCAACTGGTTTGACTAGTATCAACAACAATGTAACAATTGACGGCGTACTTGATGTTATCAGCGGTACTACAGTTACAAATACAACTGATGATCCTACTGGTTTCGATAATCAACATCCTAACACTCGCGGTATTGTAGAGTTTAGCGATAACGGTACACGAGTTTATTCTATTGACAAAGACGGTACAGTCACTGTTCGTGAAGATGGTAAGTTTGCTACTGGCACTGCGTATCAAAGTAATGCTGTTGCAAAAACTCTTGCTATTTATCCAGTAGCTGGACAAACAAAGTTTGTTTACTGGGTCAGTGGTGTACGTTATGAAAAGTCAACCTTAGTAAGCAGAACCCTAGCAAATATTGCTGGTTATAACTACTTCTATTTTGACGGCGGTACTCTAACAAGCGGCACTTTACGTACAGATGAGATATTAACAACAAAAGCAAATGTTGCTGCTGTTCGCGGAACTAGCCGAAACAATCGTGCTATTTCTGTTGAAGATCAACGTCATGGTATTTCCATTGACGGAGCTTCGTTAGTTTACATTAAACGCGCAGAAGGTATTAAGCTAGTAAGTGGTCACGGTGTGACTCCTAGCACTGCTGGTAGCGGTACTTATACAAATACTAAAGCAGGCGAATTACGTGACGCTGATTTAACTATTACTAGTCCAGTAAAGACTTCAAATAAGTTTTTAGTACGTGACGGCCTTGACTGGAAACTTTCCGATCTAAACGATAATTTAAATAGTTATAAGTTAGGTATCTTGGGAGGTGTTACGGTTACTAACCAAGGTAGTGGATACTCAGGGTTATCGACTTCACTAAGCGTACAAGGTGATGGTGAGGGTGCAATAGTTACTCCAATTTTGGCAGGCGCTTCACTACAGTCTATTACTTTAAATAATGGTGGTTACAACTACGCTAATAATGCAACGGTTACTTTAAATGGTGATGGGACAGGGGCCACGGCTTCTATTGTTGTTCCGGCTGGTAAAAATATTGCAAGTGCTGCAATTTTAGGTGCTGGCTCACGTTATACTAGCATAAGCGGAGTAGTAGTAGGTGGTGGTGGAACTGGCGGAACAGTTGCAATTACCCTTAACCTGGGAACTCCTATTGCTGCAGTTCACATGGATACACTGGGTAGTGGATATACATCTGCTACTGCTACTATTACTGGTGATGGTACTGGTGCTACGGCTTCGGTAACTATTGTTGCTGGAGCGGTAACGGATATTGATCTTACAAATCCTGGTAGCGGATATACTTATGCAACAGTAACTATTACTGGTAATGGTACTGGGGCTACTGCAACAGTCCATACTCGTAAGAGCACTATTGCTGGATATGATATTACTAATGTGGGTAGCGGATACACAAGTGCTCCAACCGTAACTATTAGTGGTGACGGTCATGAAGCAACAGCAACAGCACAGATTACTGCTGGTGGTGTTACAGACATTGTGATTACTAACCCTGGTCATGGCTATACGTATGCTACTATGACTATTACTGGTGGTGGGGGTACTGGTGCTACAGTTAATCCAATTTTAAGTGGATATCCGATTGGTTCGGTAACAGTTACTAATCCTGGAAGAAACTACACAGGTCAGCCATCGGTAGAGTTAACTGGCAACCAATATGCAAATCCAGGCAGTATAGGTTTAACTCTTGCTCAAGGTAATACAATTCAAAGTATTAGTCTTAGCAATACAGGTACAAACTATACTTATGCAACAGTACAAGTAAATAGTACTACAGCAGGTACAGGAGCTAGCTTCACAGTTGCGGCTACGCCAAGCGGTATTTTAGGTGTTAATGTTGTTAATGGTGGCCGTCACTACAGTTATGCAAATATTGTAGTGACTGACACTGGTGGTGCTACAGGATTTACATCAACAACTACCCTTACGCCAGTTCCACAGTACAACAACTTTGTAAATCAATCTGTTGGGTATGATCTAAACAATATTCCTGCAGGTAAATATACTAATACATACTTTGTAGCAGTATCTAGTGTTGATCGTGTTGTAAAAATACCTAGTTCGTATTTATTTGATACTATACGTCAAGCTTTTCAATACGCTCAAACAGAAATAAAACAATTACAAGCTTACGGACTACCTTTTGATAACTATAAGTTTTTAGGTGTTTCAGTTCTTGATAATTCTGGTCAAGTAGTAACTATACCAGGCACAAACCTTGGTGATGTTTTATACTATGATTTATTAAATAACAACTATAACTCTACTCCAATAATTGACAACGGTACTAAAGTTGGTCGAAGTTTAACTATCGGTGCAACAGGTACTGGAGCAGCTTGGGTTGGAGCTACCGAGTCTGCAAATGTTTACTATGTAGCACCTCACGGTGTAGACCAACCCACAAGTGGCAGCAATATGTCTACTCCCTTTGCAAGTATTAAATATGCTTGTCAACGTGCTGAGGAAGGCTCTACAATTTTTGTTAAGAGCGGTACATACAACGAACAGTTACCAATTACAGTTCCTGCAAACGTAGCAATTGTTGGTGACAATCAGCGTACTGTTAACGTTCACGCAAAAGCTGGTAACAGTGACGATGGAATAACACCAAACAGTCAGTCAACAATGTTTAGATTAAGCAACGGCTCGATCTTAAATAAAATGACCTTTAAAGGCATGACTGGATGGGTACCCGGAGCAACTCCTAGCGATATTACTACTTCTACTATTAAAGGCGTAGTAGTTGGATTTAATCCAGCATCACCCATTACTAGTAAGTCTCCATATGTCCTAGAGTGTTCTTTTATTGGTCAGGGCGGTATTGGTGCTTTAATTGATGGTACAGTTCATACAACTGGTGCTAAAACGATGATTTTCCACGGTTACACTATTATTAGTGATAACGGTGTAGGTTATTGGGTTAAAGACGAAGGTAAGGCTGAAATTGTAAGTTGCTTTACTTACTATAACTATTTTGGTTATATGGCTACAGGTGGTGGATTTATTCGTGCACTAAACGGCAACAACAGTTATGGTACTTGGGGTGCCGTATCACAAGGTTTTGGGGTTTCTGAAACACCAATTACTGGTGCATTAGTTGGTCAACAACTTAACTTTGTTTATCAAGGCGGAACAATTAATCCAGGCGATGTTTGTACAAGCAGTAGCGGTGCACAAGGTGTTGTTACTAATGTGCAGTACAGTGCTAATAAAGTATATTTGCGCAATACCAGTGGAACTTTTAGTTTAGGAAATACATTAACCTTTACTAGTGGTGGGGTAGGTACAGTAAGTGCAGGTGCTCTAGAACAGCAAAAAGGTTTTGTTTTAGTACTTAATAATTTAACTGCAATACCTAAACCAGGATCAAGTATTCAAATTACTGGCGATACATATGCTTATGTGATTCAAAGCGTAAGCGGGACTTATGTTGGCACAGGCAGTGAAATCGTGGTTGTGCTAGCACAAGAAAAACCAACAGGTTCACCAAGTGGCACAGGAGTTACATTACGTAGCAAGTATTCACAGATTCGATTAACTGGCCATGACTTCTTGTCAATCGGTACAGGTGGTACAGTAACTACAAATTATCCAGGAGAGCCTACACAGGCCGCTTCACAGGGTAATGAAACAAATGAAGTTTTCCCAGGTCGTGTGTTCTATGTATCAACTGACCAAGACGGTAACTTCCGTGTAGGTGAATATTTCCGTATCGACCAAGCAACTGGACGTGCTACACTGAACGCTAACGCGTTCGACTTAGCAGGTTTGACTAGCTTGAAACTGGGTAGTATTGGTGCTCAACTTGGCGAAACTATTAATGAGTTCTCAAGTGATGCTACTATGAGTGGTAATTCAAATACTGCTGTTCCAACAGAGTATGCGGTTAAGACTTACGCAGATGTTTCCATCAAAGCTGACCAGGACAATACATCGCTAACATCTCGTTTTGACGCTACTAATCAAGTATATAACGGTAATGGATATGTTACTACTTATAAAGATAGTATTCACGAACTTACTAACGTTGTTTACAACGCAAACCTCTTGCCAACAAGTTGGACAGAAAAAGCCGCAGGTGGAGTAAAAAGCTATGCTTATACTGTTACCTATGATGTTAACAACAAAGTATCAACAATAACACGCGTTTAAGGAGTAATAATGTCAGTAAACGTTTTAGAATATAATGAATTTGCAGGGGAAATTAACACCTTGCGAAATACTACATTACCTAATGCAAAAACTGCTACTGCTGTTACCGCAAATGCCGCAGGCACCGCCTGCGGCGGCGCGTTAAGTGTATCAGTAGCGGCTAAGCAATGTAATTACGGTGTGCGATTAACTTGTGAGCTACAAACCAGACCTTGGGATTGCCAGAGCTGGGCAAGTATTCCAACGATTGTAGCACTAGACGGGTTCAAAGTTTGTGATGCTAGTGGTAGTGAAGCAGCCAATCAAATGCGTTGCGGAGCTAGTTGTACTTGGGTAGTTCCTCCAGGTGTAACAACCGCCCGATTCCAAGCATGGGGTGCAGGTGCAGGTTCACATAATATGTGTTGTTGCGGAGGAGGTATGTGGGGAGGTAGCGGAGCTTATGCTTCCGTTATATTGCCAGTAACACCTGGCGCTAGTTATACAATTTGCTCAGGTTGTGCCTATTGTTGCATGATGAACGAGGCAGGGCCCACAGCTGGTGCAGGTTCACCAAGCTGGGTTCAAGGACCTGGACTATGTAACTTTTGTGCAGATGGCGGAGATCCTAGCCCTTGGAATTGGTTGCAACGAGCTACTAGTCGAGCCGATGGTTATTGTGTAATAATGAACGCACAAACCTATCAAAATAAAGTTCAAAAAGGCACCGTCTACGGTTGGTGCATGTGTGGTGGCGGTGGATTTTGCTGGTCAAATCAATGTGCCGGACGAGATGCAATACCTTTTACAACAAGTTGCAGAACGTGGTATGGTTGCGTAGCATCTCCTACCAAAGCATGTCACTTTGTAATTGGTGCACCCGGAATGTTTAATTCTGCAAACATGGGTGGCGGATATGACGGGGACAGAAAATCAGAAAACTATGATGGTGCATATACTGAATATTGCGTACAATTAACACATCCTCCAATTGTTAATTTAACTTGTGATACATGTAGTTGGGGTATGTGTGCTGGTGGTACATGTGCTGGTTGTAATGGTAAGATTCAGTGTGGAGTATTTCCTTATCCAAGTCGAGGCGGTCGTTCTACTTATGTAGGCGGTGGCTGTAATAATTGCGGCGGCAGTTATGGCGGTATGGGTATGGTATGTGTGCAGTGGAATAAGGAATAATTTTATGGAAAAAACTTTTAATAAACCTGTGCCTGATGAGCTGTATATTGACTCTTTTGCACAATCAAAAACGGCTAGTTATACGTATATTGGCCCAGAAACACTTAATTTAATTATAGACAATATTTCAGGAGGAGTACAAAACGTACTTCTTCCTGGAGAATCAATGTTACACAATCCAGAAATACAGACACAAATTACTTTAGATGCTAATACTGCTACTGATGTAGCGTATTACCTAACAAATACAACAACGCCAGAGCGTGAATTTGAAACAGAAACACTACCTGGTAATAACACATACGAAAAATTAACAAACCCTACTATTCGTGATTATTATAACATAAATTACAATCTCGAAACTGGTACGTGGAATTGGGCATTAATTACAAGACTAGTTAGAACACCTTTAAATGATTTAGCAGATAAATACAAACAATACATCGAAACAAATAAATCTAAAGTTGAGGACGACACCACTCTTACAGCCTTAGCAAACACATATCTTGCACAATTAGAGGCTTTTAATACTACTGGGATTGGTAGCATACCTAGTTGGAAGTTTATAGAAATTTCACTAGCAACTGTGCCCACTCCACCATCACAATTAGTAGTAGCATTTAATGTACTACCATAAACAAGGAGTACATTAATGGATATTTTAGTATACGCTGCTAAAAAGAACATCAATGATTTAAATACTTGTATTAACACTTATGTTCCTACAACTTTTTATAATCAATGTTTTGAAGCAGCTAAAACGGCAGGTAATGACGGAGATAAGTGGACAGCAAACAGTGACCTATACAGCGCCTATCAAAGAAATGGTAATCATAACTGTTTTTGGACACAACCCTATTGTGCAGGTACTTGGTCGCGCATCCCAACTTTACCAGGTGGTACAGAGTGTACGGCAGGTACTAATCCTGCAACAAGTGCTGAGTATCTTGGATTTAAAGTTTGTGCAACAAACTTTACTGCAGGTGCTAACTGTACTTGGACTGTGCCTAGCGGAGCTACAATTGCCAGATTTCAACTGTGGGGCTCTGGGGGTCGTAGCGGTAGCGGCTGTTGTTGCGGCGGATCTACTTGGGGTACAAACGGAGCATATAGTTCCATTATTATTCCAGTAGTAGCAGGATGTCAGTATACATTATGCGCAAGTTGCGGGTGTAATACACCTAAAATTTGGGGTAGTGCTGGTCCTGGAAGAACAGGGCCAAGCTATGTACAAGGTTTTGGCTTAAACAATGTTTGTTCCATGAGTGGTTTAGATGCAGCGCATTGGTGTATTATGACCTATGACATTGGTGCTACGCACTATTTCTGTGGTCAATGTCGTTGGACTGCAGCAGATTGTTTTAATGGTGGTTCGTGTATTTGCAATGGTCAAAACGATTTCTGTTTTAGTAACAGTTGTGCCAGTTGTGGATGTATACCCAAAAGTTGTTCTAATACAACCAAAGGTTATGGCTGCAGTACACTGCCTTTAACTGCGGGTACTATTGATAAAATGTACGGCAGCCAATTAGCTACAATACCTGGTTTAAATGGAGGTATGTGTTTTGATACTAACTACTACGGAATTTCACGTAG
>Ga0222714_10005321_pt1 | contig 12313 bp, 8 predicted proteins | sample C33_3DmetaG_FD_165048 | JGI IMG/M metagenome (GOLD analysis project Ga0222714, IMG submission 165048) | Estuarine water microbial communities from San Francisco Bay, California, United States - C33_3D | ecosystem: Environmental > Aquatic > Marine > Unclassified | place: USA: California... | reverse complement strand
TCCACGGTCAGTTCCAGGGCCTCCTGCACCAGGCCGAGATGGTTACCGGGATCGCGGGTCAGGTAAGCACCCGCGCAGAGCCGCTCGCGTACGGGGGTCGGCGCGGTCAGGAGGCGGGCCAGTTGCCGTCCGAGGCGATCGTCCGGTGCCGAGTAGGTGAGGCCGCGCGGGAAGATCACCAGGCGCATCAAGCCTGCCAGCCAGCGCACCGGGAAGTTGCGCAGGAAGCTGTGTAGTTGTTCCTGGGCGCGATAGAGCAGCGTACGACAGGCGTACTCGACAATGGGCAGGTCCTCTTCCTGCCGCCCCTGGTCCTCGTAGTGCTTGAGCACCATGGAGGCGAGGTACATGGCCGACAGCACGTCGCCCAGCCGCGCCGACAGGCTTTCCTTCTTCTTGAGGTATCCGCCGAGCGAGAGCATGGCGATGTCGGTGGCGAAGGCGAAGGAGGCACTGAAGCGCTCGATGTGCTCGTAAAAGCGTGCGGTCGGCCCCGACACCGGCGCCGAGGCGCTGCGTGACAGGGTGAGCGCGCCGAGCAGCGAGCGCACGGCATTGCTCAGCGTGTACCCCACGTGGCCCATCAGGGCCTCGTCGAAGGCCCGCAGCCCGCGTCGGCGGTCGGCATCCTGATCGGCCTGCATTTCCTTCAGCACCCAGGGATGGCAGCGCACGGCACCCTGCCCGAAGATGATCAGGTTGCGGGTGAGGATATTGGCGCCCTCCACCGTGATGCCCACCGGCGTCAGCTGGTAGCCGCGGCCGAGATAGTTGCGTGGACCGAGGCAGATGCCCTTGCCGCCCTGCACGTCCATGGCATCGTTCACCAGCTGACGGCCGAGTTCGGTGCAGTGATACTTGAGGATGCCAGACGGTACGGCCGGCTTCTCGCCGCCGTCGATGGCCGCGGCCGTCACCGAGCGCGCCGCATCCATCACGTAAGTGGTGGCGGTCATGCGGGCCAGCACCGAGGAAATGCCCTCGAACTCGCCGATCGGCAGGTTGAACTGCCGGCGGATCCGCGCGTAGCCAGCGGTGGAGTACAGCGCGCCCTTGGCGCCGCCCACCGAGTTCGAGGGCAGCGAGATGCAGCGGCCCACCGAAAGCTGCTCGACCAGCATGCGCCAGCCCTGGCCGGCCATGGACGGACCGCCGATGATCGAATCAATCGGGATGAACACGTCCTTGCCCTCGATGGGACCATTCTGGAACGGGATGTTCAGCGGGAAGTGGCGGCGCCCGATCCTGAGCCCCGGCGTGTCGCGGGGCACCAGGGCCACGGTGATCCCGCGGTCGGTCCGCTCGTCTCCCAGCAGGCGGTCCGGATCGAACAGCCGGAAGGCCAGGCCGATCACCGTCGCTACAGGCGCCAGGGTGATGTAGCGCTTGGCAAAATTCAGGCGGATGCCCAGCACCTGTTTGCCCTGCCAGTTACCCCGGCAGACCACGCCCGTGTCGGGAATGGAGGCGGCGTCTGAGCCCGCCCGCGGTGCGGTGAGTCCAAAGCAGGGAATGTCCTGACCCGAGGCCAGCCTGGGCAAGTAGTGCTTGCGCTGCTGCTCGGTGCCGTAATGCAGCAGCAGCTCGGCCGGGCCCAGCGAGTTCGGCACGGCCACGGTGGAACAGGCCACGCTGGAGCGGCTGGCAAGTTTCGCGAGCACGCAGGAGTGCGCGTAGGCGGAAAATTCCCTGCCGCCGTAGCGCCTGGGAATGATCATGGCGAAGAAGCCCTGCGTTTTCATGAACTCCCACACTGCCGGTGGCAGGTCCGCGCGGCGATGGGTGATGTCCCACTCGTCCAGCATCCGGCAGAGCTCTTCGCAGGGCCCGTCGAGGAAGGCCCGTTCTTCCGTCGACAGCCGGGGCGCAGCGCTGTCCAGCAGTTTTTTCCAGTTGGGCCGGCCCGTGAACAGCTCGCCGTCCCACCAGACGGTGCCGGCCTCCAGCGCCTCCCGCTCGGTGTCGGACATCCGTGGCAGCATGCGCTTGTACAGGCGGAAGAACGGCCGCGTGAGCAGCCGCAGGCGGATCGGGTCGGTACCGACCAGGGCCATCGACAGCAGTGCGATCCACAGCAGCCCCTGGCCCCAGACGGCCTCCGGCACCAGCAGGATCCAGGCCACCAGTGCCACCGCAACCGCCAGCGTGGCCGGCCCAAGACCGGCCTGGCGGGCGACGATCCAGCCCAGTACCCCCAGCAGTGCGACGATGATCGTGAAACTCAGCATGGTTTTTCCCCGCTTTCGGGTCCGACTACGCCTAATGTGACGTGGTTCCCGTCCCGGCGACCAGTTTTCCATAACATCGCCGCCATGGGTACGCATGACCTCATCCATACCGAAACCCTGCAGATCGCCGAGATGCAGGTGCGGGACCTCATCCAGACCCCACTGGAGTCCCGCTTCAATCGGCTGGCTCGCATGACCCAGCGTGCCCTGGGCACCCGCGTTGCGGCGATCAGCTTCCTGAACAAGGAGGGTGAGTGGTTCAAGGCCGTCACCGGCTGGAATGTGGCAGAACTCCCGGCCGCGCGCAGCCTGGCCTCGACGCTGCTGGCCGATCGGCGGGCGGTGGCCATCCCCGACCTCACCCGTGACGAGCGCACCCGCAATCATCCGCTGGTGCAGGCGAGTCCCAAGTTCCGTTTCGCCGCGGTCAGCCCCATCAACGACCGCTTCGGTCACATGATCGGGGCGATCGCCGTCTACGACACCGAACCCCACGAAGTGACTGTGGACCTCGCCGAGGCCATGACCGATGCCGGCGAGCTGGCCCAGCGCGAGCTGCTGCTGTCGGACGTGGGCGGCCTGCAGCAGAAACTGCTGGCCAAGCTGGACGCCAGCCGCCGCCAGGCGCTGCTGGATGAATTGACCCGGCTCTGGAACCGACGTGGTGGCCTGCTGCTGCTGGAGCAGGCGCTCGAATCCGCCCGTCGCTACAACCAGTCGGTTGGCGTGTGCATCATCGACGTGGACGACTTCAAGCTGGTCAACGATCGCTACGGGCACAAGATGGGCGACGTGGTGCTGCGCAAGCTCGCCGCGGCACTGGTCGACAGCATTCGCCCCGACGACTTTGCCTGCCGCCTTGGCGGCGATGAATTCATGCTGCTGATGTCCGATATCACCACGGAGCAGTTCGAGAGCGCGATGGAACGGGTACGTCAGCGCGTGCGTTCACTGACCATCCGCACCCGCAGCGGTGACGTCCGGATGAGTGTCAGCGTGGGCGGTATCCTCCCGGACCTGCGCACGGCCAGCAAGGCCGAGGACGTCCTGCACCAGGCCGACCTCGCCATGTACCAGGTCAAGGGCGAGAAGCCCAAGCGCGCCGTCGGCATGTCGCTGGATTTCTAGCGCAGCATCACCAACTCCGGCACTGCATCAGCGCCCATCCAGAGGATGGCGTTCTGGCCATGGCAGGCGCCCAGCGCTCGAGCGTCTTCCAGCGGAATGCCGAGCACCAGGGCGCTCGGCTCAGCCGGCCAGCCGTTGCTTGGGTGTAGGCCGATACCGGGCATGACGGGGTAGCCGAGTTGCTGGAGGTCTTTCATCAGCGCCGCCTGACGCTGCCGGTTTACCTTGGGCGCCAGCATGACGCTGCCGGGATTGCAGGCAGTGAGATAGGCACCGCAGTGCACTCCGCAACGCTGGTACACATCCATCAGCGGCGAGGATCTCTCGCCGACCCGCAGGACAAAGCCGTCTTCGCCGCTGACCCGGTATTCGGTCTCCCGATAGGCCTCGATCGTGGCCGGGTCGACGGTGCTGTCCGTCAAGCCGATTAGCTGCGTGGCTTCAGCTTGCCGCAGTCCGCCCCCAGCCAGCGACCTTCCTGCTGGATGGTCATCGTCTCCTGCTCGCCGTCGTCCTCGGTATGCAGCGTGACCGTGCCGGAAAACGACGAGCCGTCACTGAAGGTGATGTCCGCTTCACCTCGGCTCCTGGATTCGCCTCCGCAGGAAAAGCGGATCTTGATACGGTTACCGCTGCGATCCACGGTCTGTTGCCGGCAATCTGGATCGGACTGGATGTCGAAGTTTGCGGCTTCCTTGGCCGAGACGCACATGCGCATGACCTGGGTGTTGTCCGCGCCCATGGACATCTCCATGCCCCGGGCGGCCATCATCTGCTCCATCATCCGCCGCTGTTCCGGCGGCAGCGAGGCCATGGCCTCTCGAGCCTCGGCCATCGCGGCTTCCATCTCGCCGCTGGCGCTGGATACCTTGCCCTTGTACTCCCAAAGGCCGGGCTTCATACCCTCGGCGTGAGCCGACGAATTGACAGCCAGCAACACGCAGGACACCGCCGAGAAAAAGGCAAGACGCTTGTTCATGGCCACCCCTGTGAAAAAAACTTGCCGATTATTTTGCCGCAGGCCCTGGGCTGGAACCAGTCCGTCGATATCTAGCGGCGTACGGCCTGCCCCGGAAACCTTTCTGGCATCACCCGGCCCTCATCCACCACTACCGTGCCTCCAACGAGCACGTAGCGCATCCCGACGCTCGGCAGGGCGGGTTCCGAGAAGCTGGCCCGGTCGCTGACGGTCGCCAGGTCAAAGACCGCAAGGTCGGCGTCCGCACCCTCCTGCACGCGGCCCTTCAATCGCGCCGACGGCACGGCCGGCTCCAGTCGCTGGGCGGGCATCAGGGTCATCTTGGTCATCGCATCCATCAGCGTGAGCTGGCCGGTATCCCGGACGTAGTGCGCCAGGATCCTGGCGAAGCTGCCCGCGTTACGGGGATGACCGTCCTCGCCATCGCTGGCGATCATCACCAGCGGATGCCTGATGACGGCATCCACCGTTTCTTGCCGGTTCATGAAGACCAGGACCCCGACCGGCTCGGTCGACGCCCGCAGTGCCTCGAAGCGCTGCCGGGTCAGTCGCTCGCCCGTGCCTGGCAGGCGAATGGCGTCGTAATCCACCCCGAGTTTTTCGCGCCAGCCAGGATTGAACAAGGCGGAACGTAAGTCGGTCATCCCAGCCACGTACGGATAGGCTTCGGTCGTAACGTCGAGGCCGCGCGCCCTCGCGCCCGCCACCATGTCCAGGCACTCCAGCGCATCGGCGACACAGCTGGAGTTGATATGTACGATCTGCAGCGAGGCCCCGGTCACCGCCGCGGCGGCAATCACCTCCCCGACTGATTCGATGCTTGAGCCGGGTTCCAGCCTGCCAAAGCTGCGAACATGGGTGAACACCGGAACACCGGTCTCGGCGGCCAGCCGAAAAGTCTTGATGACCTCGCTTCGCAAGGCGCCAGGTGTGTACTGGATGCCCATGCCGATGCCCAGGGCGCCGGCCGCGAGCTCGCTGCGCAGGGTTGCCTCGATCCGGAGAAGCTGCTCATCAGTGGCCGGCTCGTTGGTCGAGGGACCGGTGGGAGCGATTAGCTCGTCTTCGTTCAGTGGGGTATCGAAGGCGGCCGCGCGGGCCGCGGCATGACTGGCCGTGGTTCCGTAATGAATGAGAGAGCGACCGTGCTTGCTCTCGAGGAAGGCAGCGACATTCGGTTGCCCGATCTCCATCTCGAGCGCAGTAGTCACGCCGTCCAGGGCCTTCAGGGCGCCGTCTTCCAGTGCCTGTCCGTGCTGGTGAAGGTCGATGAAACCCGGCGCGACCACCAGTCCGCTGGCATCGATGACCCTTTTCCCCGCGAGTTCGTCGGTGGTCACCCGCGCAATTCGCCCCTCGCGGATCGCGACGTTCCTGACGGCATCCAGACCCGTTTCAGGGTCGATGACGCGGCCGCCAGCGAGCACCAGGTCATAGTCCTGCAAGCCGGAGTCGGCAGGACCAGCCAATGCCGCGGTTGCGAACACGAGTGCAGCCGTCAAGCTGAGTGTTGCCTTGTTCATGACTGCGTTTCTCCGGTTTTCATTTGTGGGGCGGATGGGCGCAGGAGCCGCCAGACACCCAGGGTCAGCAACGGTGCCACGAAGACAATAAAGATCAGCCAGGCGAGGAAGCGGTAGCCACTGGCGATCAGGGCGACCAGGCCGAGTTTGCTGGCGACGAATACGGAGAGCACCAGCGCCAGCGTCGCCACGGTGGCGCGGGACAGGCGGCCCAGTTCACGGCCGTGTCGGGCCAGTACGCCGGCCATGCGCTGGTTCAGGCTGTGGATGCACCCCGTGCCGGTTTCCAGCATGGCCACGAAGATCATGACCTGGAAGGCCACGTGAAAAACCGGTGCTCCGATGCTGGTCAGCACATAACTGGAGGGCAAGGTTGCGTCGGTGATATCCGGATACCAGGCCACCATGCAAATAAAAAACAGCAGGGCAGGCAGCATGCCCAGCGGGCCGCACAGCAAGCCGGCAACGATCGCGTCACGTTGGCTGGTCAGGTGCCGCAGAACCGGCAAGATGGCCACCGCACTGAACACGTTGTAGGCGGCGTAGGTGAACCCGCCTGGTGCCCAGCCCGACGGGATGGATGCCGCCGAGAAGATCTCGGCGATTCGCGGGCCTACCTTGGAAAACACCAGCAGGAAAAACACCAGGTAGACGAGATACAGGAAGTAGGTGGCCCACTTGAACAGGCCCTCGACTGAGCGGTTGCCGAAAGTCGTAAACAGCGCAATGCCCAGGATCAACCCAAGGGTCCCCACCAAGGGTGGCCAGCCAAAGGTGGCCTGGCCGATCTCGCCCGCCGCGGCGCCGAACACCGACATCACGATGATCAGCAGGGCCATGAAGGCCAAGTCGAATAAGAAAGCGGCAGGGCCCAGGAGCGCAGAAAAAAAGGCGCCGTAGTCGTAGGCAGAAACAGCCCGCGCGAACAGGAAGGTGAGCGCTGCAATGCCGCTCCAGAGCCCCATCGCCAGCAACATCCCGAGCAGCCCACCCAGTGGCCCACTCGGCATGAAGAACTCGACCAGTTCCCGGCCGGTGGCGTAGCCACCACCGATCACGACTGCCTTGAAGGCAAAACCCGGCAGCAGCCAGCGCTGGAACCGGGTCGGTGTGTTCACGGGTTCCAGGTCCAGTCGCCGCTGGCCTCGCGGCAACCCCCGTCAGGATGCCCGGTCCAGGAACGTCCGCGCACCACCCGGCCGCTCCACTGCCGGGTGGCTTCGCCCTCTTGCAGGGCGCGAACACCGTTGACCCAGACGTCGTCCACGCCGGTAGCCAGCTGGTGAGGTTCGGCAAAAGTGGAGTGATCCTGGATCGTCTCAGGATCGAACACCACGACGTCGGCGTGGTAGCCAGGTTTCAGCAGGCCCCGGTCGGTCAGGGAGAGCACTGAGGCAGGCAGCCCGGTCAACCGGCGCACGGCTTCCTGGACCGTGATCACCTTCTCCTCCCGCACGTATTTCGCCAGCAACCGGGCAAAGTTGCCGTAAGCTCGCGGGTGGGTCGAGGACTTGAGGAAGTCGCCCTCTGGCGCCGCGGCCTCCGCGTCGGAGCCGAAGCTCACCCAGGGTAATGCCACCTGCTTGCGGATGTTTTCCTCGGACATCAGGAAATAGGCCACCCCGACCCGGGTGCCGTCCTCCACCACCAGCGACATCATGGTCTCTTCCGGCGTCTGGTTACGTAGCCTGGCGACTTCGGCGAGGGTCATGCCGGTGTAGGGCTTGAGGTCCGGGTTGCGAAAGGCCAGGAATTGCATGCCTTCGGGGCCTGCATGCAGCCCGAGGTTCTCCCAGGTCGAGGCGGGTTGGCGCATTTCTGCCGCCACCTTTTCACGGATGGCGGGGTCCTTCAGCCGTTCGATCCATTTTTCGAGGCCGCCCTCCTGCACCCAGGGTGGCATGGCGGCATCAAGCCCCGTGGCGCCGGCAGAATAGAGATACATGTCGGCGGTGATGCGGATGCCGGCCTTGCGAGCGACCTCGATCCGGTCGACGGCGGCATCCAGCTTGCCCCAGTTGTCCCGGCCGCCGACCTTCAGGTGATAGATCTGTGCCGGAGCCCCGGAGCGCCGTGCGATCTCGACGGTTTCGTCGATGGCCTCCAGCAGCCTATCCGCTTCGCTGCGCATGTGGGCCGTATAGATGCCGCCGCAGCGTGCCGACTCGCCGGCCAGGCTGGCCAGTTCATCGGTGCCTGCAAAGGTCAGCGGCGCATAGATCAGCGCAGTGGTGACCCCCATCGCACCCTCTTCCATGGCCTGCCTGACGAGGGACTTCATGACCTCAAGCTGTCCAGCGTCGGGCGCCACATTGTCGTTGCCCAGCACGTACTGGCGTACGGTTCCGGCGCCCACGAAGGAAGCGACGTTGGGTGCGATACCTTTCTTTTCCAGCTTGGCCAGGTACTCTCCCAGGGTCGTCCAGTCGACCTCGTAGCTGTAGTCGACCTGCCAGTTGCGGATCTCTTTCTTCATCCGCTCGTTGAGCGGTCCCATGGACAGTTCACCCATGACTTCCAGCGTGACGCCCTGGCGAAGGTCCGAGAGTGCACGCCCGTCCACCAGCAGTGATTCCTCCGGGTGGGCCAGCATGTTGATGAAACCCGGCGCGACGGCGCGCCCGGCAGCGTCGAATTCCTCCCGGCCTCGACCCGGTGCGCCGGGACCGACGTAGGTGATCCGGTCGCCGTTCATGCCCACGTCACCGGTAAACGGAGTGTTGCCCGTACCGTCGAGAATCAAGCCATTGCGGATGACGACGTCGTAGTCGGGCTCTGCGTGGGCAAGCATCGACAACATCAGCATGGCTGCGCCAATACCTAAGCTTGATGGGTATTTCATGACATGGCCTCGCTGGTCGTTTGCTTGACAGTTCCGCTTACGCAACTATACTGCTTTTAAGCAACTCGACAACAATTTGAGAATACCGCGCATCATGACGCCGCCGTCGGTTGTGATTGAGTTTTCCACCCCGTTTGCCGTCTTCCTAGGCGACATCACCTCGGAGACCTTTGCCAAGACTGGCCTGGGTCTTATTCGCTGGCGCCCCGGTGAATGCGTGGGCCAGGTTCGCCTGTCTGCGGCCACTTATGACGCTGGGGTTCCCGACCTCACCGCGGCCAATGCACGGTCCCAGGGAGCTCGTTCGCTGATTGTCGGCTCTGCCGCCGTCGGCGGCGGGGTGCCCGATGCATGGGTTCCCGCCCTGTGTGATGCGGCGCGCGCGGGTCTCGATATCGTCGCGGGGCTCCACGTGCGGCTTGCGTCGTTGCCTGGTTTGGCGGCAGCGGCAGAACAGGGCGGAGCCCGGCTCATTGACGTCAGGGTACCCCCGGCCGGCATTCCGGTGGGAACAGGCATCAAGCGCCCCGGCCGTCGCATCCTGACGGTGGGTACCGACTGTGCCTGCGGCAAGAAATATACGGCACTGCAGTTGACCGAAGACCTGCGCAGGCGTGGGTATGCCGCAACCTTCCGCGCCACAGGACAGACCGGCATCATGATCGCCGGCCGGGGTATCCCCATTGATGCCGTCGTGGCCGACTTCGTGACCGGGGCCGCCGAGCAGCTGTCGCCGGCTGCCGATCCTTCACATTGGGATGTCATAGAAGGCCAGGGCGGTCTGTTCCATCCGGGCTATCTGCAGGTTTCCGTGGGCCTGTTGGTGGGTTCACAGCCCGATGCTTTCGTCGTCTGCCACGATCCGCTGCGCACGCACGTCGCCGGCTGGCCGACTTTTCCGCTGCCCACCATCCCGCAGTTGGTCGAAAGGACAATGCAGCTGGGTCGCCTTACCAATCCCGGCATTCGATGCGTGGGGGTCGCGCTGAATACTTCGAGGATTCCTGCCCATGAGCGCGCCGCGTTGCTTGCACACCATGCGGAGCAAACCGGACTGCCCTGTGTTGATCCCCTGATCGACGGGACCGACGCCATCGTCGAACACCTTGAGGGACTGTTTTCATGAATGGAATGCCACACCGTCACGCTGGCTGGCAGCCGCTGCTGAGCCGGCGGACTGCCCTTCAATTGGTCCTTGGGTTTGCCGCAGGGTCCGCCACGCCGCGATGGGCATCAGCCGCCATGTCCAGCGCCATGCCCGACTTTGCCGGGGCGGATGCGCTCGCAAACGCCCTGGTTGAAGAAGGACTATTGCCCGGACTCTCGCTGGCGGTGATGCGTCGTGGCGAAATGCTGCATGCAAAAGGCTTCGGCTCGGCCAACCTCGAGACTGGCACCCCCGTGACCGCCGAGACAGTCTTTCGCGTGGGTTCGGTCAGCAAGCAGTTCATTGCCGTATCGCTGGCCCTGCTCGCCGAGGACGGCAGGCTCTCGCTGGACGACCCGCTGTCCCGCTTCCTGCCGCTATTCCCCCGCGCCGGCGACATCACGCTGCGGCAAATGATCCACCATACCTCCGGGCTGGGAAACTACACAGAGACAGAACCTCGCGAGGAATTTTTCAGGCATGCCCGGCTGGACTACGGCGATGCGGAGCTGCTCGCCGCCATGGCCAACACCTCGCCGCTGTTCAAGTTCGAACCCGGAACGGGTTGGGCCTATTCCAATACGGCCTACCTTCTGCTGGGCCTGGTCGTGCAGGTGGTGACCGGCGAGCCCTACGGCGCATTCATGCGGCAACGACTCTTCGGGCCTGCGGGGCTGACCAACACTTCCGTAGATGACGCGGGTGAGGTCGTTCCCAACCGGGCCAGCGGCTATACCGCCAAGCCTGACCGGCCCGGTGAGATCCGCAACGCCGATTTCATTTCCATGACCTTCCCAGGTGCCGCGGGCGCGATGCGTTCCACCGCCTCGGACCTCTGTCGCTGGCACGCGGCACTGCTCGGGGGACAAATTATCCAGCCATCAACCTTGCAGGACATGCTGACCCCGGCCCGGCTAGCCAACGGCGAGTTGCCCCCCAGGCCCCCGCGACCCGGCCTCAGCGAGGAAGAATCAAGACAGCCCATCCGCTACGGCTTCGGCGTCTTCCTCGGCGAGTTTGAGGGCCATGAGTTCGTAGAGCACGATGGTGGAATTTTTGGGTTCGTGGCCCTGCATCGCAGTTTCTGGCCGCAAGCAGCAACCGTCGCCGTGCTGGTCAACTACGACGGCTTCGACTCGCCCGAAAAATTCGAGCGCCTGAAGGCGGTCCGTGACTCGGCTGCCCGCACGGCGCTGGCCATTTAGGAGTTTTCCCAATGCGCGTATCCCTGCTGGCGGTCTGGCTGGCCGTAGCCTTCGAGGTTAGTGCGGCTCCCCTGCCCGTGGATATTGACGGGCTGGTGACGCGAGCCATGCAGGCCCAATCGGTACCGGGCGTTGCCGTAGGCGTGGTCAAGGATGGTGAACTGATCTATGCCAGGGGCTTCGGTGTGCGCGACGTGCAGCGCCCGGAGCGTGTGGATCCGGATACGCAGTTTGCTATTGGCTCCATCACCAAGGCCTTCACGGCAGTCGGGCTCGCCATCCTGGTCGACGAGGGGCAATTGCGATGGGATGACCGGGTGATCGACATCCTCCCGGAGTTCCGCCTGCACGATCCCTGGGTCACGCGCGAATTCACGGTCCGCGATCTGCTTACTCACCGTAGCGGACTCGGACCCGGCGCCGGCGACCTGATGTTTGCGCCAAAGACCGACTTCACGCGACAGGAAATCGTCCGGGCATTGCGTCATCTCAAGCCGGTCAGCAGCTTTCGCTCGGAGTTCGCTTACGACAACCTGCTCTATGCAGTAGCCGGCGAGGTGATGGCGGCCAAGGCCGGTGTGAGTTGGGAAGACTTCATGGAGGAGCGGATCCTCAGGCGCCTGGGCATGGACGGGTGTGCAGCCGAGCCTGTGCGCTCCACCTCGGACAACCGGGCCAGTCCGCATGTCATGCTCGATGGCACATTGCAGGCAGTACCAGTACTGGAACTGAGCCAGGTGAATGCTGCGGGCAGCATCGTATGCAACGTCAATGGCATGTCACGCTGGCTGATCACCCAGCTGGCGCAAGGCCGACTTTCTGCGACCGGTGAAGACCGGCTCTTCAGCGAAGCGCAGGCAGCGGAAATGTGGGCGCCCCAGACCATCATCCGTGCAGCGGGTCGACGGCAGCAACTGACTCGCACCCACTTCACCGCTTACGGGCTAGGCTGGATGCTCGAGGATTACCGCGGCTACAAGCGTGTCGCGCACAATGGCGGCCTGCCCGGCGTGGTTACCCACGTCAGCCTGCTGCCGGAACTGGATCTCGGAGTCGTGGTGCTCACCAACCAGCAGGATCCAACCGCCCTCGCAGCAATCGCCTTGCCGATCCTCGACGCTTATGCGGGCGCCGAGACGCTGGACTGGCTCCAGGTACTGCGGGAACAGGCCGAGGCCAGGCAGGCCAGGCTCGAGCAGGCCGACGCGGACCGCGCACCCCCCGAAGCCGGGCAATCACTGGACGGACAAACGCTCGATCG
>Ga0222714_10005320_pt1 | contig 12313 bp, 9 predicted proteins | sample C33_3DmetaG_FD_165048 | JGI IMG/M metagenome (GOLD analysis project Ga0222714, IMG submission 165048) | Estuarine water microbial communities from San Francisco Bay, California, United States - C33_3D | ecosystem: Environmental > Aquatic > Marine > Unclassified | place: USA: California... | reverse complement strand
GACGACGGGACGGGCGACGACGGGGCGACGACGATGGGCGAACGATGGGGTGACGAGGACGAGGGCGGGACGGGCGATGGGACGCGCGCGCGCGGGTGCGAGGGAAAACGACGACGACGACGACGACAAGAACGACGACGATAGTAGGGGGTTAAAGATGACGACGACGAAGATTATGTACGATGGAACGGTGGTGTTTCACGTGTACGACACGTTGGAGGCGCCGACGCCAATCTTTAAAGGGTTTCTCGAAGGCGCGTTGCACGTGGTTGAAGTCGCGCGGGCGCACCCGAATTTCGTGAGCTCTCATTTTCACTACGCCTTGCGTGACGCCGAGCAGCGCATTGATTCCAAAGAAGGAAACTCGTGCTTCAACTACGTGCTGTTTGATGACGTTCGTGCGGAAGATGTTTGGGACGCATTCGAGGATTTGGGCGACTCGATTGAAATGGGGCACTTGAACCAAACCGAGCACGCGTTGGCGTGTCGAGAAATCGCAACGTACGCGCCGAGTAACACCGACACGCGATCGTCACTCGCACAAACGTGTGCCAAGAGGCAAGAAATAGTGTCTAGTGGTAAGGAGGCGCCGGTTTTTGGTTTTGACGAATCAAATGTGGTGATGTTTGTCGGCGTGAAGATGACAAACGCGCCGAGCGTCGACGCGTGGATGGATACGCTTGGTATCACAAACGCTGAAGCAATCGTAGGCTCTGGGTCTTTCCAGGATGCATCTTTATTCGAGGTCGCGACATGTTCGAAGCGCGATGAGACTGAGCACAGATTTACGCACATCGCTCGCGTGAGTTTGGGGCCGTGCGCGTCAGATGTCTCCAAGGTGCAAGCGGCGGAGGATGCCATTCGCAAGGCGTGTGAAATATTCGATGCGAGCGCGCTCGTTGCGCCGTATGCGTGTGTATATAATATTGGTAAGACTGGTACGCCACCTGGTGCTCTCCCAGCCGTGCGCGAAATGGCAAAAAAGAAGAAGGAAGCGGAATCGCAAGGGTACGCTTCGGCGGCGACGTAATCGCGCGCCATCGCTCGCTCGCACATTATTTTTAATAGACAGACATACTTTTCAACCAACGCACTGAATAATATTACATGTACACTTGTGGTGAAGTTACTAGGTGTTGTAAGCGTTCGGTCGCGCTGGCTGCTGCAAATACCCGGCCAGAGGGTCTTGAAGCGCGGGCATGGCGTTGAAACCAACCGGTCCTCGCGACGCGCTGTCGTCGTACGATCGTTGGCGCATATCAGCTCTCGATCGCAAGTGGTCGGTGTTGTGCGTTCCGATAGCATTATCGTTCAAGCCGAAATGCGCGCGTGCTTGCAAACGCGCGTTATCGCCAGACCCTTGGACGTTATTATTTTTTCCGTTGAACATTTGCGGCATGCCCGGGAGCGTCCCGCCCATGCCGAGCGACGCGCCAGCATCCAAATGTTGGGGATTCGTGGGATCATTCGAGCCTTGGTGTTCGAGAAGGATATGGTTTTCGGCGTCGCGCATGGCCTTCTCCATGGGAGAAAGCTCGGGTTCAGGCGGACCCTCGATACCGGGGAGATCTGGACACACTTCTTCGGGCGACTTGACGCGAGCCGAGCCACTACTAGACTCGCCGCCGCGCGCCGTGATGTAGTCGCTGGCGGACTTTTGGAAAAGGGTCATCAATTCATCTTCAACTGAGTTGCGACCGACAACTAATGTAAAATCAGTAGGCCCAAGTGCGAAGCGCGCGCGCAATGCGTGCGCAACTGCAGCCAAAAGGCGCGTCGGGTGCTTTGCTCGACAGTTCAACGCCAACACGAGCGACGTCCCTCCGACGTTGTCATCCTTGGCAAACTTTTCGGCTGGTGCAATTTGACTCATGACAACCTTCTTAAGTCGCTGGGCAACGCGCCCGATACGAATCTGCTCCGCGTTACTCTCTTCCGCATTGAGAGTTTTGATGACCTCGCCGCGCGCTTCTTTCGCCGCCTCGAGATGTTCCATGACTTCATGCACACGACGACGAACGTAATAGTTTCCAATGCACTGGCGGAGTTCTTCGCCTTGTCCTCCAAATTTGATGTCATACGCCCTGACCACGCGCGCAGTTTTCGTGCGAAGAGCGAGTAAAGAATGCGGGGACTCTGACTCTGTCTCAGAAGCAGTCATGAAGTCCACGATGGCTTCGCGAACTTCCTCCACGACGTGATTCCAAATCGTATACACCGCAAGCGGTCCAGCGCGGCCGCAGACTTCTTCGTCTTCCGTGAAACTCGCCGCGCCTTCGAGTTCATGCGCCTTACGCGCCTTTTCAAGCCACAACTTTTGTTTATCGCTAGACTCCGTCTTCAGCTCATGGAGACGGAACGCGACGACATCCGCAAAGGAAATCTCCGTATTTTCGTCTTCAGCTTGTTCCTTCGCCGTTTCTTCGAAAGTCGCATCGGCGTCTTGCACTTCTTGTATGCCCGCGGCGTCGGTGACCGTGGAGTCTGAATCATCTACCATGTTGGTCGCGGTCGTCGTCGACATCGGTCGCGCCTGTTCACTCATTTCTCCACCACCAATCGTGGCCGCCGTCGTCATTGATGCTGTCGAAAGCGAAGACGCCGTCGTATCTAACGATGATGCCGGATTCGTCATCGTGCGATCACCAGTATTGGCGTCCGCGTTGCCGCCGTCCGACGTCAAGCGTTCGCCGAACTCGGTTGGCCTCGTCGACGACGCCGAATCCAGCGTCGAATCCATCGACCGCGTCATTGGCGTCGCCGCGACTCGGTCGACCACTCGATCGCCATACGTCGATCTGGGTGCATACGTCGACGTCGAGCCCCCCGTCGTCGTCGTCGTCGTCGTCGTCGTCATCGCACCAGTCCCCATCGCACTCTGCATCAACACCCTCGCCCCGTGCGCGCCCGGAACTCCATCGGTGCTCGCCACGAACGCCGCGGCGATGGCGATGGCGGCGGAGACAGTAGACGCGGACCGTGCGGTCGATCGCTGTCGTCGTCCTCGTCGTTGTCCGTGTGGATGTTGACGTGTCATCATCGTCGTCGTCGTCCTCCAGCACCGGCGCCGGCGTCCGCGGGCGTCCGCGTGTGTCGTCCTTCGCGTCGTCGTCGTCGTCCTCCTGGACAACCTCTTCTCCGCCGCGAATCCACGAGGGCTCGCACGTCGAGTCGCGATTGGTCACCATGGTAAAGATTTCACATAGACAAACATGGTGCTGAATACGACCATCCTAAGCCCTAATGTTGCCTAGTGTTGCGCGTTTGGTTTTCCATTCAGTTGCCGCTGCGCTCGCGCGTCGGGGGCGAGCCGCCGCACTCGTAGGACGGCGACGACGACGACGACGACGACGATGACGAGCGGGGCTGGGGACAAAGAGGACGCACCGAAAAAAAAGTCAACGTCAACCACAGGGTCGTATGACCGCGTGGTGAGCAAGGCGTTTAAGTTTAAAGATGGTTCGACGTTGCGCGGAGCAGGCAAGAAGAAGAAGAGTGGGAAAAAAGACAAGAAGGACAAGAAGGACAAGGACGGTGGCGACGGCGATACATACGCGAAGCAGTTTCCGTACGAAGCCGCGCGACAGGCACAAGGACGCGGACGCACGGTGAGCTTTGGGACAAACTACCGTGCGGCTCCAGACACGCTACACGGCTACAATTCGTCTTGGAAGGACAAAAAGACCAACGAGATGAGTTACGAAGAGCGATTGGATTTGCGTGCGGCAACCAAGGCGGACAAGTTTTGTAAATAGTTGCCCTGTGTGTTTTAGAGCATTTTAGAAGGGTGTAGCGATGGCGCGTGAATAGCACAAACAGCGACGCTTAGCGAGCGAGCACGCGAGTTGAGCACGGCAAAGCAAGCGAAAACGTTTGGTGGTGTTCTACTAGTACGGTGATATCATTATTTGTCTAATAAGTAGCTAATTGATAGTGAGAAAATTCTACGTCAGTCGATCGCGCGTTCACGACGACACCAATGGCGGCGGCGAGAGTGGGACTGTAAGCGGTGCCTTGTCCTCGACGTTCTGAAACGTCGCCGCGACAAAGGCTTTCTGCTCCACAGCCAAAGGATCGCGCGCATCGCGCATTTGCGGGCCAGTAGGAGCCTGTTCATTCACGCCGCCATTGTCACGTCGTCGGTCCACGGTTTGCGTGACAGCAAACAACTTCAACACGGCGCTCGCCAGCTTGTACGGCGTCGTGTAAAATTTGGTGGGTTCGAGCGCCAGCTCGCAAATTCTCTGAATCGTAAACGGCGCATCGTCCTCAAACGCATCTAAACATTCGCCGCACACGCGTTGGATATCTCTCTCAAACGCCTCACACATGTGCGCCGTGCGTGGACTCTGTTGTCCTTCTTGGCGCCGCTGCGCGCGTCGAGACGCCGACGACGTCGTCGTCGGCGTCTCCGTCGTCTCCGTCGTCTCTGTCGGCGTCGACGGCCCATCCGTAGCCATGGCATCGTCGGCATCTACGTCTACATCCTTTCCCCGCATCACAGCACCCACGCGTTCGCCATCCTCGTCCTCCTCGGCTGCACGCGTGCCAAAGAATTTCAGCCCCATGGCGCGCGCCTCGTTGCGAAACACTTCTCGCACCGCCGGTCGCAGGGTGTCGCGCCAATACGCCGCACTCTCCACATCACCCGTCGCCGCGCATCGTCGCACGATATCCTCCATCGTCGTCGCGCACCGTCGCGCACCGTCGCGCACTGTCGTGTTCTCGTGTAGTCCCAGGCACGGTGCGTGCGGCTGTTGTTTTCGTGTTTTCGTGTGCGTGTTTTCGTGGGTTCGTTTTTGAAAACGCCGACGGCGAGGGACATCTTATCATCGCCATACGACGGCGTGCGTGCGTCGAATGAACACGACGACGCCGACGACGACGACGATCGAGATCAAAATCAAAGACGACATCGTAGAGGAAGAGCTTTCGGGCGATTGCACGCACTACACCGCCCCGACGACGACGAGGACGACCACGAGGACGACCGAGCGCCAGACCACGGAGGACGAGGACACCATGGCGTCGAGCGCCGAAACACCGCTGCAACCGAAGAAACACGTGCGTTCGCAATCTCTGGCAGAGCTTACGTTCAAAGATATCGCGCTAGATGCGACAGAAGAAGAGTGTTCGACGGATTTCGCAGGCGTGCGGGCAATGTGCGCGAAGATCGTGCGAGGTTGGGGCTCGAACACGACGCTGGACGTGTCTCGCGTGAGCGGTGGGATCACAAACGCGTTGTTTAAAGTAAGACGTCGCGAGCACGACGACCGAGTCGAGCCAATGGCATCGACGGGGGAAGGTATTCCAAAGGCTGTCGTCGTTCGCGTGTTCGGCCCGGGCACGGATTGCTTCATCACGCACAGAGCCGTACAAGGGGAAACGTCCTACTTCTTGAATGAGCACGGCTTTGGCGCAAAGGTGTTGGGTGTTTTCGCAAACGGACTCGTTGAAGAGTTCATCGAAGCTACGGGGGTTTCTCCCGCGGAATTGGCAAACGGTGGGGCGTTGTTGAAGAGAGTTGCTCGGGATTTGGCGCGACTTCACCGTGATGTGGTTCCCGATCTCGCGCCGCGCGCCAAGGATGTCGACGTCGGCGTGGCTCGCGACAACGCCATTTGGGACACGTTGCGCTTGTGGTTTGATATGGCGTACGACATCGCGAACGATCCAGCGAGCTCCTCGAGCGATGAGTCCAAGCGCGCCATGTTGGCGTCGTGTCAGATAGATGACAAGTGTCGTGAAACGTTGTTTGGCGTCGTGCGTGCGAGATGCGACCAAGCTGGCAGCAGAACGGTCTACTGCCACAACGACATTCACGCCGGTAACTTTCTGTTCGATCGCAAGAACGACGTGCTGACGTTGATTGACTATGAATATGCGGATTATGGTCCTCGGGCGTTCGACATGGCGAATATGTTTTGCGAATTTGCAGGCTTCGAGTGCGATTACACGAGGTATCCGACGGCGGGATTACGTCGCGAGTTCTACAACGCATACTCGTTGGAGCCTGAGGAAGCGTTAGCGTTGGAAAATGAAGTCGCCGCGTGGACACCAGTCACGCATGTCTTCTGGGCTTTATGGGCAATCATACAGTCCAAATTCAGCAGTATTGACTTTGACTTTGTCGGCTTCGCCGCGATTCGCATGCGGGCCTTTAGAGCCGCCGCGGGGGATGCGGCGAAGTGGGTGCCAACGAACGAGGCGGTGGCGAACTCGGACTAGACCGAGAGACCGCGAGGGAGGGGAATTTTTAGCAGAGATATAATAGGTTAATTTACTTTATTTTCTCAGAGACAACAACAACGACAAAAACACACAGGACAGTGCTCGCAAATGTATTCTATCGAATCGCGCCCTTTGCTCTGCGCAGCGCGACAAATTCTAAACATTGAAAAAACACGCTCTCGCTGAGTAGCACGAAGAGCGCAACTGTGGTCCACGCATCCGATGACTTGTATTCGTACAGACTCATCATTTGTTCGTTAGAACCATAGATACTCGTTGCAATTTGTTCCATCGCCCACGCCATGGGCGACACGTAGATTAAAAACTTTAGAAACGTTCCCGATGCTCGAGAAATGAAAAAGTTGTTGAAGAGAATCGTCCCCAACAAAAAGGGCATAGCCGTCTGCAAGGCTGTGTCACCACTTCGTGCAATTTGGGCGATGACGCGCAAATAACTTGTCACGACGCAGAACGAAAGGAGTGACCAAAGATATAACGTTCCAAAATGTTTCCAAGGCATGCAACTAAACGCAAACAGAATGAACGTGGTCAAAAAATTGCCCGAAATCGCCAACGTATTGTTCACCAGCGCGTTGACGCACGTGCACGCGACTTCGCCAAACAAGCCGTCTGATATTTCAAGCTTGTACACAAAACGAGAATTGATCAGCTTTGGAAGAATAGCCATGTTGGCAATCGTCCCCATCTGCAAAATCATAAACATGAACGAAAGTTGTAAAATCGGCTCTCTCGACGCGATGTTATAAAAGGCACATCCAACGATTATTCCTTGCATCATCGCCGTGCCGTATCGAACGCGTAACGCAGATTTGTTACGCTTAGTCATCGTCAACTCCCGTGAAAGTAACGTGTAAAACTGATTTGAAAATGTTGCGGCGATGGGCGATTCGTGCAAAGCACTCGTCGAGAAACCTTGAATGGCGTACGCGTTTTTGAGAACTTCAAACGACGTTTTCTTTGGTGCCGACAGAGCTGCCGCGACACGAGCTTCAACATCTTGATGCTGCACATCAACATATCGCTGTGCGAAGTAGTTGCTCTGCTCACCAAAAGCGCCAGGGGTGATGATATCCAGTAGAAAATCTGCTGGGTTACAAGTGTTTGGCGCGGGATAGCCAGCTTTGGCAAAATATTTCGCGGCGCCGTCAAAAGGTCCATTGTACACCATGCGTCCGGGTGAGGAAGTGAGTAAAAGTAGCGTGTCAAACATGTTCGCCACTTCGGCCCGCGGTTGATGAATGACGGTGACGAAGAGGACCCCCAGCTTTTTCGCCGCGACGCACATCGCTCGAATAACCGTCTCGGCGTCCGTCGATGACAACCCAGATGTCGGTTCATCCGCAAAGACAATTTGTGAACCACCAATCAAACCACGAGCTAATGTCAAACGTCGCTTTTGCCCTCCCGAAATCCCGCGTTCATGTTCGTCCCCAATCAATTCATGCTGAATCGTGTCGATGCCGAGTAACGACAAGCAGTCTGACACGGCGGCGTCGCGGTCAGCTTCAGTCATGTTTCCCTCTACTCTTAACTGATGAACAAACTTCAAGGCCTCGCCCACCGTGAGATACGCGGGTAATGTATCACTTTGTGGAACGTATGACGTCAGACGTGGAAACAACGTGTCTCGCGGCAATCCGTTAAGAAATACTTCTCCGCTGTATTGCGCGGTCTTCTTCCCCGCGAGCATGTCGAGCAGCGTCGTCTTCCCGCACCCACTGGGGCCCATGATGGCGCACATCTCCCCGGGCTCGAACACCCCACTACATGGTGATAATATGAGTTTTTCCACCCCCTCGCGTAGGATGGAAAACGTCAAATCCTTAAACACCAAGCGACTTTGCCCGAATGCCGCGTCCGAGCGTTTCGTCGCGCGCGGGTCCATCCTTTCGAGCGACGCCGTGTTCACCACGGCGGTGTGGGCGACGACGCCGCCCGATGCGTCGCGCGTTCGTGTGTTTTGGTTGGACATCGTCTACCTCTCCCGTCGCCAGCCGTGCGGTGTGCGCGCGAGGCGTGGCGCGGCACCGTCACCGTTGGCGCGTTGTGCCGCCCCTGCCGGTTGGCGTCCGTGGACCAACAGACCAAGTGCGAAGTGGTTCAAGAACGTGTGAACACGACCCCACGTCGACGACACACGGCGACGCCGCTGCGAGAGATAACACCACGCGAACACCGTGCCGCGCGATGACGATTGGGCGTGCGACGAGACGCGACGACGATGGAGTCGCGCGTCGAACATCGTCACGGCGCGACGGCGTCCTCGGCTGCGCGCGCGCGACGATGACGATGACGATGATTATAATCTCGTCGTCGTTTTTCTTGGCGCTCGTACCGGTGACGTACGCGAATGGATTCAAGATTGAAGTGGCCAAGTTGAAAATAAACACACCTGAAAACGTGCGCGGGACGTACGACGTGGCCATCGCGAACTTTGGCCGCACGCTTTATGGAGGTTCGATTTCGGGTACGCTGACGTATCCAGCCAACACTGCAAACTCGAGACAAGGATGTGATGCGAGTGCGGTGACGATTCCGGACAGCGCGCGTCAGTCGCGCGGCGCAGTCATTCTTATGTTAGATCGCGGTAATTGCGCGTTTACGATGAAAGTGTGGAACGCACAACTCGCCGGGGCGGACGCGGTTATCATAGTAGACGACCGAGACGAGGATCTCGTCACCATGGACTCTGGCGCAGACGCCGATACGGGGTCTTACGTGTCGAATATCACCATACCCGCAGTTTTGGCGCGAATGGTTGATGGTAATTCGTTCGATCAGGCGATCACAAGGTACGGTCACGTTGTAGGCACGCTCGATTGGCACGACGTACTCCCACACCCCGACTCGCGCGTAGAATGGGAGCTCTGGAGCGAGAGTAACGACGAATGCGGGTACAAGTGCGAGCAGCAGAACGCCTTCATCGTGGATTTCGCGCCGATTGCAAAGCAGCTCGAACAAGATGGCTACACGCAGTTCACACCGCATTACATTACTTGGATGTGCGCGCAGAACCCAGACTCACGCGAATGCAAAGCGCAATGCATCAACCGAGGCCGCTATTGCGCTCCCGATCCCGACGATGACCTTTCGCATGGATACAGTGGCGCAGACGTTGTGATTGACAACTTGCGCGCGCTGTGCGTGTTTGATGCGGCAAACAAGACTGGTACGCCATGGCTATGGTGGGACTTTGTCTCGCAGTTTACGAGCGCGTGCTCCATGGATAGCGGCAAATTTGCGGCAAAGTCATGCGCGGAAGATGTGGTAAGAAAAGTCGGTGTTGATTTATCAAAAGTAAATGCTTGCATCGGTGATACGAATGCGGACATCACGAACAGCATACTCGAAGCGCAAATCAGCGCGCAATCGCCGCCGCCGGGTAGCTCCCGCCCCGACGTGCGATTGTTGCCTACGATTCTGATCAACGAGGAGCGCTACAGCGGCAAAGTTGCGCGAGGAGATGTTCTTTCGGCTATTTGCGCTGGTTTTGAATCGCATTCGATCCCAACCATCTGTAATGATGCTGGTTTGATGCATGCGATGTGCGTGCGTGGACAAGATGGTGATCGCGCGTGCGCCGCGAACTCAAATGGCGACGATAAAACGGCGTGTCAAGAGACGAGCACGTATCCGTGGTACGAGTGCGTGTGTCCGACGGGCACAAAACCAGTAGTTGACAACAATGGTAAGTCCACATGCGTGAAACCGACGTGCAAAAGCAAGTGTCTTGATCCAAACGCGAAATGCACGGAGACAACGGAAGGCTTGACGTGCGCATGTAAATCCGGCTACGTGACGAATTACATGCCGGACGTCGACGACTGGGTATGCCTGAATCAAAAGCGTGGCGGTGCGGGCTTGGTGTTGACGTCCGTGTTGATGTCCTTGCTCGTACTCGTGGCGGTGGCGTACGCGTTCTACCAGTACCGCGCCCGTCGTTTCATGGATGCTGAAATTAGAAACATTATGAGCCAATACATGCCGCTCGACCAAGAGCCAATGGACGACGGCGCGTACGAACAACCTCCGCGAGCGCCTCGCGAGGATCCTCATGGACGAATTCTCCCAATGAGCGTACCACTGTCGGATAAGTTTTGAGGTTCTATAGTCGCAGCGTTGTAATTCATTCATGATTGTACACTACTGGTACTTCTCGTCGAGGCCCGCTGGTAGTTCCGAGTTGAGCCACGCTTCCATGGGTATGCGGTAGGGAAACAAACAACAAACACTAACGCAGGCAGGCGGCATCCATTTCAGCGACAAAAAAGCACGCGGATGGACCGCGAAGCACCGCGCGAATGCGACGACGACGGCGGTGACAATACTGTCAAAGATAACTCCGCGAAGTCATCGCACGCGTCGTGGGATGCGTGTGCACGACGCGCGGACGCGCGCGTGCGCGCGTGCATGATGGGTGCTATTTTTAGTGACACGTCAACGGCGACGACTGGGGTCGACATTTGCGGGACATCATCACATGACGACCACGTGTGCACCGATCGCGACATTCCCACGACTACTGACGCCACCGTCGTCGCCGCCGCCGCCGCCACCGCGCACGACGACGAGTCTATCGAGGACGCCGCACGTCAACACGATGATATGAAACGCCATTTTGCACAAGAAGGAGAGGAAGCGCCCTCGTCAGAAGAGACGGGGAAAAGTATTGAGCGCGAGATGGTTGTTCACCTCGAAAGTGTGTTATCGTGTGAACGTGACGCGCGAAAGGATTTGGAGAGAGAGTTGGCTGCGAGAGACGACGCTATCGAGGAACTTGAGGCAAAGACGCGTCGGTTAGAGTCGGAAGCGATTTCAGAGGCGCGTAGATTACAGAGCGAAGTCAACCGCGTGGAAACGGTGACGAGACAAGAAGAGAATGTTACGCGCCTAAGACTTGAGGCCGAACACGAAGTTAGGGTCGGAAGGCTCGCGACGGAATTAGACAGAGTTCGCGGGCAACTCGAAGCGCGCGAGACTGAGCTGGAAAACGAACGACAAAAGGCTAAAAAGGCGAGCGACGAGCTCAATCGCGTGCGCGAAGAACTCATCGTAAGGTTGAACTCGCAGTCAAATGCATTCATGGAAACTATATCGTCGATTAATGAGGCCATCGCAACGTGCGGTGAAAATCTTCAACCAGACCACCCACCGCCCATCCCGCGCATGTCGCAGAGCGTACCGTCCCACCGCGATCGCGCCTCAATAGACATCGCGCAGACTGCGCCGGTGCCTTTACTGTCATCAACAAAAACTGCGAGCCGCGTAGAGCCAACATCTCTTTCCTCGCGCGTCGGTCAACGTATGAACGCGCACCAGCCGCCAAGAGCGCGGCTTCACATGCTTCATTCGCAACCACAAAACAGGCGCATGAAACCCGTATCTTCACAGAAAGGTGTCGTTGGCTACGCCAACATTTACGCCGAAGAACGTTTAGCCAAGCGTGCGATTGCATGATTTTGTGTGCTCTGCTAATAACAATATTTACGTGTACGTTACGCGGCGCCGTCACTCAATGGCGCAGCGATTCCCACTTCAAATGAATTTCGCATCTTCTTCATCGAGCTTCCAGTAGTGCGCCAATTCGCCGGCGTCGCATCAATGCTAAGTACGTATAGTACGCCATCGAGAACCGATGCAGAAATCAAAAAGATGTGTTCCGGATACAAGCAGCCGATGGCGCTCGAGCACGACGCTGAAGGCGGCGATGCGATGAGTTCCCAGTCATAGTACACCTGATTATTCTTATCCACGCGCTTCGCCGCACCGAGCATATCAGCGCGCCTGTAAAAATCATCTCCATCGAGGCCTAAGACTTTTGCCACCGAAATATCTTCAGGCTTACCCAAATCCACGATGGATTTTGCTCCGAAGTTTGGTGTAGCGAAAACACGAGCGCTTCTCGCCGCCTCGCCATTTACTGGGTCAATGATTTCTCCCCATTCCGTGCTCAAACCATTCGTCGTCGTCGTCGTCTCCCCAACTCTCCATAAATTACTAATCTCGAACGCACACGGCTTGACGCCATCTGTTGCGTTCGATTGTACACAACCTATTTGTT
>Ga0222714_10005319_pt1 | contig 12313 bp, 28 predicted proteins | sample C33_3DmetaG_FD_165048 | JGI IMG/M metagenome (GOLD analysis project Ga0222714, IMG submission 165048) | Estuarine water microbial communities from San Francisco Bay, California, United States - C33_3D | ecosystem: Environmental > Aquatic > Marine > Unclassified | place: USA: California... | reverse complement strand
TCAAATAATTTTCTGAAATAATTTTTTAATAAATGTTTGCAATAATTAAAAATAAAAGTTTACATTTGTGAAGTAATAAAAAACAAAACAAAATGGCGAATATTAAGACAGAAAAAAACCCGAAAAAAGCTGGCAGACCAAGGTTAGACCCTACGGTAGTAGTTTCGGTAAGAATACCCAAGAAAATGAAGGAAGAAATATCAGCAAGATTTGGTAGCAGATGGATGGTACTTTTTAAGGAATTTGTTCGGGTTTATATGGACACAAAATAGTTTTTCATAGTGAATAATAGGTTAAAATGAGTGGTAGAAAGGGGTGAAATTATTTTTTGCCTCTTTTTTTTCAACCTAAAATTTCTAAAATTTAAAATTGGCATGAACGAATTGAAAGATAAAATAAACCAAACTTGCATAGCTATCACTTATTGGATAATTGCTATTGCCACTATTGTTATACTAATTAAATGCTCAGACTTATGAGAATAGATTTTTTTAAACTTGATTATACTTTTGAGATTCTACCTTGTATCTCAATTTATAAAAGAAATAAAGTTGCAAGATTGTATCTATCTTGGTTAATTTTTGCTTTAACATTAGAAATAAGATGGAAGTAATCTACGGCTTAGTGCCAAGTAAGTCTAATTCATATCGTTTTAGTGGCAGATTCATGTATAAGACTAAAGCATTAAAAGATTATGAGGCTTCATTTATAGAACAATGTAAAGTTTATAAAGGTGCTAAAATAGAAGGAAACCTAAAAATTGTTTTAAAGGTATATTATCCAAACAGAAAATCTGATTTAGATGGGGTTGCAAAAGCGGTTTTAGATTTATTACAAAAAGTTGAAGCCTTTGATAATGATAATAAAGTTGCAGAATTATTTTTATTTAAAGGATTGGATAAAGAGAATCCAAGAGTAGAATTTGAGATTAAACAAGTAGATTATATTATTTAGTGCAATAGTGTAAGGGTTGTATTAGGGGTGTCCAGCCGATGGTAACACAATTAAATGTAATAAGTCTATAAAGCATTTAATGATATGGGTTCGAGTCCCATTTGCACTGCCAAACATTTAACACGGGAACAGGTATCTGAACAAAACGATTATGGTAAAATTTGTAAAGATTACACTAGTAACCGAAGGAGGCAATCATTTAAAGAAATGGATTGACATTGACACAATTGCTGAATTATCACAAAACTCACAAGAGCAATGGCCAAATAATGAGGGAACTATTGTGTTTACCGATGGTGCTACTGTTGATGTTATTGGCTTCAATGAGACTCTTGAGTCACTTAATTAAAAACCAAACCTAACGCAAAACAAATGAACGAAAATGAAAACCAAGAAGTACCACAATGGAGGGTGCTTCTATCAATTATCTTAGCAATTATATTTCTGACAATTGCTCTCCCATTCTATTTAGTCAACGAGTTATTTAAGAAATTGTCATGACACAAAAGCAATCACACGACTACTTGCAATATTACTCGCTTTGCAATTTTATGGTAGACTTTATAGACGAAAGGTGGGCAAGAAACTCCAATAATGTCCGTAAGGTAAAGTTATTAAGCAATCAACTCAAAGGAGAATTAGAGAAGTCTATTGACCATGTATTTGAGTCTAAGAACTCCGAAGGAATAGATATGAGCAATGTCTTAGACCAATTTGTCAATGCGAGCCAGGTCATGTCTTTTTTTTTCCAAATTGGACTACAAATGGATGAGATGGAGGAAGGTAAGAAGGTAGAGTTAAACGACAAAATCAATAATTTATTGCTTGATTATAACATTAATCTAAAATTGTATAAGAATGAAGACAATTAATTCATTAAGTGGAGGTAAGACATCAAGTTATATGGCAGTTCATAATGAGGCTGACTATAATTTATTTTCACTTGTATGTATTAATGACTCAAATTCAAGTCCAAAGGATAAAAAACTTGTTCAAGAAGTAAATGACAAATTACAAAAATACTGTTCAGATAAACCCGAATTTATTGCTACTGCCGAGGATGATAGAACTATTAAAGTAGTATTAGACTTGGAGCAATTGATAGGAAAAGAGATTATTTGGTTAAGGGGAGATAGTTTTGAAATTGTTAATAAAAAGCATGGCAAAACAGTTCCTAATATGGCTAGAAGATATTGTACTACTGATATGAAAATTAGACCAATTGCTGAATGGGTTTATCATAATATAGGAAATACAGAATGTGGTGATTTTCAACCCGTTTTTTCAAATGTAGGCATAAGATATGATGAAGACCATAGAGCAAAACATGGAAGGGAAAGAGAATTAGAAACTAAAATTGTAATTGGTAAACGGGGAGGCAATCAAAATAAATGGTTAGATTTTAAATGGGGTATAGCAAATTATCCTTTAATTAATTCTAAAACACATCATTATCAAGTTCGTAAATTTTGGGAATCTAAACATTTAATATTTCCTGATGACTCAAATTGTGTAGGATGCTTTTGGAAAGATGTTCAGCAACTTAGAAGAAATTGGGATGATAATTTTAATAAAATGAATTGGTTTTCTCAACAAGAGATAAATTCAAAATATAACTACAAGTCAAATATGGCTTATGAGCAAATTAAAAAGATAGGCTTGCAACAAGACTTTTTCTTTGGTACAGGAAGTGGTTGTCAAGCAGGTTTTTGTACAGATTAAATAAAAATAATATGAAAGATAGCATTGTAGAATCAGTTAGACAAGACTTATTAGATAGGTCAGAGGTCGGAATAAAGAAGTATAACACAACTCTTGATAGAGAAGACCTTAATGCAGGTGATTGGATTACTCATGCTTACCAGGAGTTACTTGACGGAGCATTGTATTTAAAGCGATTGCACAAAGAATGGGGTAAAACTCAAATTTATGTATTAGCTGAAGATTTTGTCAGGTTAGAAATTAAATTAAATGAATTAGATGACATAAATGCTGACTTAAACGCTGAGTTGCATATCAAAAATAAAATTATTGAAAACTTAACCAAGGTTATTAATTCCCAGGAAGAAGAAATAGCAGAATTAAAAAAGGAAGAATATTTAGACAAAAAAAGAAGGGCTTGGCATTATTAATAGCCCTTTTTTAACTTTTTTTTAATAATTATTGAAAATTTTTTAATTTATTATTGTTTTGTAATAATTAATGTTTACATTTGTTCAACGCAAAACAAAAACAACAAATCAAATGGAAGAACAAATCGCAAATTTCACCCAAAATTTAAAGTATATCGGGGCATCACCTGATGACTTTTACACTATTAGTTTTTGGAAGATGTCAGAAACACCAACTACTTGTATGTGTCGTAAGACAGACTTTGATATAAACAAAATTGTTTATCCCTATCAATTCTCTAAAAGTATTAATGGATTCCACCATTTATATTTTGAGCATTTTGACATCTTAATCGTACTAACCTAATGGCCAAGAAAATCAAATTTTTTTACTACAAGCAAGAAGCTAATCTTTTTGCAGTTAAAATAGACTACAATAACCTTTACTACGAGGTGTACTCCTTAAATCACATTGAAAAACGATTATTAGGAGGCGAAAATGATAGAATCGAGGCATACTTTATTAAGAAAAAGTACCTTAAGATTACCGAAAAAGAATTTAAACAATTACTCACACAATACAATTTAAACAATTAGAATTATGGCAATTATTGCAAAAACAGGAGGGTCAAGTGCCCCAAAACAAGTAACACCAGCAGGAAGTCATGTGGCACGTTGCTACGGAATGATTGAAGTAGGTACAGTAGAACAAGTCTACCAAGGAGAGACTAAGAAAGCACACAAAGTAATCATTGACTTTGAGCTTCCATTAGAGACCTCAGTATTCCGTGAAGGAGAGCCTGAGAAACCATTTGTTATCTCCAAGGAATATACTTTGTCATTCCACGAGAAATCTACGCTTAGAGCTCATTTGTCATCATGGAGAGGTAAGCCTTTTTCAGATGCAGAAGCAGCAAACTTTGACATCACTAAGTTAGTAGGTGTTCCTGCAATGGTTAATGTAATCCATAAAGCCTCCGCAGATGGTACTAAGACTTATGCTAACATTGCATCTATCTCCCCAATGCCTAAAGGTCTTGTATGTCCTGAGCAAGTAAATCCAAGTCGTGTATTATCTTTTTCAGATTGGAATCAAGAAGTGTTTATGGGATTGCCTGATTGGTTGGCTAACAAGATTAGCGAGACTCCTGAGTACAAGGCTAAGTTTGCAATGCCTAATAACTCAATGACTAAGTTAGATGTTGTACAAGTAGAAGACGATGGATTACCCTTTTAATCATGGAAAAGAACCTAAACCCACTTGTTAAGACAATAGTCAATAGCATCGGAAAGCAAGCACGAATTATTTATAGACTTGGTTCATGGGAAGAAACTATTATTACCGAGATATTAGATATATCTGATTCTCATTTAAGTGTAATAGTTGCACACCCTGAGCCATTCTATAACACTAGCATTAATACAATGCATTTTAAAGGAGATGGGACTTATAGTATAGCATCTAAGTTAGTTACTACACAAATGATTCCTATTAATAACATTTTAGCATTTAGATTACATGACAAAAGTTAAAGAACTATATCCAATACCTCGTGAAAAGGGGTATTTGGAACTTTATCAAGAGGTTGCTAAATCTCTTAATAAGAAAGGAAAGTTACCATTTAGAGGTCGAGAATATACATCGGCTATCGTTCAGTCTCATGCTTATAAGAGAATAAACGACCCACAAATACAAGAAGAATTAGAACTCATCGCTAAAGATTGGTACAATGAAGGATAAAGATGTATTAGAAGAACAAATTAACATTATATCCAACTCTCATTGGGACGTAATATTTACCTTGTTGGAGTTTATGATGAATGACATCACTCCAGGAGACTTTGATGAATACTCTAAGTCAGGCAATTTTAAAGAATATTTTAAGAACAAATATCAAGTTAAACTAAAGCAATAATGGAAAACGCACAAATCCTCGAATTACTTAAAAATGACAATGAATACTATAATGGTATTGGTCGCAATTATTTGTCAAATAGTGACATTGGTACATTACTAAACAACCCAAAGATGTTTGGTAAGAAGTCAGAACCATCATTAGCAATGCTACAAGGTTCATACTTTCACACCGCTTGTTTAGAACCATTCAAATTAAAAGACTTTATTTTAATTGATGCCTCCACAAGAACTACTAATATTTATAAAGATGCTTGTAAAGAACACAATAGTAATTTTTTATTACTAAAGAAAGAAGCTGAAGAAGTAGATGAAATGGTTATTGCATTAAGAGAAAATAAGGAGTTATCTAAATTAGTTTGGGATAATGGTATAAAGTATGAAGTACCAATCTTAGGTGAGATTAATGGATTAATGTGGAAAGGTAAATGTGATATTATTAATGGTGATAAGATTTTTGACTTAAAGACCACAACTTCATTAGATGACTTTAAATACTCCGCTAAGAAGTATAATTATGACTCACAAGTTGCAGTATATGAGCATTTAACAGGAAAGAAGATGTCATTTATTGTCATTGAGAAAGGAACTAATCGTTTAGGATACTTCCAGGTGTCAGATGAGTTTCGGGAGTTAGGATGGACTAAGATGGCCAAAGCAGTAGATAACTACAATAAGTTTTATGGCTCTAATCCTACTGAAGATGTTAACCAATATTTTTTAAACTCTTATCTTTTTTAAAATGAAAACGCATCAATTTAAAACAAATCAATTAGGAGTGACATACTCCGAGTTTGGACAAAACTTATTATATCAACTAAACCAAGCATACGCAAAACTCAATGGCAAAAACCCAAGTGCTTCGAATATTAAAAAGGGATATAAACATCGCAATAATCAAACAATTAATAGCTGATTATGAAGATTATAAGGATATACCTAATATTAACATTTATAATGTTCTTGATAATCGTTACGAATTGTCTTTTAAAAATGAAGAAGACGAATACTCAGACCACCTGGGCATATAAACCCAACAAAGAATTTGGAATAGAAGTGTCATCTGACATCTACATTGACAATTTACCTGCTGGGCGGTACACTAAATCAGGCATTAGAATCTTACCTAAAAACGAACAATAATGGGACTACCTTGGATACGAGAAGATAACACTCATTGTCCTTATTGCAACCATAAGCATGATTATGTTACATTGGATATACTTTTTGAACATTGTGGAAAAGTTTATGCTTTGAATTTTGATTGCTTTGGTTGCAGTAAAAGACTAACAATTAGATACACGAATCTTGGTTATTTAAAACTTTATAAATATGTCTCTAAAGCAAGAAGAATACAATCAGATGGCAATAGATTGGGCTGAGAAGTACCTTAGCGAGAATGAACCAATTATTGACCTTGAATGCTTGGATGGTATTACAATCCATAATACTCACTATACATTGAATATATGGATTAACAGACTCAAAGAGTCTAAGAATCGAGAGCAACACGCATCGTTTTTAAAGATTAAGAAGTTTAAGGATTGGTATAATAAACAACAAGAAAATGGAAAATAACAAAAACATGACGGCAGTAGAATGGTTAGTTAATGAATTAGAAAATCATTATGTAAATATTGATTTAAAGAATATAGTAGCATATAATCAAGCCAAACAAATGGAGAGAGAGCAGATAATTGAATTTGCAGATGAATATGCAGACGCTGTAATGGGCGCATGTATCAATAGAGCAGAAGAATATTACAAAGAAACTTATGGAAACTAAACGAAGTACCGCAATAGAATATTTTTATAACGAATTGCATAAAAATGCAGATACAAATAATTCGATTAATGATTCATTATGGTTAATTGACAAACAAAGAGTTATTGAAATATTACGTTTTTGTTTATTAACCGAAAAAAATCAAATTATTAGTGCTTATGCACAAGGTGTAATTGATGAAGGTGGTGAAACAGATGATTTATTTGATGATGCCATATTATACTTTAAAGAAAATTATGGCCTTTAATAATGATTTTAGATTTGACTTGGAATATGGTCAAGTAGAAGGTGAAACTTGGTTTCATGAATTAGTTACCAATAAGAAAATAGAAGTCAAAAGCGATAGAAAAGCAGAATCAACTGGGAACGTTTACATTGAGTATTCCTCAAGAGGTAAGCTAAGTGGTATAGCAACAAGTCAATCTGATTTTTATGTGTATAAAGTAGCAGAGGATGAAGCTATAATTATTTCCACAAGTAAACTAAAGAAAAAGCTAAACCAATTAGTATTAGAAGGTAAAGCTAAAAAAGATGTTAAAGGTGGGGATAACAATACAAGTTTAGGTGTTTTATGTAAAATAAAAGATTTAATTAATTAATATGGAAAATAATAAAATAGGACTTGGTGATTTACTAAATGAGATATTAGGTAAATTACAATTCGAAATTAAAGACCTTGCTTTAATAGAATCACTCAACGATACTAAATTTGAACGCACCGAAGGATTAAAGTTAATTTATCCTAAGCAAGAAGTAGTTTATAGTATTCCCAAAGTATCAGCACAAGAGATTCTTGAAAAGGTTAATCAAAGAGAAGAAGACTTTAAAAAGTTTTGGGAGATGTACAATAAGAAAGCTGGAACTAAGGATGCTAAAACAAAGTTCTTAAAACTATCTGACAAAGAAGTAGAACAAATCTTTAAAACACTTCCTTATTACCTAAAGTCAACTCCTGATTTAAAATTCAGAAAACTACCAACTTCTTACCTTAATCAACGTACATGGGAAGATGAAGAATACCTACCAAGGAAAATAGAAGTTAAGGTAAATCCTTTTAGATTCTAATTTACAAAACGGAAAATCAAATGAAAACTAATGAACGAATAGCATTCGCTGACTTGGATGCTGAAAAAGAAGTCATCGCCTTACTTTGTAACTACCCTAGTTACATTAAAGAAGTGCAGAAGATTATCACTACCGATGTATTTAATTTTAGTGCCACAAAGAACGTTTATTTGACTTGTGTTGAATTATTTTCTGAACAAGGTACGTTTTCCTTATCCGATGTAATTTTAAGGCTTAAAACGAAGAATAATAATGATTGGGCAGTAGTAATGTCAGCTACTACTTCAAGAAATCCAATTAATGCACATGAACTAATCATGTACCTTGCTGAACTGAAAGGTAAAAGGGATTTATTAAATTTATCAAGAGAAATAAATAATGATTTGGCTAATGGTGCTGATTACTTTGAATTGGTGGATAAGATAAATAGAGTAAATAATAAAGAATTAATTAAGGAAGACTCAAATGAAATATTGGACATGAAATCTGCTTTATTAGAAGCGGTCAATACTATTGGTGATGTAATGACTAATGGTACATTATCAGGAGTTCCTACGGGTTATCCTAAGTTAGATGACATCACAGGAGGTTGGTTAAAGGGCAATGTAATCTTATTTGCTGCAAGACCAGGTCAAGGAAAGACCATAGCATTATTGGAGCATACACGATGGGCGGCACAAATGAATAAGAAAGTATTATTTCTTTCTTTAGAAATGCCTGTGGTATCATTAATTTACCGAATGATTAGTGGAAACTTAGATGAGAGCACTCCATACTCTAAAATTAAGACAGGAAGGATAAACGAAGAAGTATTTAGAAGTATCCAATCAGAAGCAGTAACTAACCTACAAAACTTACCCATTACTTGGTATGATGGGGCTAACCGAGATGTTAATTATTTAACAAACCTTATTCAAAAGATTTGCAGAGAAAAGAAAATAGATATGGTCGTAATCGACTATTTACAACTATTGACCGATAATTCTATCAAATCTAATAACGAGATTGAAGTTGTAGGAAGTGTATCTAAGAAGATTCAACAATTAACAAAAAAGTTAAATATACCTTTTTTATGTGCGGCACAATTAAACCGACAATCAGAGGGTAGAAATAGTCATAGACCTAAGCTAAGTGACCTACGTTCAAGTGGTCAAATAGAACAAGATGCCTCAGTTGTTATAGGTCTTTATCGTGAAGATTATTATGCTTATGAGAAAGCTAAAGAAGAAGGTGATGCAAGTTTTGAGTTCACAAATAAGATAGAATATATCTTTATGAAGAATCGTGATGGTGACACAAGAACTGCTGAACTATATATTGATGTAGCAACAAGTAAGATTAGAGAACTTGACCCTATAACAAATAAGCCATCAGGCTTTTAAGACTTTGATTTGATTTTCCAAAAGTTGTAAATCCCCTTTGTTTCTGACATTGGGGATTTTTGTATAAAGCAAAAGGTGACAATATTTGCCACCCTTGCCAACCTAACCACAAAACAAATCAACGAAAACGCAAACAAATGTATCAAAAAATATTTGTAATTCTTGCTATTTGTCCGTGTTCTTTTGAATGTAAAAATCCTTCAATAGCTTTAGGTGCGTGAGCATATCCATTACGATGATGCCAAGAGTCTGCACCAGATGGAGAACGTAAAGATTCTACTGTTACTCCTATAAAATCCTTAGAAGTTTTGTGATGTACATGATGTGTATAAACATAACGATGTTTAGTAACTCCCCAATGCTCTTTAGCCTCCTCGGCCATTAATAATCCTAAATCAGTAATTCTCGCTCCGTCTCCATGAGTAGACCCAATTAAATTATTATAATACCTAAAATATTTACGATGGTTAATTGAGCAATCAAAAGTAATTGACTCATCGAGTCTAAACCAAGATTGAATTATATCAGCTAAGAAGAACCCATTGGTGTAATCATGATTAGATGGATTATAAGTAACGTGTACCTTAGCTATTAACCTTAATTTCTCAATAACCTCAACGTATAATTGTTTGGCCATTAAGAAGTTTTCATACCACATTCCATCTGTGTCCTGGGGTGTGCCACTTGTTGTTGTTCTTTTAGGAGTGTCAATATGAAGAATATCGTTACCTATAATCAATAAGATTTGGTCAATATTAAATCCTTTAACTTTATTAAGAATACCATCTACTCCTTCATGAACTCTTTTTACTGCAATATTAGAGTTATAATACTCTCCTGTTTCAAAAGCAGTAGCTAACTTACCTATGTGAACATCTGCTGGGTCTATAACAAGTAAATGCCCATCAATATTTTCCTCATAAACTATCTTAGTGTAGTTAGGAGAATGCTCGTTCATTGAAGAAATAATTTCTTCTCTTAAATCCTCGTAAGTCTTTTGGGCTTTATCTAATTTAACTGCTACGGAATACTCTTTAGTCTTGTCCCAATAAAGAGTGACATCGTTAATGTCAATACCTCTTTCTTCACAATGAGTAGCTAAACCATTATGTTGGTCTCCTAAGTGTTTAGCATTATCATATCTACCAAAACCTTTCCTTAATGTCTCAGGATTATACCCATATTTAGCACCAACTATCCTTGTAGCCTCATGCTTACTTTTGACACTTCCGCCATAGAATAACTCAATAGCTTCAATGACCATTTTCTTGTATCCTATCATTTGAATGGGTTTATAAATCGGAAGTATAAATACCCGATTATGATGAGTGACTCAAAGAAAATAGTTATGATTGCCCACATTGGTACAACATTCTTTACTACTACTTTCTCGTATAATTTTACCTCTGAATTATACTTAGACTTATATTTAGAATCATACACATTAGCAATAGAATCAATGTCTATTGTGGCTTGTATTTTGCCTTGTACTGAACGAATTATTACCTTCCCTTGTGGTAGCTTGATTTTACTATAAAAGTTCGTTAGAATGCCCGAAGAATCGCAAGGATTGTCTATTGTTAAAGTATCATGAACTGCATCGTATTTAGTAATTACTTTGTAGTCACGAATTGTATCTACCCTAAGTTTCTCAACAAAACTTGTAGATTTGGTAGATTTACAATTTGCGAAGATAATCAACGCAAAAATGAATAGAATAAGTTTTTTCATGAAAAGTAGAGTTGAGCCTCCTCGGTTCTTCTCCTTACTAATCCACTTAATGTTTTGCCTCCACCTTTAGTCCATTTAAGAAATTCATCTTTGATTGTTGGATTGTTGGGATTGACATTGACTTTGCGTAATAAGGTTGAAGATTTCAAGTTTCCTACACCACAATTATAGGCAAACGACACCAGGGAATCGAATTGGTTTTGATTAATAGAATCCGTACAATAAGAATCTACTGCACGTTCAAAAGAAACTAAAAGAGCCTCCAATAATTCGGTGGCTCTCTCTTGTGTTATCGGGGAGTCAGTTAACTTAACTTTACTCCCATCTTCGTAATATGTTGAGCCGTATCCTATTGTAATCACTTTGGATGGGCATAAATAAGGCTTAGAACTAAATCCTTCGTATTTCTTGATTATCTCTAATCCTTTAGTGCTTATTTTCGTTATCTTCATTTGTTAGACCTAATTTAGTCCGTAAGTCCACGTTTTCGGCTCTTAATGTATGAATCTCGGTGGTTAATGTTTCAACCTTTTCTTTCAAATCAGCTACTTCAGCTTTCATGTCAGTTGCCATCTCTCTCCAAATTTTAATTGCTTCTTGAACGTTAGTAATCTCACTACCTTGTATTTCTACATTCTCTTTCTTTTTACCAATTAGCCAACCGAATAACCCTGCTATTGCAGAAAACAAACTTGGTAAAATAAGGTCTTTATCAAACAAATCCATCATGACTATTCAGTAGGGGCTACATTCCAAGGAAGTGGAGGTGAAACAATAGGAGGGTTAATGATATTTTCTAATTGAGTGTCTAATGATGTTTGCATTGCAGGAACATCTAAAGTACCTTCTAACCAACCAATAACATCTGACTCTTGTAAGTCTTCGTAAGGAATAAAGTTTGGTGTCTCAGGGTCAACAACAAAACCAGTAGCACCATACATATCCGTGGAAATAGTACCATTGGTTACACCATATCTCCAATGAGCAGTAACAACGTAATCTTGAACTTCGGGAATGTGAGTAGCACAATCTAATTGTACTATTGTCCACAAATATGTATTAGCCATGCTTGATTATTATAATTCTATTTCTTCTTCTTTTTCAAATTTAACTCCATTTACCCAACCATCCAAGAATGTGTATAATTCCATATCATCGGGCTTACTAATTTCAATTGGTGTATAATCAAATTCTTGGTCACTTAAATCTTTTACCTCTTGAGATAATTTCTTTAATGCTTCCTTAGAGAACTTGTATTCTCCTTTTTCATCTAAGATTAAGTTACCCTTATCATCAACACTTGCGTTGTTTAAACGTAACTCATCTCTTTTTTCATTGTACTCGTCTAAGTAAATTTGGAACTTCTTAC
>Ga0222714_10005318_pt1 | contig 12314 bp, 34 predicted proteins | sample C33_3DmetaG_FD_165048 | JGI IMG/M metagenome (GOLD analysis project Ga0222714, IMG submission 165048) | Estuarine water microbial communities from San Francisco Bay, California, United States - C33_3D | ecosystem: Environmental > Aquatic > Marine > Unclassified | place: USA: California... | reverse complement strand
TACTTCACAAATACTATTGCCATGTTTACCTGACTTAAGTCTATTCAGGGTTACATGAGCTACCGCCTCTTGTCCTCTAGTTGATTGGTTTCGGGCTTCAAAGTAGATATTCCTAGCTAAACATTCTACTTCACGATTATCTATCATTTTTACCTGTGGTACTGAATAGCTAGCTAATTGATGTTGGATTACAACAAACAATAGAGCTAATCCAATTAACACAGAGATAAATCTGGTATTAACCATATCGATTCCTTGTTATTCTTTAGCGTCCCCTGGTATTAGGAGGATATTTTAGGTTTATTAATCTGCGTACCATAACTCACAATACACATCTCTTTCCTGTTATCGCTAGGCACTACACCCATTACGATTTGACTCTTTTTATCTTTAAAAGTAACCCAAATATTTTCGTCTTCATCCATCCAAGTAACAACCATAGTACCACTGATTTTAGCCATTGTCTTAGAAACATCATTGCAATACACCTTTACTGCTCTTTGGAGGGGTTCATCAGCTGCTTGAGCTGTGCTAACACCTAACAAAGCAACTAACACAACTGATTTCAAATTAAACATTTTAGTTCCTTAACTAATAAAAACTGCTTTTTCCTGTTTACTATCTGGGTAACCATTATACATAGTTACTAGCTCATGAGGACCATAGTACCACTCATTGTTAATGTCCAATGCAATTGTGCAAGGACCAGTTCCTGTAATCTCAGTTACTCCACCCTCATAGCCAGCCTTAACGACTACTACTTCAGGATCTAGCTTACTAAGTTGTTCAATTAATTCTTTAACTTTCATCTTAACCTAATTCTTTTAGCTCAATTGTTGACCATTCTATATTATGATCTTTTAATGTATTATCATATTCCATTTTAAAGTTTTCTGCACCTTCACGAGTACGAAACACTTCTTCAAAGTGAGTATACGTTATATTATTGTGTAAAAATAAACCTTTAAATAACCATACTACATCTTTCATTTAATTTGCTCCTGTTCATAATTTAATCCTAGTTCCCTAGCATTCTCAGCTTTCCTCTCTAAAGCATCCTGAGCTTTATCAAAGGCGAAGTCACTCTCTTTCTGACCTTTATCACGACCAAAGATCAAATCCCATCTAGCTTCATATTGCTCTTGGGCCACACTAAATGGCCTTGGCTTAGATCCTTTTCCACCATCACTCATGCAATCCCCATTGTTCGATTTCTAACATCGTTAATAATACTCCTTAACTGTCGATTTTGTTTAGATAAGTTATTAACCTCTTCTTTTAAATCTGCGTTTGAAACATTTAACTCTGTAATTACATCAGACATATGGTTAATCACACTATTTGCACCATAGTATCTATCTTCCCATTCTTTACTAGTTCTTTCACTCATTTACTACCCCTTGCTCTGATTAAATCTTCATACTTTTGTAAACCATCCCAGAAACCATCTTCATAGTCGCTAGAGAGTTTTCCCTGTAGTTCTACTTCCTTACGCAATCCTGCGCAAGCTTCTCGCTCTTGTAGAATAGCTAACTTAACAAATTCAGTAAACTCTATATACTCTTCTTCTTTAGCTTTACGAATAATCTCTTCTGAATTCATAGCTAGTCCCACAATGCTTGATAGTACTTTCCAAACAATCTAAATCCATTCTGAATTCGGGCTTCATGTTTAGTTAAGCCTTCCATGTCAATCTTGAATGTATCGTTTGGTCCCCTAACCATTTCACTATAAAATGGATATTCCTTCGATTTAACAAATTGAATATCATGTGTTCCTGAGTAGAACTCTTTATCATGATCAATGTCAATCTTAGTACTAAATGACCAAATCATTTCATCCATGATCCAATCCCAACGCTTGAACCAATTATCATCGGTATCCCACTCGTTCTTTTTAGGAGGAGCAGATGTACTTTTAAGATGATCAGGTACATCATCATCATCTACATTAGGACTACCCTGCTTCTTTTCTTTAAGCAAAATAAGAGCAGGATGAATAATGTATGCTAATGTATGATCTAAACTCCAGATATCATAGTTGTCAATTGTGACATCAATCTCTCGATCAAGGTCATCATCTCGATATTCTCCAATTAATACTTTCATATAACCTTTGCAGTAATTAACTCACCTTTACCATTAAACTCTAACTCAAGATTTTCTATTTCACCATGAGTAGCTGCTCTAAATATAGGTGCTCTACCAATCTGAATTACATTATACCTATAAGTTTGATTCATAGGTTTTTCCCTATATTCTACATTAGGATTAAAGCTAGGGAAATTACCCCAGTGATTATCTATTTTAGGTAAATCAATCCAGTCTCCTAAACTATAATACTGAATTTGTTTACCTTCTAAATAGGCAATAATTAAATCATGATGAGGATGAATTTTCATACATTTCCTGTGTAATATAGTTGTTTCTCATTAGTTGATTCCTTACATCATTAGGTAAGAAATAAATACCATCGTAGTCTTCTAGTTGCATATCTTTGTCAAACCAAAGACCGCCTCCATTCTCGCCACCAACAATCTTATCTTCAAACCAGCCATATTTAGCTTCTGTATTAATCCAAATCTCAAACTTATTAGTCGAGAGGTTTACGTTGTACGAATTCAACTCTTACTTCCTCTGGTGAAATTAAATTATAAATTGTATTCAATGTCTCATAAGTATTCTCAGACAATATTGAAACAACAGCGCTAGTAGTAATCTGCTGATTTACTAAGTCGGGCCTACCTTCATGACCAATACAATATCCACGAAGTTGATCCTGAATACCATTGTAGGATACGATTACAGATTCTTCATTAACAACTAAAATAGCTAAAGGTTTACTCTTACGAAATTCTAATTCACCTTTAAAGACTTTTACTAAATGGTGTCGTGCATGGCCTTCATCAAGAATCCTCTCAATATGATTCGTTGATAAATGCTTTAGCTTTGACCATACAAGTGGACCTTTACCTTCTTTGCCATAAGTACCCCATCGAAACCAATCACGGATTTTAGCGTGAGGATCATCAGTATAGACTGATAAATCCTCTCCATTATCTTCATCATGCCATGTTCTACGGATGTATTGAACACCACCATCCACCATATACAATTTACCATTAGCATCTGTATGTTCTACGTAATCATGCACATGGTTAGATTGTAATACAGTACCGTCTGGTGTCCTCATTACATTAGCCAATAATTTACGTTCACTCATTTGATATCCCCATTTTTAGTTAGCCATTCAAATGTATTCCAGAGTTGCCTAAACTTTAAATCATAGTATTTTGCTAAAGTTTCAATATCATTCTCATTATCTATTTTTCTTAAGTCTTCAATTACGTGCATACAAGCAAGGATGTCTTGCTCAAGTTCAAATCTTGTGGTTTCTTTTTCCATACAATGTAAATTCCATTTGCGTTAAGTTTAGCCCATTCAATAGCCTCTTTACGAGTCTTGAATACCTTATCAGGATTTCCTTTTGTTCTACAAATCCATTTCATTTTCAATTTTCCAAATACTAAATTCAGAGGGAGTCATATAATAATCTAATATTGCTTTAATAGAAGGTAAAATACTTTTATCTGAAATAGAATTATTTGAGTTGTTGATAAATTTATAATTTGCTTTTAATTCTTGAACAATAATTAAATCAATCTGTTCAGGCTCTAAATTAATAGTTACTTTAGTCATTTTGCTGCTTCCATATATAATCCTACATTACCTAATGCATAACCTACAAAAGCAATACCTAATCCTGTATTGCCTTTCATAAGTAAATCAACTGCTACTACAGTGTATACAATGCCTACAACGGCAATTAACCAAGCGCTCATTTTATTTCCTCATATATAGTATCATTATATGTATCCTTAAAAGACCATACACGATTACAAGAAAAACAACTTAATTTACCAGTAGTTACACTTAAGTCTACTGCTAAATTATTCCCTTCCCTATCATACATAGGTGCAGAATATCCGCCTACTCTAGCAGTATCAGTAAGTGTAAACTTACAATCACTTCTCATACAATCTAACAATTTAAAGTTTTTCATGTGTGTTCAATTATTTTAATACCAGCTTCTTTAATAGCTGACATACAGATTGGACAAGGTTTAGCGTTTAATGAATCACCCTGTCTGCCGTATCTAGCTACAAATATTCTGTGTACCTTAGTTAAATCCTTACATTTAAGAATAGCATGTACCTCTGCATGTAAATATATTTTATATGGTTCACCAACCTCTTCAGCATGTTTTGCCATAAGAGGATGGCTCTTCACATAATTATTTTGACCTACAGAAAGCACACGACCCTTCTTATCATATAAGATAGCAGTCAGGGCATGCTTAGTCATTACTCGTAATCGTAATCCCAGTCAATATCTTTTTGGTTTAAAAATGCATCACTGATTTCATCAAGAATATCTTCCTTAATAATATCTGTAACATCTACCCCTTTAAGACTAACAGAGATTACATCTGCTACCGCATCATAGTCTGGTTCAAGTTGTAAACCTGTACTATATTCTCGAGAACCCTTTTCACCTGGCTCATACTCAATTTTACAATCAAGGAATAAACTTCCATATTTAAAAGTATAATCATGTGTAAGATCTCTGAAATAAACTTTAGTTGTACTCATATTACCTCATGTGTAAAGCTTGGATTAGGATATTAATAGATTGTATTACCATCTGCTGTCGTTGGATTCCTAACTTATGCCAATCAGGAAGAGGCTCAGGCCACTTAGCACGAATAGCATCATAGTATTTTTCTACATCGCTCATTCTAACTTTAACTCCATTTCACAATAAACATCATCATTGAAACGTTCAGCAACCCATTCTTCTGGATCACCTGTTCTAGCTTTCTTTATGCCATAGGGCATATCATCAAAATAATAATCATAAAGGTCTTGAAATAATTCGTCTGACATATCCCATCTTTCTAAAAAATTAGGAATTTCTTCCTTATGCTTTTTACATATTTCAGTTAGTGTCATAAATTTGTTCTGCTAGATTACAGATATCCCAGAATGGTGCTCTACGAATTGCTGCAATATCTGGCAGTTCAATCCAAAAGTCATTCCAGAAATATGGTGTATTCATTTTCATGTTACGATCAATATAGTATTGTCGTACTGTTTTAAAAATATCTACATAATAGTCATGTGCATAAACTAATTCTATTACTCTAGCATGCTCTTCATTTGAGATCATATTCAACCTTATTTAAAAATATTTCTGCATCCTCTTTAGTTTTAAATGGACCGTACATCTTATCTGAATCATAATGATAAGCATCAAATGTACCATCAGTTTGATTTTCACTAACATCACCAATTGGATAACCAAATAAATCTTCAAGAGTATAAACTATTTTCATACTGTGTTTCCTAAGAATGTCCATGTTTTAGGTAATATAAATCCAAACTCTCTCTTGAATTTGAATCTCATAAATACCTGAAGTTCTTCAAATGTTTTATCTAATAAAATCCTCTTTATAAAAATTTGTGCAAGTATTTGCCTTGTTCTTTTATCTAGTAATTGTACTTTGATTGTTCCATCTTTCTCTGGTTTAAAACGATTATACGCAATAATAACGTTTTCTAATTTAACATTTTTACTGGCGTTCATTCTCAATTACCCTGTAAAGTTCTTTCCTTAGCATTGCTAATTCATCTAAAGTATCAAGTGTAGCCTCTCCTGATATTTGTATTAAGTTTAATAACAAGAATCTTTTAATAAGTTTATCTTGCTCTCGGACTAATTTGTTTACTACTTTAATCAATCCAAGTTGCTCCTACTACTGACGGATAAAATCCACTTACCATATTATTTTTCTTTACATATACTAATCCAGTAGAACTAGAATTATGCGGTTTAACGAAACTAACAATTTCACAAAGATCACCACGGAAGGTTTTTACTTTATCACCTTCTTTTACGCAACGACCTGTATCATCATAAACTAGTTTCATATTTACTCCTTGTATAATATATCAAACAAATACTCAATAACCTGATGCTCTTCATAACCTACACGAAGCATATCTTCTGCATCGAGAATAACTTCTTCTGTTAATGCATTCCTATTTAAGAACTTAATTGCAGTGTCTGGATTTTCAGGATGAATAAAGTTAGCTATCAAGTTTAACAATTCTGTCTTTAAACCAAACTTAGCATCTGCTAAACAATCAATAAGGGCAGTTTGTTCTTCGGTGTAAGTTGTTGGACCAACAGGATCTTCATCGTTATCTAAACCATAATCAGCAGAAGGGCTACCATAATTGCTATAACCATAAGCATCCTTATTATAGGTTGGCCATGCACTATAGCTACTAGGGGAGTATGTAGGCGCACGTTCATCAGGATCTGGCAGTGAAGGATCACGAACTACTGGCAGTTTATCCCATTCAAGTTTTAATACAGCATCAGCTAAATCTTGAAAATGAATCATATCTAATTTTTCATTAGCTGTATGTTCTGAATAATAACCAACACTAATATTAGTACATTCAGAGATCAGTCCAGAGAATTCAGCAGTATCAGTATAAACGCCAGTATCGTCAGGCACATACATAAAATCAGGACATAAGTCGTTAAGCTGATCAGATAACTCGTAAGCAAAATCATCAGAACAAGTACGACCACACATTTGATGAGTAATAACACTGTGAGTTCCTTTACGATCGAATGTAATTGCTCTAGTAAATTGTTGAACTAAATCTTGATCATTTAATGCAAGCCAACTAGAACCGATGCCACCTTTCTCCTCGCCTTGAAAGAAAATATAGTAACCAGGTACTCTATTGTCAATCATATGAAGTAAAATAGCAACACCCGCACCATCGTCAGCACCTAAAGGTTTTCCTCCATCAGCTAATAAATAATCACCCTCATATTTAAAGATATTTAATCCATCTTCACGATGTACAGTGTCTACGTGAGCAGTAAACATAGTTTCGTTAGATGAGTCGTCTCTCATATCTACATGGATGTTACCACAGAAATCTACTGATAGATCTCCTTCACCAATACGTTCTACAATATAATTACAGAGAGCAGTTACCCCAGTGCCACCATGTGGTCTTTTGAGGGATAATGCAAACTCTAAATCTTTAATCAACTGAGATTGAATATTTTTCATTCTGATTCTTCCATTGTAACTGGCACATGTTCGGGATGATACGTTTTACCATTTAATTCAATTGGCTCTGCGTCATCTATTGCATACCACTCAAGAGATTCATGGCAATAATACATTTCCTCTTTTGGATAAGCAATATCAACTACTAAAACCCAATCACTATCACTACCTATATCAGACTTAAGAATATAATCACCACTATTAGTTTCATAGGTATCATCTGATTTAGCATAATCACCATTATGTAACTCTACTAGATCATGCTCATCTAAATAATCCATATGGTAATGATCACCATTATACTCAATTACATTATCCTCATGAATACGCTCTTGATAAACTCTGTTATCGACATAAGCCATTACATAGTAATCGTTTGCACAACCGCTACAAACATCATCATCCTCATATACACTTCTCATATCGTCTGAATGATAGTATTCATCGCAGCAATTACAGTGACAATCAGCACTATTAGAAGGATTACCATCAGTATTAGTACATTCATATTCACCGTTCTCACGAATGCTTAAACAATAACTTACTTCATTATATTTAAGACTACTATGCTTATCTACTCTCTGATACTCACCATCAATATATGGTGCTAGAAAATCACCATTATGACTAATTAATTTTAATGGAGTACCTTCGGGCCAACCATCATATTTTTTATAACCAGTTTCTTTAAGCCAATACTCTAATGATTCATCAGCATAACTATAATCATTACCCCTCTTATAGGTACGGACAAAACACTTTTCTTTATTGTCATCAGAATGCCAAACTAATGCACGGCCAGTAATTACTTTAGAATCAGGATCAATCCTAACTGCTGCTTTCCAACCTAATTCAGGCGCATAAACCCTATATGGATGTAAGTAATCTGATTCATAATTATCATGACCAGGGGTATAACTACTATCCCAAGTCATGCATGAACGAGGACCTTTCTGAACACTTAAAACAATCCCATCAGAGTCTTCCCAGATTTCAAAATTATCATTACGACATTTAGTAGCAAAGTCACGGATCTCATGATCCTTTAATTGTGGAAACATCTTACGAATATAACGACCGAATGTAGTAACAGTCTGACGATCGTTAACACCTGAACGCTCATCACGAGTATAAGCAACATTAGCAGCATCTTTAATCGACTGATGTGGATACTCTAATGCCAACAGGCGATAGTCTTCAGGGATATGTACCTTCATGATCTCCTTAATTATAGGATGAAAGTCATAAGCCTTTTGTTCTCTAGCATGCCAATCTCTTGACATACGGAGAATCTCTAATACTACAGGAAATTTAAGTTCTAACTCTTGAATTGTCATTATTTATCTCTCTTGAAAGATTTAAAATATAATTTGCCTTTTGGAAAACCCAAGGGTTCCTATGTGGTAGGTGTGCTCCAGTAGCACCATCCCAATCTCTAAATTCCCAATCGTAAAAATCAATCCTTAAACAACTTGGGTGTTCTTCTTGTAGTTTTTGTAATTCATCAGCCCATGCTTGCCACTGATGATCAGAGATTATGCTTTCATTTAATTCATAATAGATACACGAATGTACTAACATTTGTGCTCTTCGTCTTCTTACTAATTTTACTAATTCATTTGAACAAGTAATTTTAGTAGTCGTTATCTTCTTAGGTCGTGGCATCTTCTGTACTTAGTACATTAACAAGCATTTCATATTTAGCCTTAGTAGGTGGACCTTCATCTAATAAATCTAATGCGTCTTGGAACCGCATAATATCATCCCAACCAAATGAATATCTTGCACCTATAATATTACTAGATTTAATTAAACGTAGTACTGTATAGGTTTGGTATTCAGATGAGTTGTTAAAATTATTAACCTTGTTAACTGCATATACTTCCTCAAGCAATTCAAGTGCTAGTGTTGCGAGTGTTTTCATTTATAATCTCACTTATGATAAAGTTTCTTACATTGTATAAGGTGGTGTTACGTGGGCCATAAGTATCTCTCCAAGTATACCTTCTACCTTTCTTTTCTAGCTCATGTTTACGTTTAAGATTAATACTACTTATAGCTAAAGTTATAATCTTATCTGCAAAGAAGTGTTCTCTATCCGTGTAATCTCTTTCTGTTTGAGGTTTAAAGTCTTTTAAACTCTCAAGCATTTTATACTCTTTTAAAACTCGTTTAGTCTCTAAAAATAGCATGTTTGATTTAGCCACTGTTTACATCCTTTTTACATAATGCACAAACTTTATTTAATTTAGGTAATGAGTCTAATGCTTCCGAAAGACCTTCATATGCATAGTGACTAGCACAGGCATAACCGTTTTCAAAATCATTTTTAATATCATCTGTTTTACTTTCATCTTTAAAACGTTCCAAAAGCTTAAGTAGTAATTTGTAATTCTCAATCGGGATTGTTATCATTTAACCTCTTTAGTATACGAGTAATTTGACCAATACTTCTATTGTATGAATGTTTAAATTCCTCACTAGTGCATAATGAATTAGAAAATTGCCAATAATTCCTTTCCATTTGCTGTTCTACTTCTTTTAGTTCATAATGTAGCCAATCTTCAATATCCTTTTCGCTTATCATATTTTCCTTAATAAAATAGCCCCAACTATTTCTAGTCAGGGCTTGGGTTATGGATTCTTAATCACCTCATCAACAATACCATGTACAATTGCTTCATCTGGAGAGAAGAAACAATCTGATTGTTGTAGTAAATGTTTACGAATATATGCTACAGATTTACCTGTACATTTGCGATAGTGAGATAGCATCCTTGCTGAGTCTAACTGAAAGTCTTTTGAGGCAGCTGCTATTTCATGTTCTTTACCAACAACTCCACGAGAGAATTGATGAGACATCACAGAACAATTTTCAGTAATAAACCGATTACCTTTAGTTCCTGACATCAATAACATTACTCCAGCAGAAGCAACTTCACCTGTACCAATAGTAACTACTGGAATAGTAGACTGCTTAATAGTATCAATTAGATGATAAGCTGCAGAAACAAAACCACCTGGACTATTAATAAATAAAATTAATTTACTTGGTTGATCTTCTTTAGCCATAAGATTGTATTCCATAATAGCCATAATGATTGGCTGTACAGATTCATCTTCTACTTCGCCCATAAGATACATGATGCCATTACGCATAATATTCTTACCAAACCAGTAGTAATTACCATCACTTTCTTCCTGATTTACAGGTTGAGGTGGGTTAGGTGATTCTGGTTCTTGTGGCGATTTAGGTTTAGCCTTGGCATTAAGTACACTTGAGTACTTGTTGAACTGGCAACCGAATAATTTGCTCATTTGATAATTCCTTTGTTGAAATAAATAATTCTCCAGGCTCTAAATAAATATCGGCTGAAGTTGTTACTCTCCATCGACCAATAGAACCTGATAGATTGATAATCTTATTATTTAGTTCATTTAGGGCAACTAAATCTGTAGAACTGCTTACAATAAATGTAATACCAGTATCCCATAAGTCATCAACAAGTTTAGCTGTATCTTTATTAATGTCCTCGATGATTAACCTGAATTGGGAAACATGTACTTTACTATTAGTAATAAATTCCTTAATTTGGTCCGTCAATGTTATCATCTTCGTCTTCGGAACGATAGTCGTCCCACCATCTTCCTTGTTGTCGTTCTCGTTTATAGGGTCTTTTATGTCTATCTGAGTGAGAGGTTCGCTCGTCTTTAAATTGCTTTTCTTCACGTTCTAATTCCTGCCAATTTGTAGTATTATTTTTGTTCATCTGCGTAACTACGTTTAACACCTAACTTATCCGCTTTCTTTTGTAGATATACTGCAAAAAACTTTATAAGATCCTCTGAATCTTCAGGAGAAGATCCTTCTACAATAGATAAAGAAACTCTCTCAAAATGATTCATAATTTCTTCTGGATCTGTTACATTTAATGATGCTAGCGTATGATTAACACCTTGGTCAATCATATTTGTAAGTTTAATTTTATCTGTAGGTGTCATTACCAATCCCAATTACCATTCATACCATTAACACTATATTCAGTAACTCGTTTCTCAAAGAAGTTATCATGAGATACTCCAGAGAGAACCCAGTCAAGCCAAGCTAAAGGATTTTCTTTTACTCGGAATACTGGTTTTAAACCAAGCTGAATAAGACGACGATCAGTAATAAACCTAATATAATTTCGAACATCATCTCTAGTTAACCCTTCAATTTTGTTACCTGTAAATGCAAGATCAATAAATCTATCTTCTAACTCTACAGCTTCTTTTGCCATTTGATAGATTTTAGATTTGAATTCATCATTAACAATACGTGGGTGTTCGTCACAATACTTATGGAATAATGCCGCACCACCCTCTACGTGTAATGTTTCATCTCTAATAGACCACTCAACTACAGTACCCATACCTTTCATTTTACCGAAACGTTGGAAGTTTAATAACATTACAAAAGATGCAAATAAAGCAACACCTTCGTTAAATACTCCTTTAGCTAAAGTTAATGCTAAACCAGAATGAGTATTCGGATCATTAGATTGCATGAACTCAATCTTCTCAGCCATCTCCTTATACTCTAAAAATTTATGATATTCTTCATCAGGTAAACCTAATGTATCGTTTAATAAAGCATATGCTCGTTGATGTGTACCTTCACGATTAGCAAATGAACCAAGCATAACTCGTACTTCATTATTCTTAAACTTAGGTATTAAAAAATCATAGTAGTTCTGACCTACCTGAACATCACCTTGAGTAAACAAACGTAAGATGTGAGTAATAAACTCTTTCTCTTGTTCGTTTAATTTTAGTTTCCAATCAGATACATCTTCAGATAAATCAGCTTCATCTTCAGTCCAATGAATTTCTTCATGTTTCTTTGTTAAATCTACTGCCCAATCATGAAAGAAAGGTTTGTAAGTTTTATTAAAGGTAGTTAAGGTTGATACAGAAGTATTATCCTTCACAAGCTTTGCATTCATTGTCTTCTGCCTCTACTGCATTTGTTAATGTTTGGAAATGAGAATATAATTTATCAAATCCACCAATATACTCACCATCTAAATAAATTTGTGGTAACGATCTAACATCATCACGTCCTGTAACCTCTGCAGCTGTTTTACCTAAAGCTACAATATCAATATAGTCAAACG
>Ga0222714_10005316_pt1 | contig 12319 bp, 11 predicted proteins | sample C33_3DmetaG_FD_165048 | JGI IMG/M metagenome (GOLD analysis project Ga0222714, IMG submission 165048) | Estuarine water microbial communities from San Francisco Bay, California, United States - C33_3D | ecosystem: Environmental > Aquatic > Marine > Unclassified | place: USA: California... | reverse complement strand
CTCAAGCGAGAAATGCGACTACGCGGTGCGAGAACTCGGTTACACCGCCTGCATCAATTACCGGACGGGCGACCTCAAGGCGCAACTCAAGGAGGCCTGTCCGCGAGGCATCGACGTGTACTTCGACAACGTCGGGGGCGAGGTCCTCTCCGCAGTGCTCGGCAACCTCGCACTGCATGCACGGATCGTGCTGTGCGGAATGCCGGAGGTCTACAACATGGCCATGCCACCACCAGGGCCTTTTCTGGGACCTGTCATTGGTGCGAGAGCGACCATGAAGGGCCTGGTGGTCTATGACTGGCTGGCTCGCATGCCCGAGATGCGCAGGATTGTCGGCGAATGGATCCGCGACGGACGTTTCCAGTGGCGCGAGGACATCACTGAGGGCATCACCAACGCGCCGGACGCTTTCTGCCGCCTGATGCGCGGCGAAAACTTCGGCAAGGCGCTGGTCAGGGTTGCCCCGGAGCGTTGCTGAGCAAGCCCTGCACTCAGAGGTGGTCTGCGACCATGAAGACCGGGTTGTCGGCGAAGGTGTTGAATTGCGCGGCCAGTGCCTGCACCTGTGCCCCGCCCAGCGAACCCGTGAAAGCGTTAAAGTCGTCGACCTCGATGATTTCGACGAACTGGTAGGGCGCCTTGGGTTCGCCAGTCAGCAGGCCAGCAGTCCTGAAAATGTCGAAGGACCGGACGCCCGGCAGGCGTCGAACCTGAGGCAGGTCCATGTTGCGAGCCCATTGCTCATATTCAGCCGGGTCTGCATCGGATTTCAGGTTGAACAGGACGATGATCCGGGTCATTGCGGCAGCCCTCGAATGACAGACAGGAACTCGATGGTACCCTATGGGCCAGCGGATGTTCGCCGTAGCCTGATAACCCAAGACAGCCCATGACCTGCCACTATCCGGCCCTGTTCAGTCCGCTGTCGCTTCGCGGAAATACCCTGCGTAATCGTATTGTCCATGCCGCGATCCTGACCGGCTTCGTGCAAGGGGGAAGGATTCCCACGCGCCTGCTCAACTATTACCGCAGCCGCGCGGCCGGCGGGGCCGCGATGATCGTCACCGAGCCCCTGGCCATGACCCGCCACAATCGCATCAGCTCACGGATTCGCGCGTGGGACGAGGAGTCCCTTGGCCAATTGCAAAGGGCTGCGGATGTCGTCCAGCGTGGCGGCGCGTTGCTTGTTGGGCAACTGCAGGACCCGGGTCGGGGCCGGCATCTGCCAGGCCGGAACGAGCAGGCCATCGGCGCGTCGCCGTTACCCGATGACCTCAGCTGGACCGTTCCGCAGGCCCTGTCCGTGGGCGAGATCGCCGGGATGATCGACGACTGGGCCAGGGGAGCAGCACGCCTGCAACGCGCCGGTTTCGCCGGCGTGGAGATCTCCGCTGGCCACGGCCACTTGATTCACCAATTTCTCTCGCCTCACTCAAACCGTCGCGAAGATGGCTATGGTGGTGAACTGGAGGGGCGCACCCGGTTCCTGAGGGAACTGATCGTCGCGATTCGCTCATCCTGTGCGGCAGGATTCATCATTGGCCTGAAACTGCCGGGCGATGATGGAGTGAACCACAGCATCGACCTCGACGGGGCTGCGGCTATCGCCGCGCGACTGGCCAAGATGCGTGATGACTTTGATTACTGGACCTGGGCGTGGGGTGCCCATGCCCGTTCGTTGTACCGGCACCTCCCCGATGGACATGGTGCGCGGCACCCTTATCTTTCCGACATAGCGAGACTCAGGCAATCGGCCCCCGATGTCGTCACGGGAGCCATCGGTTACCTGGGCGATCCTGCAGAGTGTGAGGTGGCCCTGCAGTCCGGGGGTGCAGACCTGATTTTCCTGGGCAGGCCTCTAATTACCGATCCCGCCTTCCCTAATAAGGCTCGCTTGGGCCGCGAGGCCGAGATCCGGCATTGCGTGTCCTGCAACTCTTGCTGGGGGAGCGTCATCGATGGCGCGGGGCTGGCCTGTGACAACAACCCGCAGCTGGGTGTGCGTGACGAACACGTTTTTAAACGCCGCAGGCGTCCCACAGGGCGAAGCGTGGCCGTGGTGGGCTCAGGCATCGCCGGGCTCGAGGCCGCCCATACTGCAGCGCGCCTGGGCAGCAAGGTCATCCTCTACGGCCGTTCCGCACAGGTCGGTGGCAAGACGCGTCTGCATGCCAGCCTGCCTGGATTTCAGAACCTCTCCAGTATCTACGATTACCAGTGGCAGGCAGGACAGCGTGCCGGCGTAGAATTTGCGCTGGGTGAAGACTGGACGGTCGACGCCGTAATGGACCGAAGCCCGGAGGTGATACTGCTGGCGGCGGGAGCACGAGCCTCGATACCTGCCTGGATAGAGGGCCCCTGGCAGGAGCCCGGTCTCATCCCTTCCCTTCGGGAGATGGCCTGGCAACTTCTCGGCCGAACCGGCCGGAGCCCGGGGCGTGCGGTGCTCATTGACCAGGACCACACCGCTATGACTTACGCCGTCGCCGAGCTGATGGCCGATCGTTTCGAACGGTTGACGCTCGTCACGTCGCGGGAACGGTTTGCCTCGGACGTGCCCCTGGTAGTTCGACAGGGTATTTACCAGCGACTTCACGACCGTCGGGTCGAAATGCTGTGCAACCTGGAGCCCCGTGGTCTAGACGGACTGGAAGAGGGCCGACTGGAATTGGCGAACGTCTACAACCAGGATCTACTCACCCTGCAGGATGTAGCCTGCATCACCCACGCCAGTCCCCGGCTACCAGACCAGCAGTGGCTCCATCACCTGCAGGCACTGGGCGCGGACGTCCGGCTGATCGGCGACTGTCGCGCGCCCCGCAGCGTGATGGCCGCAACCCGCGATGGGTACCTCTCGGCGACGGAACTCAACAGATAATCCGAGACGATTGCGCCAGCAGACCCGAGCTTGCACCGGAGGCATTGATGCGAAAAAAGCTACTGATCGCTGCCGTGACTACCAGCCTCGCGCTGGCGTCCTGGGCCATCGTTGCGAATTGGGCCTTCTTGTATCGCTATACGACCTTCATCGCGGAGGGCGGTGACCCGCACCTGATCCCGGTGAGCTGGTACCAGCCGCAGGCGATCATTCATGATGGCACCGGACAAAATTCCCCGCTGCCCGAGGGCAAGCCGGTCGGCATTGCCGGCGAACTTCTCCAGCAAGTCCGGCAATATGCGCTCGGCGAGGGCGGACACGCCCTGCTCATCGCGCAGGACGGAGCAATCATCTACGAAGAGTATGCGCAGGGCGCGGACCGCTCGATGCTGGTTAACCCGCAATCAATGTCCAAGAGCCTCATGGCGATTGCGGTGGGAATTGCACTGAAGAACGGCCAACTCAGGGACGTCGAGCAACCCATCGGCGAGCTGCTGCCAACCCTGGCGGACGATCCCCGTGGCCGGATCACAATCCGCCACTTGCTGCAGATGACGGGGGGACTCGAGCAACTGGCCACCGACTACTCGCCGACCCCCTGGTCCCGGGGTGTGCAGCAACACTTCGGCGGCCGATTCAACTACTGGGTCCTGCAGCTCCAGCCAATCGATCCGCCGGGACAGGTCTTCGAGTACAACAACGATGAGACCAACCTCCTGGGCATGGCGCTGGAGTCGGCGACTGGCATGCCTTACCAGGACTACCTGGCCAGCGTCGTCTGGCCACTTCTCGGGCTGGGTGATGCCAGGGCCTACCTCGACCGGGCGGGTGGCGACATCATGAAATCGTGCTGCATCTTCAGTCGACCCATCGACTGGCTGGCGCTGGGCCAACTGGTGTTGGATGGCGGTCAATGGCAGGGGCAGGAGGTCCTCCAGCCGGGCTATGCGACAGCCATGGTCAGTCCTTCAGCGGCCAACCCAGACTACGGCTACCTGACGTGGCTGGCGCCCCTCACCCTGCGGGGCGGCTATGTGGGGCCGGTCGAGCCGCCTACTCCCCTGACCTGGTGGGCGTCTGAGGCCTACGCAGCGCCCGTATACAGCTTTGTCGGCTTCGGGTTTCACCAAACCTGGATCATCCCGTCACTGGAGATGGTGGTGGTGAGGGTCAACGGCAGACAGTGGCCAGCTGCCGCATGGGACCAGAGCCGGATACCGAACCTGCTGATTCGGGGACTGCCCCCAGTCCAGCCGGCCTATTGAAGGCCGCCAGGAGAAGGCCAGTCGACGTCAGGAGTGGACTGATCGATATCGGCGGCAATCTTCCATCTGCCTTCATGCCGCTTGTAGACCAGCAGCGAGCGCCCCGCATCACGGTACACCTCGCCGGTCTCAAGGCTGGTGGCACGCAACCAGTACTTGCTGATGATGTAGGCAATATCGCCGTGCGTTTCCCGCAATTCATATTGCAGTTCGAAAGTGGTCTCCGCCTTGCCCAAACGGGGTGCGAAATAATCCCGCACGGCCTGCTTGCCGAACAGGGCAGGCTGTCCATGGAGGGCCACGATGGCATCGTCCATGTATAGGGACATCAATCCTTCGAGGTCTCCCGAGCGGTAGTAAGCCGCCCATTTGCCGCCCTCGGACTGGATGTCATCCACCTCGCTGGCCCCGCTGATCACGGGCGCAAGCATCAGCCAGCAGGTCGCTAGCGCAGCAAGCCTCTTTTTCAATGCATTTCCTCCCCGCCACTGACGTTAATGGCTTCCCCCGTGACGTACTGGGCGGCCTCCGAGCAGAGAAAGGCGCAGACGCCAGCGATGTCTGAGGTCAACCCGGGTCGCCCCAGGGGAATGCGGCCGCGCATGGCTGCCAGATAATCCTGCTCGGATTGACCGCGCAGCTTGCTGAAGTAGGCGTTCTGCCAGGCCCCCAGCCCGGTGGTGATGTGGTTGGGACAGACGGCATTGACGGTGATACCGTGCGGGCCCAGTTCGATCGCTGACACACGGGTCAGCCCCACCATGCCGTGTTTCGAGGAACAATAGGCCGACGCATGGGGGAAGCCGGACTTGGCCGCCTGGCTGGCGATGTTGATGATCCGCCCGCCCCGGCCGCGGTCGATCATTGCCCGCGCAGCCTCGCGGGTTGCGATGAAGGCGCCGCGCAGGTTGACGTCGAGCACCGTGTCCCAGTCTTCCACGCTGGTCTCCACCAGGGGTGACATCAGGAATCCAACCCCGGCATTGTTGACCAGGATGTCGAGCCCCCCCCAGGTCTGTACCGCCTGCTCCACCGCCGCGACCACCGATTGCTCGTCACGCACGTCGCAAGGCATGGACGCTGCATCCCCGCCCGCTGCTTCGATCTCCGCCACCCGGGCTGCCAGCTCGCCATCGGAGCCGAGGCCCTTGCCGTCCCTGACCACGTCCGTCAGAACGACCCGACAACCGTCGACGGCCAGCCGCGCGGCAATGGCAGCTCCAATACCGCCGGCACGACCGGCTCCCGTCACCAGCGCCACCTTGCCAGCCAGTTCTCCACGCATGACAGTCACCCTTCAGGATTAACCGGGCTTGAACACGCCAAGACCGGAGGCCACCAGCACCAGCGCGTAAATGGTGAGCACCGAGAGGTAAACCGGGGCGATGGCTTTCCGGTAACGGTCATTGAGTTCCGATGTTGCGCCACCGGTGGCAATCTCACCGAAGGCGGCCACCGCCGGCCGGAACTGCACGTCCAGCCAGACGCCCGCGGCAAAGATCGCGGCCACCGCAGACAGCTTGAGGGCGAGCCAGGCAGGGGCCTGTTCGGCGGCCCACATCCACCAGCTACCGAGTCCCGCCGCCAGCGCCATCAGGCCATTGAGGACAAGGTTCGCCAGCATGCAGCGACCCTGCAACGCCTGGTCCTTGGTCAGGAAGCCTGTCCACAGCAAGGCCAGCCAGGCGGCGGCCAACAGCCACATGGCCACATGCCAGACGGGCTCAAGGGCCAGCAGACCCGAATTCTGGGCCAACAGGAATCCAGAGGGAATGATCAGTACCAGGCAACTCCTGGGCAAACGGTCCAGCACCATGCCGAGGCCGAGGACCGTGACCCGCGCCTCCACCCCGAGGTCATCGCGCTCGGAAATCCTGGCCGCCAGGAACACCCCGATGTCGGTGCCCAACCAGAAAACAAGCAGCAAAAGGTGCCCAAGCAACAGGAAAGGATAGGCGTCCATCTCGCTACTCCGGGTGCCTGGAAAGCTCGTCGATGTTGCTTCCGGCCTCCAGCACCTTGCGAATGAAATCCAGACGCTCCTGATCCCAATCAGCAGCAACCGACGCCTCGGGAACGTAGGCCTCGAGCGCCCCGGGAGAGAGCGCTCCAGCCTCCGCCAGTGCCCGTTCAAGCGTAAGCAGTCGCTCCCGTAACACGGAATGCTCGGCCATCAGGGCCAGTAGCATGCTCAGCAGGCGATCGACGTCAGGATGGTCAAAAAACGCCGAACGCCCCCCCTTTACCGCCACGCTCGATGCAATGCTCATTGACGGACTGCTCCGAAGCCGAACCATTGGATGGAGTCCGACAACCTGCCTGTATCGGCATCGAACTTCGCATCGAGCCCGATGGCCCTGGAAAAATCCTGCTCCGAAACGTAGGTATAACGCGGCATCACCGACTGGAAAAAGTCGTCCTTCGCGAATCCCGCCTCGATGCACAGGGTCTGGTAATCGAGGTCGCGGAATTCCTTGTAGTGCGGCTCATTGTTGTAGTAACTGTCCCAGTCCAGGTAGAACGCGTCGAAAGGAGCGAGGGCACCATTCGGCGGCAACTCCATGTGGAGCATGATTCCGCCCGGGCGCAGGACGCGATGTGCTTCCTTCAGAAATGCACGGATCTCTTCCGGCGGCAGTTCGTGCAGGAACATCGAAGAGAAGACCACGTCAACGCTGGAATCTGCGAATGCCAGGGAGCTGGACAGGCCCTGGCGGAAGTGCGCTGCAACTTTCAAGGACTCCGCCCGACCATGGGCGTAGCGCAGGCAGGCCGCAGAGGCATCGATCCCGTGCACTTCTGCTTCAGGGAAGACCTGTTTCCACGGCAGCGTGTTGTGGCCTATCGTGCAGCCAACGTCGACCACCACTCGTGGTCGTAAACCGGGAAAGCGCAATCGCGCGAAGTTGGCCATCGACATGCCAATGTCGTTGTGCTGCCTGCCCATGGCCCCGAACGCGAAAACGTTGAACCCATTGTCGTAGATCGCGCCCGGGGCAAGGTCATCGACTTCTCCGCGTCCCTGGTAATTGCCGGGCATCAGGTGGACGTCGACCCGGTCATAGTAGCGAGGCAACTTGAGGGCTGGGTCCAGCTTCAGGGAACCTTTTGGTGTCTCGGTCACTTTGCGGAAGGCACCCTGCAGATGATCGGCCGCGCCTTCCACCTCCTCGATGACGCTGCGCCAGACCATTTCCTGGGCGGCGCACCGCAGGCTGCTGTAACGGGCAAACGACTCGCGGCCCAGCAACGCTCGGTGTACCTCCACACCGCCTTGAGGCACCCCCAGTTCCGGAGCAACATTGGCCTCGTAGTCGTCACGCAACTGTCCAGCCAGGTCGTTGAGGATGTAAGCCCTGAACGAGGACACAAAACGCTCGCGCGCCCGCTGGTCGATCGATTTCGGCAGGTCCAGCCCATGCCCCAGGGTACTGCTCATGTTTACTCCGTTTCCTTTGGCCGCCTGCAGCACTTTACCCTGACCGTCAGGGCCTGCAACCCAGTTGGAAAATCAGGGTTTCAAGGGTTGATCTTTCCTTGATCTTTAGCCACGATCATGAGGGACCGACAGGTTTGTGGTTAAAAACCAACGAATTTTGTCTGAGGCACTTGAGCAATAGTCGATCAACACATCGATAGGGGTTCATACCATGGCAAGTTCACGTATCCTGAAAACCACAGTGGCTGGCTTACTGACCGGCGCCGCGACGCTGGCATCACCCGGTGCGCTGGCCCAGCTGGAAGAAATTGTCGTAACGGCAGAGCGACGCGAAGCATCGGTTCAGGATGTGCCGATCGCGGTCAGCGCCTATGGCGAACAATTGATGGAAGACCTCCAGCTGGAGGACACCATTGACCTGATCAACGTGGTGCCCAACCTGTTCGGCGGCAACAACACCGGCCTGGGCACGGCCAACATGTATTACCTGCGCGCGCAGGGCAACGACGAGTCGATTGCCACCTTCGACCCTCCCGTTGGCACCTATGTCGACGACATTTACATCACCCGGCAGAACGCCAACAATTTTTCACTGTTTGACGTCGAGCGCATCGAGGTGCTGCGCGGGCCACAGGGCACCCTGTATGGTCGCAACACCACGGGCGGCGCCATCAGCCTGGTGATGCGCAAGCCTGGCGACACACTGGGCGGCTATCTGGAAGCAGGATTCGGCAGCTTCGACAAGGTTTCGGTGAGAGGCAGCATCGATTTACCGGTAAGCCCGACTCTGCTGACCAAGCTCTCGTTCTTCAAGGTAGACAGTGATGGCTATCTCGACAACCTGGTCGACGGCAAGACCTACAACGGCGAGGACTCGATGGGAGTTCGTGGCGCCATCAGGTTCATGCCCAGCGACAACGTCACCTGGGACTTGTCGATCGACTTCATGGACCTGGAATCAGCCAGCATCCACGGCGACATCGCAGGCGGTGACCGCGTCTCGACCTCACAGCTAACCGGCGGACTTCCGGCCACTTCGTTTGGCGCGCCCAACGGTTTCGTGCAGAAGTCTTCCCTGTATGGAAACAAGGTGGAAGCGCTGAACGGAATGTCCAACCTCGCGATCGCAATGGGCTCCGGAACCCTGAACCTGATCCTGGGACTGCGCGATTTTGAACAGGATTTCCTGCTCAATTTCCCCAACGCCCTGAGCGACGACTTTTTCGCCATCGACAACGTCGGAGAGCACATGATGACCTCCGCCGAGGTCAAGTGGTCCGGTGACGTCGGGTCTGCCTACCTGACCACCGGCGTGTACTACATGGATGAGGAAAACACTACGGATTTCGCCGACTACCTCGATTTTGGGGTGCTGTTGGGCGCGCCACCGGCCTTTGGCATCATCAACCTGGCCAACCGGGTTCTCAAGAACAGCACCGAAAGCGTGGCCGTTTACGCTCAGGCCGACATTCCGGTCGGTGAGCGCGGGACACTGACGGTAGGGGCACGCCACACCCAGGAGACCAAGCGGGTCGGTTTCTCGGGTTCGATTACCACTGCGCAACTTGTCGCTGCGGGCACCCCGATCGAGCAGAAGGAGAGGAAGCTGACCCCCAGGTTTGCCTACGCCTACAAGGTGTCCGAGGACATCATGACCTATGTGTCGATGACTCAGGGCTTCAAGTCGGGGGGCTGGAATGCGCGGTCCTCGACGGGGGCCACCGCACTGCCGTTCGGGCCGGAGGAGATCTGGTCATATGAAGCCGGCATGCGCGGGGAGTTCATGGACGGCAGGCTGAGGGCCAACGTGACGGCCTTCCACTCGGACGTCAGCGATCTGCAGACGACCTCCGCCACCCCCAGTGGCGCCTTCCTGACCACCAACGCCGCAGGCATGGAAGTCACTGGTCTTGAGGCCGAGGTATTTGCCCTGCCCACGGACAACTGGCAGATTTTCTTTGCCGCAGGCCTGCAGAATCCGCAGTACACCGACCTGCCGGACGGGTGTACGGTGCCCAATACCAATTACGCCGCATTCGACGGCAACTGCAACCCGGCGGATCCCAAGCGCAGCCCCAAGTCAACCTTCACCCTGGGCACCACGGTGACGGTCCCGATGGGCAACCTGGTGCTCACGCCAACCGCCTCGGTACGCTACATCGGCAAGAACGTGACGGGCACCCGCAACCTCGGGGCCAATCCGGACTCGGTCACGATAGTCAATGCGGGGGTTTCACTGGGCGCAGCGGATGACCGCTGGAGCCTCAATGTGGAGTGCAAGAACTGCACCGATGAGACATACGTGACATCGTCCCTGTTTGTCGATTACTACAACATGCCGAGGACCTACGGCGCCACCCTGCGCTGGAACTTCGGCGAGTAAAAAATCGCATGGTTGCCGGCCCGTCCCAATCAGGGGCGGGCCGGCGTCATCACCCAGGCTTTCCTGGTGAATAGCCCGCAGATTGCAAGGCCAGGGCCTCGCGGGCCTGCGCGACCCCGGCCACTCCCTGCAGACGAGCCAGCAGCGGCTCGTAAGCCTCTCCCGAGATCAGGTCCATTTCCTCACCCGCGCGGTGATTCGCCTCAAGCTCGATTTCCAATCTGGGCCGCTCTCCCGACTCGAAATCCTGCAGAGCCGCCGCGACCTCCCCGCAAGCGGCAGCGGAAGGCAAGCCCTGCAGCCTCCGTGCGAGCCCGTCAGCGGTCCGGAGGCAGGCATTCATGCCCATGCTTCGAGCCGGGTGCATGGCATGACAGGCGTCGCCGAGCAGAACCACGTTTCCCGCGATCCAATGCTCGACAGCAACCCTGACGGGGGGATAAATCGCCGCAAAGCGCAGCGACTCCAGCTCCAGTGAGGGAACCAGCTCGCGCATCCTGACCAGCAGTTCCCCCTCCGTAGCGCCGCGCCAGTCCGATAACTCGCCCGCCTTGATCGGCAAGCCTATCTTGCTCGCTCCGCCGACGCGGGGAATGACCGACACCATTGGGCCGTGTGACAGGTACACCTCCAGCCAGGCCTGTTCCAGTGGAATCCTGCGCCTCCCAAACAGCACTGCAATCGGGTGCTGGTAGCGGTGCAGAGCAGTCCCGATCCCCGCCTGGGAGCGCAGGCGAGAGCCGGTGCCATCGGCTCCCACGAGCACGCGCGGCAGGATGATTTGATGCTCGCCTCCGGGGTATGAAACCTCGATGCCGGCCGCGGACTCCCGTTTGAGCAAGTTCCAGTCCCTGCAGGGTGGAAGCAACCGGGTGCCCGGAGACTCGAGTGCCGTCTGGAGCAGGACGTCGGCGATACGTTCGTGGTTGAGGAACAGGAAATGGGGAAACTTCAGTTCCAGCCCGTCCACCCGGGATTCCAGCACCAGCTGGCCTTGTGCATCGAACCAGCGGGTTCCCGGACGCTGCTCTGCGCCCGCTGCCAGCAGCCGTGGCAACACGCCCCAAGCCGACAGCAGTTCCAAGGTCGCGGGTTGGAGATGGTCGCCCCTGGCGGTATCCAGAGGCGTCGTCCTGCGGTCCAGCAGCAAGACCTCAAGCCCGGAGTCGCGAAGGGCGCAGGCCAGCGCCGAGCCAGCCATGCCTGCGCCGACAATAAGCACGTCGGGTCGAGCGTTTTCCATCCTTTCAGCCAGGGCGGACCTGGGTTTCTGCATCCGGTTGCACCTCCGGTGCCGCTTGCTGAAATGCGGGTAGCTGCTGGCAAAGCTGTTCAATCCGGTGGATGGTGGGGAACTGCGCGGGGTCAACCCCAAAGCGACGAGCGGCATAACACTGCGGGACCAGGCAGACGTCTGCCATGGTTGGTGCGTCGCCGCAGGCAAAGCCACTGCCTCCCAGGGCCATCAGGGCTTCCTCCACTGCCGTGAGCCCACGGGTGATCCAGTGACTCAGCCAGGCGGACATCTTGTGCTCGTCCCAGCCAGCGACGCCCTGCAGGTACTGGGTGACCGACAGGTTCTGCAGGGGCTGGATATCCGCCACGATCAGCTGGCTGATGCCGCGGACCTGAGCCCGCGGCAGCGGTTCGCCCGGCAGCAACGGTGATTCAGGATATTGCTCCTCCAGCCATTCCAGGATCGCCATTGACTGGTAGATGTACTGGCCGTTCACCTCCAGGGTCGGCACCCGACCGCCCGGGTTCATCCGGCGATAGGTGGGCGTGCGCTGTTCACCCCCGTCGCGAACCAGATGAACCGGTACGTACTCATAATCGAGACCCTTCAGCGCGAGGGCGATCCTCACCCGATAAGCCGCAGAGCTGCGCCAGTAGCTATAGAGTTTCAGGTCAGTCATGGCTCCCTCAAGGATCTCCGGATTGTCGTCACAGCCAACTTGACCCGGCACGCTCGCTTGTTAACGCGCAGCACGACGGTGCACCGCCGCTGGATGAACGCCAGTAAGCTCCCACGAAGTCGATAACCCCTTATCGCACAACTGAAGCCGTCCTGGCGGTCCGCCCCCGCGTCTGCGTCCTGTCGGCGCCCGGATCTTAGGCAGGAAAGTTCGGCAGGTGCAATCCGCTGCGGTTTATTGATCGATAGTTTACAAATCGATATAAGCCGCGGCGGGCTACGCCTAGATCCGCTGGCACTGCAAGGCACTACGAGCTTAGCAACCCCCCATCACCGCTGCGTGCCACGGAGTAGCTCACAAACCCGCGGTTTGGGCGGTCGAGATTTATTTTATTGCCCAACCCGGCGCACGAGCATACTACTGGTTGGAGTACCGCTG
>Ga0222714_10005315_pt1 | contig 12319 bp, 6 predicted proteins | sample C33_3DmetaG_FD_165048 | JGI IMG/M metagenome (GOLD analysis project Ga0222714, IMG submission 165048) | Estuarine water microbial communities from San Francisco Bay, California, United States - C33_3D | ecosystem: Environmental > Aquatic > Marine > Unclassified | place: USA: California... | reverse complement strand
ATTGCTGATAGCTTCAGCAGAGAGCAGGTCGCACTGAGCACGCACCAGCTTGCGGACATGCTTGTGCATGTCTACCGCGTGGCGGACGGTCTTGGATGTGAACCAGCGTAGTAGCAACATTCCCCTGCCCTTTTTGATTTAAGACTTAAGCACCTCGATAAACGCTTCTTGAGGAATGTTCACGTTGCCGATGGACTTCATGCGTTTCTTACCTTCTTTCTGCTTCTCGAGCAGCTTGCGCTTACGGGAGATATCACCACCGTAACATTTCGCGGTCACATCCTTACGGAATGCGCTGATGTTCTCAGAGGCAACGATCTTGCCACCAATGGCAGCCTGGATCTTGATCTGGAATTGTTGGCGCGGGATGACTTCCTTCAACTTTTCAGCAAGTGAGCGTCCACGGCCTTCCGCCTTGGAACGGTTCACAATACATGAGAACGCGTCCATCGGTTCACCATTCACGAGCATGTCGAGCTTCACCATGTCACTCTCCATGTATTCATCCGGCTCATAATCCATCGAGCCAAAGCCACGGGTGATGCTCTTAATGCGATCATGGAAGTCGATCAGGATCTCATTGAGCGGAATCAGGCTTGTCATCATGACGCGGCGTGAATCCAAAGTCTCAGTGTGGTTCACATTGCCACGTTTCTCCGAGATCAAAGCCATCATGTCGCCGATGTTCTCGTTCGGGCAGATCACGAACGCTTTGACCATTGGTTCCTCTATTTTCTCAATATAAGTCAGGTCGGGCATGAAGGAAGGGTTGTCCACTTCCTTCATGGTGCCATCAGTGAGGTAAACCTTGTAAACCACGCTGGGATACGTGGCGATGATATCCATGTCGTATTCTCGGCGCAGACGCTCCTGGACGATCTCTAAATGGAGCAAACCAAGGAAGCCGCAACGGAATCCGAAGCCGAGCGCCACGGAGGTTTCCGTGGAGTACACGAACGCAGAATCGTTCAATTTCAATTTGGCCATCGAAGATTTTAGCGCTTCGTAATCCGCCGTGTTGATCGGATAAATACCGCTGAACACCATCGGATGGATTTCTTTGAATCCAGGGAGCTCCCCAGAGGGATTCCTCGCATCCGTGATGGTGTCGCCCATCTTTACATCAGCCGCACTCTTGATGTTGGCGGTCATGTAGCCGGTTTCGCCAGCTTCCAGCTTGTCACGTGAATACGGTCGCGGGTTGAAACTGCCAACCTCCTTGACCTCGAAGTTTTGGCCGGAGTGAAGCAGCTTCACCATCATACCCGGCTTCAATTCACCGTTAAAAACACGGACGTGCGTTACGACGCCTTTATAGGTGTCGTAATACGAATCGAAAGCCAGAGCTTGGAGACTCTTTTCGCCTGTCGGTTTCGGTGGCGGGACGCGCTCAACGATAGCCTCCAAGATGTCTTCAATGCCGATGCCTTGCTTGGCGCTGCACGGAATGGCCCATTCACTCGGCACCGCCAATACGTCTTCCAATTGCTGCAGAGCTTGAGGCACATTGGCGTGGCCGAGGTCAATCTTGTTGATGACCGGAATGATCGCCAAATCTTGCTTCGCCGCGAGGTGGTAGTTTGCCACTGTTTGTGCCTCCACACCTTGGGCTGCATCGATCACCAACAAAGCACCTTCACAGGCGCTCAGGCTGCGTGAAACTTCATAAGCAAAATCCACATGACCAGGAGTGTCTATGAGGTTTAGCTCATAAGTTTCACCATTCTTAGCCTTATAGAGCATGGTCACAGGATGCGCCTTGATGGTGATGCCGCGTTCCTTCTCCAAATCCATGGCGTCGAGCATCTGCTCCGACATATCGCGGGTAGCGATGGTGCCGGTCATGTGCAGCAGACGATCGGACAAGGTGGTCTTGCCATGATCGATGTGGGCGATAATGCTAAAATTCCGTATGTGCGCTGAATCCATGCTGTTACGACTATGATTTGTCTATTTAGGCGAGGCTGCAAACCAGACAGCCGCCACCAGCAAATGACAGAGGCGAGAAGATACTCGTGCCGGACAACTTGGGAAGGGAAAACTTAGGGTTTGGCCGGGGATTTAGTAATAGCATCGGCTTCTTCGGCCTTATGCGTTGCGTGCCATTTTTCCAAATAAATCTGCACCTCGTCATGACGTGACATGCGGAATGGGTCTCGAATGGCTTTGACAAGGTCCAGCGGGGTGCGCTTGTTGGCGGACCGCATGTTGAAGTCTCCCCCCCACTTGTCCAAGACCTCTAAAACTTCTTTATGCCCTCCTTGGGCAGCAAAATGAGCCGGAGTAAATTTTGAGGAATTAATAGCATTTACCCCCAATTTTAGCTCCAGAAAGGTAATCACCAGCGCTGGACTGCCTCCGCCAGCAGCGAGATGCAGGAAGCTATTTCCATGGTTATCTATGTAATTGTAGTCAGCACCGGCTTTAACTAACGCCCTGAGCGATTCGTCACTTGAGCCCATGATGCTCATATTGATTGGCCGTCGGCGAAAGGCATCCTGGGCATCCACTTCCGCGCCATGCTCTAAAAGCAGCTCCACCAGCTTCCCATGTCGACGATGAGCGGCCACATGGACCGGAATCACCCCCTGGTTGTCTCGCCCATTCACCTCGGCATTAGCGTCGATCAACAACTTAGCCACCGCATAATGTCCCTCGACCATAGCGCGATGTAATGGAGTTTGGCCGAATTTGTTACGCGAATTCACTTCGGCCCCCTGAGCAATCAGATAGGAGACCAAGTTCGTGGATCCTTTTAAAGCAGCCAAATGCAAAGGTTTATTATTCTGCAGATCCTTTGCCTTCATCAAACTGGCATCCTCCTGCAACAGCTTCAGAGCGTCATCAAAGCGCTCCTCAATGATCGCGCGGTGAACCTCTCCAGCCAGACAACCGGCTGAGGCCAGTCCCCAGATAAAAAGGCTGACTGTCCAGAGGCGAAAAGCCTTGATGGCAAGTTGAGCGCGCATGGAAAGCGTCGTAATACTATCGGCTAGGCAGGCCTCGGGCAATGAGAGATTAATCGGTAAAAGGCAAATACCCGGCCTTATCAATGGAAGGTAACCGTTGACGCTTACAATCCGTCTGATAGCGTTCGTCGGTCCCCACGGCGCGTTGTCGTGGATAATATTGATCAAATGAAACAAGTTACTGCGGCAATTCTCGCCGTTACCATGGTTGCCACGGCGGCCACGGCGGCGGATTCATCTCTCAAAGATACCAAGGACAAGCTCGGCTACGGCATCGGCTTGGACATGGGCAAAACTTTCAAGAAGCAAGGGCTTGAAATCAACCCCGACGCCCTGCTCAAAGGCTTCAAAGATGGCATGTCTGGTGCGGAGCCCAAAATCTCCGAAGAAGAGATCAAGGCCACATTCATGGCCGTGCAGCAAGAGATGGCCAAAAAACAGATGGAGGAGTCTGCCCAAGCCTCTACTAAGAATCTGAAGGAAGGCGCTGATTTTCTGGCGGCCAACAAGAAGAAATCTGGCATTGTGACGACCGCTTCTGGCCTGCAATACAAGGTGCTCACCAAAGGAACCGGACCGAAGCCTACGGCCACCAGCGTGGTCAAGACTCATTACCGCGGCACTCTGCTGGACGGCACGGAATTTGACAGCTCCTATAAACGCAATGAGCCTGCGGAATTCGAAGTGGGTCAGGTCATAAAAGGCTGGACAGAAGCTCTGCAAATGATGCCCGTGGGTTCCAAGTGGCAGCTCTTCATCCCGGCTGATCTCGCGTATGGCGAACGTGGTGCCGGCGGCACGATCGCGCCAAACTCCACCCTTATCTTCGAAGTGGAATTGCTCGCCATCAAGTGATCGTCTCACTGTTTCATCTGAAAAGACCGGCAGGCAACTGCCGGTCTTTTTGCTTTTAGGAACAAGTCGAATCTGGTTAAACAATTTGCCTGATAGCCAAGAGTGATGAGCAGCAGCAACAAAATAATCCAACAAACCACAAGTGACCGGCGCGCTTTTTTGCGCAACCTGATGTTGCTAAGTTTGTCTGCATCACCTGCTCTGGCTGAAGCAAAGACCAGCTCCAAGCCCCGAATATTTCATACTCGAAAGGTCCGTGAGACTACGAGCAAGTTGCAGATACCCGGCACCCGATGGAAATGGATCGTGGCGCATCATAGTGCCATCAAATACGGCAATGCCGCCATCTACGGACGCACCCATCTTGAGCGCGGCATGGAAAACGGCTTGGCCTATCATTTCATCATCGGCAACGGAATCAACTCTGGCGATGGGGAAATCGAGATCGGTCCACGGTGGCAAAAGCAATTGGATGGCGGCCATGTGCACCGTGAAGACATGAACAAAGTGGGCATCGGGATTTGCTTGGTGGGCAATTTCGAGGAAACCCGTCCGACAGCAAAACAAGTCGCCGCCTTGCAAGAGTTGATCGATTACCTACGGGGAGAGACCTGGGGTAAAAAGCTCAAGTTTACCGTGCATAAAGAAGTAGCTCCCGGCCGGACCCTTTGCCCCGGTAGAAACTTTCCGCTGAGCAAAATGCACAACCTTTACGGCAAATCCAAAGTGCCCAAGGAGGTCTGATAACCCAACTCCCGGCAGTTTCCTCGCCCTGCTCTGCTTTAGGCAACTTTGATTCTGCACTCTCCTGACAAGGCCTTCGTGCGGCCTGCATCAGAATAGAGAGCGGGTAATCACGGGATTTAGGATATTACTCAGAGATTTGCTACTGCCTACTTAACTTATTCATTATAAAACGGATACATTGCAACAGTGTGAATTAATTATTTCATATCTACATATCAAGATGCGTTGATTTTTAAATTGAAATAGCGACTCGAGATGCTTAAATTCAGGGGGTATAGGGAACTATGAAACAGTTTCCGGTTAACGCTGTGTCAACGCCATCAAAATACACGATCAGCTCGGCAGAGGTGCTGGAGAAGCTCCTCAGGGAACGCATTGCTATCATCGACGGTGCCATGGGCACCACCATCCGCACCTACGGCATGAAGGAGGCGGATATCCGGGGAGAACGGTTTGCGAACTCTAAAAAAGATCTGCTGAACAATGGCGATCTCTTCTCCCTAACACAGCCCAAGATGATTTGCGACATTCACCGGCGCTTTCTAGAGGCCGGAGCTAACATCATCGAAACCAATACGTTTTCGGCCACCAGTATCGGTCAGAGCGAGTTTTTCGTTGATGACCCACGCGAGCATGGCGGTCGCAAAGATCCTGAGTTTTACCAGAAAATCATCGAGGATAAGTTCCTCAACGAACTGGCTTGGGAGATAAACGAACAATCAGCCCGTCAATGCCGCGAATGGGCGGACCGGATCGCGAACAAAGACGACAAGCCACGATTCGTAGCCGGAGCGGTGGGGCCACTTACCGTTTCACTCTCCAACTCGCCGGATGCGGATGATGCGGGATTTCGTGTGGTCAACTTTGACCAAGTAAAAGCGGCATACCTGAATCAGATTCGCGCCTTGATCGCGGGCGGTTCCGATATCCTGATGGTGGAGACCATCTTCGACTCTCTGAACGCCAAAGCAGCACTGGTAGCGATTCAAGAGGTATTCGACCAAGATAAAATCAAGCTGCCCGTCATCATTTCCGCAGCGGTTGGCCGCGGTGGTGAGACGATGATCTCAGCACAAACGGTGGAGGCATATTGGAATGCGATGAAGCATATCCAACCGATAGCCATCGGCCTAAACTGCTCACTCGGACCTGATCTTATGCGGCCGTTTCTGGAGGAGCTGGCCACGAAATCTGATGCTTACATCTCTTGCTATCCGAATGCAGGCCTACCAAATCCATTGTCTGAAACCGGCTTCGATCTGAAGCCGGAAGACATGGGCAAGTATCTGGGTGATTTCGCCAGCAGCGGTTTGATCAATATCGCCGGCGGCTGTTGCGGCAATACGCCGGAACATATCGCGGCGATCGCCAAAGCTTTGGAGGGCAGACATCCAAGAGAAGTCGTGGCCAAGCGAAACCGCACGATATTCTCCCCTGCTCCGCTTGAATCAAAGAATGCCGCTGCTGAGAAGGCTGAAGCCGCAGAGACCGTCGAGACTGCGCGACCATTACGCCTCAGCGGTTCACAACCGTTCACCCAGCAAATCGGCACTTACATAATGATTGGCGAGCGGACGAATGTGGCTGGCTCGCCTAAATTCGCCAAGCTCATCAAAGAAGGCAAATACGATGAGGCGGTAAGCATTGCGCGTCAGCAAGTGGAGAACGGAGCGAACATCATCGATATCTGCATGGATGAAGGCATGATCGATGGCGTCGCGGCCATGACCCGTTTCCTGCTCCTGCTGGCATCTGAACCCGAAGTGGCAAAAGTGCCGTTCATGGTTGATTCCTCCAAATGGGAAGTCATAGAAGCGGGCTTGAAATGCTTACAAGGCAAGGGCGTGGTAAACTCGATCTCGCTCAAAGAAGGTGAGGAAAAGTTCAAGGAGAACGCTCATAAGATATTGAAGTATGGTGCCGCCGTGGTGGTGATGGCTTTTGATGAACAAGGTCAGGCAGCCAGTTATGCGGAGAAAATCCGCATCTGTGAGCGAGCATATCGTATCTTGGCGGATGAGGTAGGATTCCCGCCAGAAGACATCATTTTCGACCCAAATATTCTTACGGTCGCAACAGGTATTGAAGAGCATAACAACTACGGCGTGGATTTCATCGAAGCCACACGTTGGATCAAACAAAACCTGCCGCACGCGAAAGTAAGCGGCGGTGTCTCGAATATTTCTTTCAGCTTCCGCGGCAACAATGCAGTACGCGAAGCCATGCACAGCGCCTTCCTATACCACGCCATCTCCGCAGGAATGGACATGGGCATCGTGAATGCCGGCATGTTGGAAGTATATGAGGAAATCAAACCGGAGCTGAAAGAGCTCGTAGAGGATGTCTTATTGAACCGTCGTCCCGACGCTACGGAGCGCTTGGTGACGTATGGTGAAAAGCTTAAAGCGGAGAGTAGTGGCAACGTTGCCAACGAGAAAAAAGAGGAAGAGTGGCGCAAAGGCACGGTAGAAGAACGCCTCTCGCATGCATTGGTGAAAGGCATCGATACCTACATCGATACAGACACAGAAGAGGCGCGAGCCAAGCTGGGCAAGCCGTTGCTGGTGATCGAAGGTCCACTGATGGATGGCATGAGTGTAGTCGGCGACCTCTTCGGCGCGGGCAAGATGTTCCTTCCCCAAGTGGTGAAGTCAGCCCGAGTCATGAAAAAGGCGGTGGCTTATCTCACGCCCTTTATGGAGGCAGAAAAAGCGGCGCTGGCAGCCTCCGGACAGACGGTGAAAGCCCAAGGAAAAATCGTGCTCGCGACGGTGAAAGGCGATGTGCATGACATCGGCAAGAACATCGTAGGCGTGGTGTTGGCATGTAATAATTTTGAGGTTATCGACATGGGCGTGATGGTCCCTTGTGAAAAAATTCTGGAACGGGCCAAACAGGAGAATGCCGACATTATCGGTTTGAGCGGGCTTATCACCCCTTCTCTGGATGAGATGACGCATGTGGCACGCGAGATGGAGCGACTGGGGCTCAAGACTCCCCTGCTCATCGGCGGGGCCACCACCAGTCGCGCCCATACGGCAGTGAAAATCGCACCGCATTACAGTCAACCCGTGGTGCATGTGCTGGATGCCAGTCGCGCTGTACCGGTGACCACGACCTTGCTGAATCCCGAGGATAAGAAGGGTTTCGTACAGAAGCTCAATGACGATTACGAGAAGCTGCGCGAACAACATGCGGGGCCCAAACAAAAGCTCATCAGCCTTGAGCAAGCACGCGCTAATGCGCCCAAGCTCAGATTCGAGGGATTGACGAAACCCGAATTTATGGGCGTGCGGGTGATTGAAGACATGGATCTCGCAAAACTGCGTGATTACATCGACTGGTCACCGTTCTTTCATACTTGGGAATTGCGTGGGCGGTATCCATCCATTCTTCAACACGAGAAATATGGTGTAGAGGCCACCAAATTGTTCAACGATGCGAATAAGCTGCTGGATGAGATCATCGCGAAGAAGCTGATTCTGGCTAAGGGCGTCTACGGGTTCTTCCCGGCGAATCGCAAAGGTGCAGATGATGTAGAGCTTTTCAGCGAGGAGTCACGCAAGGACACACTCATGACGTTGCATTTCCTGCGCCAGCAACACGCGAAGGAAGCGGGAGTGGCCAATTGGTCGCTGGCAGACTTCGTGGCCCCGGCCGGCACACCGGATTATTTTGGAGCCTTTGCGGTCACGACAGGCATCGGCCTCGACACCCTCGTGAAGAAATACAAGGCCGACCTTGATGACTACAATGCCATCATGGCGGAAGCTATCGCGGATCGCTTGGCTGAAGCCTTTGCCGAGTATCTGCACAAACAGGCGCGCGAGGAATGGGGTTACGGCAAGACAGAGAACCTTAGTGTTGAGGACCTGATAGAAGAGAAATATCGCGGCATCCGTCCTGCCCCCGGCTATCCTGCGTGTCCTGACCATACGGAGAAAAAACTTTTGTGGGAGCTGCTGGACGTGGAAAACAAAACCGGCATCAAACTTACCGAATCATACGCCATGTGGCCCGGCAGCAGCGTGAGCGGCTTTTATTTCGGGCACCCAGAGTCGAAGTATTTCGCCGTGGGCAAATTGGAGAAAGACCAAGTGCAGAATTACAGTGACCGCAAAGGCATGACCTTGGTGGAGGCCGAAAAATGGCTTGGTCCATGGCTAAATTATGATCCTGCAAAAGCTTGACCGAAGAGCATTCGGTCAAGCCTGAACGCGCAAACTGCAAACAGGCCTCAAATAGTAGGACCTGGATCCGATATGATGCTACGGACTTTGCTGAGAAGCATTTCTGGAGTGTAAGGCTTTTGTATGAAGGCTGCCGGGGTTTTGGAGCTAAAGCGAGTGGCAACCTCGGTTTCACTAAAGCCGCTCATCAAAAGCACTTTCACACCAGGGACAATCATCCTCATGGCATTGAAAGCCTGATGCCCGTCCATCTTCGGCATCGTCAGATCAAGCACCACTGCGACAATCAGTGCACGGTGTTCCCGGAACACCTCCAAGCCTTCAGCGCCGTCAGCAGCGGTCAATACTTTGAACCCCGCCTCTTGCAAAGCCCGGCGACATACATCCCGCACTGTCTCTTCATCATCCACTACCAAGACTGTGCCCGTTTGGACCTTTGCGACCGCGTTGGCCGACCCCTTCACCCGCCTAAAAGCAGTATCGTACTTTTCTTTCGCGGGCTTGAAAAACACTCTGAAGGTGCTGCCTATATCCTTGGCACTGCTAACGGTCAGGATGCCAGCCTGACTGCGAACGATTCCAAGTACAGCAGGCAATCCCAACCCCCTGCCCACAAACTTGGTGGTGAAGAACGGGTCAAACATCCTGGCCTTGGTCTGGTCATCCATACCGCAACCATTGTCCTTTACCTCAAACAGGACATACTCATCATTTAGCACGTCAGGCTGAACAATGGCACCGGCCAGCCATGTGCTGTCAGGAACAACTTTCTTCGTGCAGATCTTCACGCTGCCTTCCTTGCCATCAATCGACTCCAGCGCGTTCATCATGAGATTCATGATCAGTTGCCGCATCTGCATAGGATCACCCAAGATAGGCGGCACATTAGGCTCGGCATCAAAGCCGATCTCGGCGCGACCAGAGTAAGTGGTTCGCAGCAGGGAAATGGTGTCACGCGGGATATCACTCATGTAAACTGGTCCCAAGATAAACCGTCCATCACCAGCATATGCCAAAAGCTGACGACATAAATCGGCCGCACGCTGGGCATCCTTTTCAATATCCGCCAGGCACGCAACCGCTTCGGCAGCAGGTTCGACATCCTCTTTGACCATCGCAGCGTTACAGATAATGCCAGTCAGCAGATTGTTAAAGTCATGTGCGATGCCGCCCGCCAAAACCCCCAAGCTTTCCAAGCGTTGCGTTTCCTGCAAACGATTGCGCACCAGTTCTCGGTCGCGTTCGGCACGTTTTCTTTCTGTGATATCCACGAAAGCTCCCACCGCTCCACGCACTATGCCAGCTTCGCTCATCAGAGGCGCAGCAAAGCCTAATATGTGGCGACGCTCTCCATCTTTGAAAACGATATCCTCCTCAAATTCTTCAACCGTAACACCCTTTCTCGCGGCGAGCTGAATAGGTAGATCATCCGGGTCCATTCTCACCCCCTGATGTTCCACATGGAAGTGCTGGGGCTGCTGGGCGCACGGAGCACTAAGCGAGGCATTCTGATCCTCATCCACTCGCAACATTTTTGCCAGAGCCGCATTCGTCTTGATATTAGCACAACTCACTTCCTGGGTGATACCAATCCCCACTGGAATTACCCTTAATAAGGTCTCCAATTCCTGCACCCGGTTTTCGAGCGCTTTGTTAAGCCGGCGAACTTCTTCTTCTGCTGCTTTTCGACTCTGCACCTCGGTTTGCAGCTTATCGTTCATCCGTGCCATCCCCGGCAGTGCCATTGCTTTGGGCAAATGCTTTAAAAGAACAATCACTGTAGCCCATGAAGCCAGAGCGCTCGTTATTTTTAACAAGGCTGAAAAGCGATATATCGGCTTCCAGAAAATGAAGGCTTCCGTCAGATGCACAAATCCACAGGAGAGAATGAAAGCCGCAAACAACCAATAAAGTCTTGGGAAAACGATTTCCTCGCGTTTGCGCAAAACATAATAGCAGATTGACAGCGGAATGGCCGCGTATGCGCCGAAGATCGCAATATCCGAAAGGATGTGAGTCCAACCATGCAACGTCGTCCATTGCCCGCAATCCCAACGTGCTGGGAAATCAGACGTATCGAATAAATCGGTTATTAGTGAAGACATAATTCAAAATCATCGGTCGCAAACTGAAAACCTCACAGCCTGCATGTACACACTACACCCCTCCCCTTTGAACTCTCTAATCCCGAAAGGATTCTTTATTCCTAATCACTTCAATTGCAAGCCATAGCGAATCCGGTAGTAGCGTAGAATAATACATGTTTTCTCAAAAATTCCTCCATTGTTTAGCAATCATCTTGCTGTAGATTTGGTGAATACATGCAAGACCTGTTGTTTCGCATCCGCGCCCATCTGATTTCTGCCCAGAGCGTTACTCTGATGCTCATCATGCTGTTGCTCATGCCAGCTACGAGCGCCTCGGCTGCTTCTTCAAAAATTGAGTTTAACCGTGATATACGCCCCATCCTATCAGATAAATGCTTTTATTGTCATGGCCCGGATAAGAACCACCGCAAAGCTGACTTGAGGCTGGATGTACGGGCTAACGCCGTGGAGAGTAAAGCGATCGTTCCCGGCAAACCCTCAGAAAGCGAACTTATCGCCAGAATTTTCACCAAAGACACGGACGACCTCATGCCGCCACCCGAGGCGCATAAGGAACTGACAACCACCCAAAAGGAGACACTAAGGCAATGGATCAGCCAAGGGGCCGAATATCAAGAACACTGGGCCTATATAACGCCTAAACGGGTATCCCCACCACCAACTGCCCATGCTGCATGGATCCGCACCCCCGTTGATGCCTTTGTTCTGGCCCGGCTCGAGGAGAGCAAACTCCAGCCATCACAGGAAGCCGATCGTCGCACTTTGCTTCGCCGCCTAAGCCTTGATTTGACGGGATTGCCGCCAACAGTTTCCGAGGTGGAGGCTTTCATTCGCGACAGGGATCCAAAGGCTTATGAAAAACAGGTCGAACGGCTTTTACTTTCCCCTCATTACGGCGAACGCATGGCGGTTCCCTGGCTGGATGCTGTCCGCTTCACCGACACTGTAGGTTATCATGGGGATCAGAATCAGAACATATTCCCCTACCGCGAGTACGTCATAAATTCTTTCAATCACAATAAGTCTTTCGACCAGTTCACGATTGAACAGCTTGCAGGCGACCTCCTCCCGAATCCCACCACCGAGCAGATCATCGCCACGGGGTTCAACCGCTTGAACATGATGACCCGTGAAGGCGGAGCTCAGGCCAAGGAGTATCTCGCCAAATACACGGCTGACCGCGTGCGCACGGTTGGCACGGCTTGGCTAGGCTCCACGCTGGCTTGCTGTGAATGTCACGACCACAAATTCGACCCCTTCACCACCAAAGATTTCTATTCCATGGGCGCCTTCTTCGCAGATGTGAAGCAATGGGGCGTATATAGTGATTACAAATACACACCAGTGCCGGAACTGAAGGGCTGGAACAACGAGTATCCTTTCCCGCCTGAGATGCAGGTAGAGAGTCCCTATCTGAAAGCCCGTTCGGAAAGCCAGCGCGCAAAACTCG
>Ga0222714_10005314_pt1 | contig 12320 bp, 15 predicted proteins | sample C33_3DmetaG_FD_165048 | JGI IMG/M metagenome (GOLD analysis project Ga0222714, IMG submission 165048) | Estuarine water microbial communities from San Francisco Bay, California, United States - C33_3D | ecosystem: Environmental > Aquatic > Marine > Unclassified | place: USA: California... | reverse complement strand
ACAGGTTTTCTTGATTGACTGGTTTACCTTGAAATACAATCTTTTTTACAATCTCAGTAAACTCACCTGCCTCAGCAGACATTCCTACAGCAGCAGTAAGCAGTCGCTCGGTAGGAAATCCTTGGATTTTGAGATCATTAAGACGATCGGCAAACTCAGGAAATTCTTTGCTAGGTTTGGATGTGGTTGTATCGACGAACTCAACATACTTATTAAGATCAATAGTCATATTAGAATTTAAATCCCTCAAACGATTTTTTAGGTTTTGATTGCTCATGATAATCATACTCTTCATCTTTCCCATTGTCAACAATTCCATCTTGAGCAGATTGTTCACAATCATAAAGACGCATTTTAGCGCGGTCAATACCAATCACAAATCTCTTATGAATTGTTGGATCATTATATCGGTTTTTAAGTTGCTTCACCAGAATTTGTCCAAGTCCCTCCAACTCTTCAGTACTAATAAGGGCAAACATAAGATCAGCAGTAGCAGGGAGACCAAAGGATTCAGAAGTATCGGTAAGTTCAACATCAGAACTACCATAACCTGAACGGGTAGTCTGAGTAGCGGAGACAATTGGGACATTAAACTCAACGGCGAGTCCTCTAAGTTCCTCAGCAATTGCTTTAACAAATGTATATGAATTGATATTGCTGTTTCCTTTATACCTGCTGGAAGCGCAAATATTAAGGTAATCAATGAAAATAATATCAGGTCTAAATGACTTCTTAAGTGCAAGTTCATTAAGAAGCGACTTGAAATGTCCAGCATGAGCAGATGCTGTAGGATACTCTTTAATTATAAGAGTACCTTGAGTTTTCTTAGCAAGATTTGTAACCTTACTATCAAATATTTGTTTAGGAAGATCTACAATATCTTGAATAGGAACATTCAAGAGGTTTGCGTCAATTCTTTCAGCAATGCGTTCTTCTGCCATTTCCAGCGTAATGTACAGAACGTTCCTCCCTTGGAGCAAGACGGAGCTAGCCACATGGCACATGAATAAACTTTTGCCGACACCCGTACCAGCAAGAGCGACATTAAGAGTTTTGTTAGGGAGACCACCTTTGGTAATTTTGTTAAAGTATTCAAGATCAAATTCAATTTTTTCCTCCTTTCTATGATAAGATTCATACCTTTGTTCATAATCTTCTAGATAGTCATGTCCAATATGATTGTCAAAACTTACAGAAAGTGCATCTGAAAGAATTGATGGAATACTATCTCTATTCTTTTTTTCATCTTTGCCATCAGCAATATGGATTGATTCCATAAGGGCAAGATAAATTGCTCTATCTCTACACCACTTTTCTGTGGTGTCAATTAACCATTCAAAATCAATTGAATCTTCATTTAGATTTGATATTAGTTGAATAATCTCTTTAAAAGAACTTTCATTAATATCAGATCTTTTTTCAATCTCAATACAAAGTATTTCTTTTGTTAGTGGATTATTATACTGCTGAACAAAAGTTGATATTTCATCAAATATAATTTTTTGAGACTGATCTTGGAAATAATCTTTTTTTATAAATGGAATAACTTTTCTTAAATATTCTCCATTATAAATTAAATTTTTTAAGATTAAAATTTCAATTTGTTCCATTAATTACTTCCATTATTTTTAAGAACCATAACTAAATTCTTTTTTGGCAATTTCATCTAATTGATTCATTACCTCATCAGTAAAATATGTTTCTGGTTCTTTGAGGATTGCTTTAGCATAAACTTTTTTTGTCTCACCGTCAACATTCATTTCATAACGACCTGCGACATTCTTCCATAGACCTCCAATCTCACCGAGTTCAAGTAGTCCGTAATATCGATCCAGACCGCGTTCATCATAAAACAAACGAATCTCAACATCTTTATTTTCCTTACTCAAACGCGACTTGTGAGTCTTAGCTTTGATAATATTTCCGATAACTTCTGTTCCATCCTTTTCTTTCTTTTTACTGAGATAGATGATTGTAGACGCTGCGTATTTAAGTCCAGAACCTCCGCCCATTTCTTTCGTTGGTACATAAGCTCCGATGACATCGTATGTGTGATTTGTGACAAGAAGTGGAACATTTGCTTGACCTAGTTTAAGTGTGAGCATTCGGAAAGCACCTTTCACAAGTTGTGATTTAGTCATATCACGAACTTGCTTGTCGTTGAGTGCGTCAGTGATTTCTTTCTCTGTAGAAAGCATTCCAAGAGAGTCTAACACAAACATACAAGGTTTGCGTTCTTCTACAGGTTTTTTTAAGTATAGATCTACTGCCTTGAGTGCCTTACCACGAAACTCTTCAATTGTAACAACATTAACTACAACAAGACGAGAAGTATCAATTCCACGAGACTCTACAAGGGATTTGGTAATAGCAGCCTCAGTATCAAAGTAGAGACAATAACCATCGGGATTGGAATCAAGAAAATTCTTAACAACGGCGAGGCTGAAGAAAGTTTTTCCAGTACTAGACTCTCCAGCAATAGCAGTAATCTTGTTCCCAGATACACCACCAAATATGCTACCTGAAACCAGTGCATTAAAAATGTACGAACCTGTGTCAACATAAGTTTCTGTTTCGTCAATGTCTGATGCTAGTTTAGTGAAGTCGTCACCAATTTCTTTTACAATATCTTTTAAAAAATCCATTTTAATCTCCTTGATAATCTCCATAATAATCAATCATTCTCTCATAATAACAATTTTCTTGAATAATGTTAAAACTTAAAGTTCTCCTTTCTTTATTTGTTTTTTGAGGATAAACCAAATGATTTAACCAAGAAGGAAATATCAATATATCTCCAATGGTTTGATCTGGTCTCCATATATTATCACAAAAAGTTTGATTTGATCCGTAAATAAAAAGTAGTCTTCCAGATTCTCTTGTTTCATATTCATTATAAATTTTTCCTTGAGATTCTATATTTTTTATAGATTCTTCATATAGTTCTTTTTCAGGAATATCTAAAAATATTACTCCGGATAGATCAGAACCATGTGTATGTATGGGAGTATAATCTCCAGAATAATATCTATTAACCCAAACATCAGCATATAAAACTTTTTCAAGTTTTTTAAATGAATCATCTCCAGATGTAGCATTTCCTATTAATGATAATTTATATTCACCATCAGTTTCAGTATAATTATCAACTAATTTTTCAAGTAATTCTTTTAAACCAATCTCTCTACAAAAATCATAAGACAAATATATATTTTCAATATCTCTTAAAAGAAGATTTGGTATATTTCCAGAAACAGAACTATACAATTCTTTATACTCTTCATTTTTTTCTACATCATCAACAAAAGAATTAATTTTATCCAAAATATTTTTTGGACATTTTGTTTTTAAAATAGTTGGTCCAAAAGGATTTATTTTTTCTACTGAAATTTTCATTATGAAAAAAATGATTCTAGTGTACTGGTTTTTTCTATAGACCATCCAATTGAATCTAGAATAGTCTTAATTGGTTCTAAAAATGCTTTTTCAAATTGCAAATCATGATCAATATATTTGTTCAGATTAAGTTCTTTTGGGAATTCTTGAATAAAAGAAATTACATTTTCTTGAATTATATTTGGTTTTTTAAGATAAATAAACTTAATTTTTTCTCCATTTTGGATTGAAGAATATTTATTGAGTAAATTATTCTTCTTAATATAGTGATTAAATAATAATGCTCCTCTAACATGTATGGGAGTTCCTTTGGTATAAATTGTAGAACTTGATTTATATTTTTCAACATCAGATGCTGTCCTTGGGAAAGCAATAGATTCTGGAGGAAGAGTTCTAAATTCGCGGCGACATTTATCAATAAACTCAATCACATCATCTTCAGTTCCACTCATCATCAACTTAAGAGCATCCTTAATCATTTTACGACAAGGTGCTGGAGTAGATGATTTAACTGCTTCGATACCCATGATTTTAAGTTTTGGTTGTTCATATCGAACACCTTCACTATCCCAAACATTAAGAATATATCGTTTCTTGGCAGTCCAGATTCCACGGTCAGCAATATTCTCTCGTTTCATTTGCATCTTTTGATCGTATGCATTTACATAGGTCGCCAATTCTTCGTAAGAACTTTCAATATATTTTTCAAGTTCCATCGAAGCGACCTTATCAAGGAACGAAACAATGCTTTCAGTAGTTTTCTCTCTTCCTTTGTATACAGTTTCAACCAGAGGACCCATATTAAGATAAATGGAATCAGTATCTGAAGCAATAACATAATCAACATCTTTAGTCTTAAGAACCTTATTCATGTAAGAGTTCATTTTACCTTCGATCCACCGAATGGATACCTGTCCAGAAAGGGTAATCGCTTCTGCATTTGCAAGTTTGTAATAGCGAAAATACTGATTACCGATGGCACCATAAGCAGAATTAAGAGAAATCTTCTTAGCCATTTGAATGTTGTTACATCTGGCAATCTCTTTTTCCAATTCTTTAGTTGGAGTTTTCTCATACGCTTTCTTTGCTTCAATCATCTTCCTTTTAAAGATTACTCGATCTCCATACATTTTCTCCATGAGTTCTGGAAGAAATCCACGAATATCTTTACGATACATAGCGCCGTTAGCGCATACTGCATAGTCTTTATATTTTTCAAAATTGAGTTCTTTATTTAAAACTCGATCCACAGTTACAGTTGGATGCCTTTCATCCATCAGAGTCTCTGGAGAAATATTATATTGCATAATCAAGTGTGGATACAGAGAGTTAAGGTCAAAGTTAACTACCCAATCATAAACTCCTGGAATAGGAGACTTTACATATGCACCAGCATACTTCTCGTTTTTATCTGAACGCTCTTTAGGTGGAATAACAATATTTCTTTTCTTTAAATAGTTGTAGATAATATTATCCCACATACGGACTTGATAAAAGACATCACCAAAGTTAACCTTTGCATCAAATGCCATTGTCAAAGCAAGTTCAATCAGTTTCATCTTGTCTTCAAGACGATCAACAAGTTCCACATCAATAATGTTATATTCTACAAATTTTTGCCAATTTTTAGTATAGAACTCTTTGAATGTATCAAACTCAGAGTGATCTAGTTTATTTTGACCAAGTTCTACTTCAGCAATATGATTTAGTCTATACGATTCTTGATTTGTATAAGTGAATTTTTTATACAAATTAAGATAATCTAGTTGTGTAATTCCACCAACATCATAGCAAATTTGTTTCCTATGTTGAATTGTAACTTCACTTTCACTAACTAAGTTCCAAGGTGAAAATCTTTTCATAACTTTATCACCAAGAACTCTAGACAGTCTTCGACAAATATAAGGAATATCATAAAATTCAATATTCCAACCTGTAATTACTTCTGGAGTATTATTAGACCACCATTCAATAAATTGCGAAAGTAGATTATATTCACTACTACATTTAATATAGTTATGATTGTTCTGCTTTATATTAAATGGATGAATACCCCATGTAATAATTTGTTTTGTATTATAATCTTGAAGTGTAATGGTTAGAATTTCTTCTGATGCTGATTCTGTATCTGGAAATCCATTTTCCGATGCAACTTCAATATCTATAGTTACTAATTTAATTTTAGAAATGTCAAATTTAATTTCATCTTCAGGATACTTATCAGAGATATACTGAGAAACATATCTATCATTTCCATAAATTTTAAATCCATCCACACCCTCATATTTTTTATAAAACTCTCTACAATCTTTAATTGATCCCGGTTTAATTGGTTCTACATTATCACCATCAAGAGTTTTATATTTTGTATCCTTTTTAGAAGGGACAAAGAGAGTAGGAAAATACTCTTCTTTGAACATAACATGTTTTCCATTATCATAACCACGAACGAGAATTTGATTCCCGATCATTTGCACATTAGTGTAAAACTTCATTTAGTCAAATTTTGATACTTTTCAATGATTGTTGCTTTTGGATCAATTATTGTAAGAATTTTATCAGAGTGAATCATGAATGATTCTTGAACAGTAATATTAATTAACCATGGACTTAATGTTTCGTCTTGATTAATAACATAAGGTTCAATTAATTTGCAATCTGGTTCACCTAATTCCGATGGAACTTCCTCAATCTTCGATATCAGTATTTGATTGTTCAGAAGAATCAGTGCTTTGATCATTTTGATTATACTCCATTACTTGTTCTTTATACATATCCTTTACTTTAGAAATTGGTTCTACTAAAGTAATTGTCCAATCTACAGGAATAGAAATAAATTTATCTGATGTTAATGCAATCCAGGGATAAATTACTATACTAAACTTTGCTGCATTTTGAGAATCTTTTTCTTTATCTTCTCTTTCAACTTCAATATCTTTAATTTTTACTACACAAGGTTTATTGAGATAATAACCAATAGTTTGGTCTTTATCATTTACAATGTCTTGAACATCAGCAATAATTTCTTCTCCAGATTTGAGAAGAAGTAGTTTCACAGTCATAGATAATTTCCGTCTCCAATAATTCTACCAATAAAAAAGGGAGGCGTCAACTGGTTTGTGCCAGTTTCCTCCCTGTATGCGCCGACGATATTCAGTTACTATTTATAGATAATCTTTCCTCTTATGATGTTCTGGAACGATTTTTCCAAGAATAATAGTTAGAAGTCCATCTTCAAATTCAACTAGTCTAACTTCAGTATCGTCAGAAAGAGTCCATGCTCTAGTAAATGATCTTTGTGCTAATCCTTTATGAACATATTTAGATTCTGTTTCCTTATCTTCTTTTTGTCCTTCAACAAAAAGTTTTCCATCTTGCGTATAAACAAATACTTCACTTTTTCTAAATCCAGCTAAAGCAAGTTCAAGTCTCGATTCTACATTACTAATTTGAACAAGATTATAAGGTGGATAATTTTTAGATGTTTCGTGAATATGGAATAAACGATCAAAATATTCATCCATACCAATACTGTTGCGAGAAATTCTATCAATTAAAGAAGAAATATCTGCAGTAGAATACCTTTGTGATAGGTTAGTCATTGTTATAGCTCCTTTGAAAGCGAGTTTGTATTGTGTGGACCCTTACGGCGTCCAATACTAATTATACAAGAATTACAAAAAATGGGAGTACGGAACTCCCAATAAATTTATACGGTTTTCATGAATTTAAAATTTGTGTCTAAAAATTATTCATTTTCAACTTTCTTTTTAGATCCTATGTTATATTTTTGCTCTAGAATCCATTCATTTTTTTCCTTGTAAGTAATGACTTTAATTTGATTTAATGGAGCAATATCTGAAACTGCTTCTTCAGAAACTACTTCTACAAGACCCCAATCACTAAGAAGTTTTACAATTCTATTCCGTCTTTGAACATCATTAACAGTTAGATTTGCATATTTACCGTCAAGGGCAAAAAGTTCTTTAAAATGTACAATATAGTACTTACCTTGTTTATGTAAAATATGACAAGATTGGTACAGTTTCTTTTCTTTGCGAGAAGCAACGCCAATGCGTGTAAGTGTTTCTCGTACTTTCAAAAAATCATCAGGTTCATTAAGAAGAACCTCAACCATCATAGATGAATTCCAATTCACTTTTGGTTCAACAGTAGTAGTCATTTTTTGCCACCTTTTTCAAGTTTTTGTTTAATAAAATTAATTTGATCACGAGATAAAATTTTTAGTGCCTGAGATGCTTTTTCATTACTATATCCATAGTAAGTCTTTACGCTTTCAAGATCATCGATCTTATCTTTTTTGATCCAAGGAGAAAATCTTTTCCTCTTTCTCAGAATATTTATATAAAATGAATATTGCATATCTTTATCAAGATGATGATACTTATTCATTTCATTGGCATACATAACACAATCAATATGTCCTGATAGACACCGATTAATAATGTATGGAGGATAGTTTTTAATGTTATTAGGATCTTCAATTAAATTCTCTTTTGAAAAATTTATCGAATTTAACCAATCCTTTAATTCAATACTCATCGAATAATCTCCAAATCAATTCCAGGTTTCCACAGTTCAAGTTCAGTTCTAAGTTTGTTATCTTGAAGCAACTTTTCATACCTTCGTGATGCCTTGACTTTCCACCAAGAAATAACATCTTCTGGTTCATACCCAAACTTTGACATGTAATATCTTTTCTTTTCAGTTAAAGACTTAGCATGTTCAATACATTTTTTAAATTCATGTAACTTTGAATCATCTTGAAGAGACTTTATGATGATTGAAATCATCTTGGTTTGAATTTTAAGTTTTTTTGAAGACTTGTCTGCAGAGATTAGTCTTTCTCCATCATTGGCATTATTATTAAACCACCAAAACATTTCACGAAAATAATCATCATGAAATAGTGGAAGAAAATTACTTTCAGTATCTCCTATGTGTCTAAGATAAGGTTTAAGACCATCATACATGGATACTCCTTTTGTCGTACCGTATAATGAAGTTGTTTCAAAGTAATGAAGATCAGTTCCATACTTTGCATCAAATTGTCGTTTGAGTTCATTAGAAGATGCTAGTAATGCTAGAAGTTTTCCGCCAAGATAGTTATATCCAAATGGTTGTACTGGAACAATATTAAATCCCATTACAAATTCACTATTAATTTTTGATAAAGGAAGTACTTCACCAAAATAATCATTTCTTGGTTTAGAGTTGATTGTTGGAGATCCAAATCTAACAACTCCAACAATTTTATTTGTAGTATCTTCTGTAACTATCCACTTAATAGTTCTTCCAGGAATTGCTTCTTCAATAGGGTTAGAAGCAGTTTCATTTAAAATTTCAGAATATAATTCTTGATTATACTTAGATTTTGGTTTTTGTGAAGTATCTACAATATGAATAGAAAACTTCATGTCATTCGGGTGAAGATCAAAATTAGAAAATATTTCATCTTCTGGACCAAATAATTTTCCAGACGAATCTTCAATTCTACTATTCTTTACATATCTTAAATAGTCATCAATTCTATTAAAATTTGCATAGTAATTTATGAATTGATCTGCTGCCCAAATTGCCTGTTCGGGAGTTAACATAATAATTAAATCAAAAAGTATTTTTCATATTCTACCAGATTCTCTGGTACTTCAATAATATTAGTATCTAGAGGAACAGCATCTTTCCACCTGCCATTGATAGTAGGTCTGAAAAAAAGATTAATTCCCATATGCTTATATTTTAAATGAGTTGGTACATGAATCTTATAACTATATCCATCATTCTCGGTAAGATAAGAAAGCATTAGATTTTCTTTCTGCGTTACCATTATGGTTTTACAACTTTCCCAAAAAATATCTCTAAAACTTTCATAATCTTTAAGATAGATATCTGGATTATCCAAGATCATTCTCGTCACGAATTGAGGTGAAAGACAGTGATCATAAACAACCTTTTTACCTTCAATCTTATTTTTTATTGCATTCTCACTAGCAAGACCAGTAAAGTTTACCTGAGCACAATCAAAAACTTTAATATAGTAACTCCTAGTAAGAGGGCGAGAATCAAAATTAGGATCTTGCCATAGATCAATAATTGATTTCATTTCTCTATAAGATACTATGCAGTATTCTTCCCAATTCTTTTTCTTTTTTCTTTTTCCTACTTTAGTCTGCTCTGTGATACTGCGTAGTCTAGATACATTCAATTTAATCATAATATAAAAAAATAAAAATCAGAGGATCAGTTTTTTGCCTGCTGGTTTAGAAATTGGTGAGAACATTTGTTCATATTGTTCAACTACAGAATCATCTGGATCAGCAATAAACACAATGAACTTTGAATTCACTTCAAGTTCTTTTTTAGAGCGACTTAGGATTGGTGCCCAAGGTGCAAACCCAAGTTGACTATTTCCAGCAGGAATAGCAACAATAGCATTTTGAACTACAATGCTATTTTCTTTTTCTTCTAGAACTTCAGTGACTACATCTTCACCAGAAGACATACGGATAAGTTTTACATTCATTTTTTTCTCCTATTTAAATTCACATTCTACCATAATTTCAGTCAATGCCGCCAAAAGGTTAATTTCTTGATCGGCAACAAATGCAATCTGGTACTGATACTTAGCAATAATAAGCACAGCAGCAGGAATGCTAGCGTTTTCAAGGGATACATAAAGAGCATCGTAAATACGACGCAAAAGTACCCCAGGGTCATTATCAAGATTATTAATGACCCATTTACGGACTTCTGCAAAATTCTTTTCCTTAAGATTTTTAGTGAGATCATTTACGGAAATATCAGAAAAAGATGCAAGAATAGCGGAATCAATTTTACCACTAACAGAATATCTTTGACATTCATTTAATACTCTACGCCAATCTGGAAAATGCTTATTGATTAACTCAATAAGAACTTTTTGCTCATACTCTACTTTTTCCAAAGTTAGAATATCTTGAAGTCTTTGATAAAACTCAGCAGCAAGTTTCGCTTTTTCTTTTCCCTTGAGGGTAAAATCCACAACCGCACATCTTGAATGAAGTGGTTCGATGATTTTGTTTTTGTAATTGCAAGTGAAGATGAATCTGCAGTTACCAGCAAACTCCTCAATAGACGCCCGTAAGAGGAGTTGTACATCCGAGGTTGTGTTATCTGCCTCATCAATGATGATGACTTTGTGTTTAGCAGTTGAAGTAAGTGATACGGTCGAAGCGAAGTTTTTCGCATTGTTTCGGACAGTATCAAGGAATCTACCTTCGTCGGATCCATTGATGATGTAAACATCTACTCCTAGTTCATTACATAGTGCTTTAGCAACTGTAGTCTTGCCACATCCAGCAGGACCAGAAAGAAGAAGATTTGGTACTTCTCCTTTCTTAAGAAAATCTAGAAAAGTTTGTTTTGTTCCAGATGGAAGAATGCAATCTTCAATTTTTTGTGGGCGATATTTCTCAACCCATAGAAAGTCATTTTTGTTCATCATTTAAAGTTTGAGTTAATTAATATCCTGTATGAGGTATTTTTGGGACACATTCCAGTATGTATGTGGTTTCCATTAAATACGAGTAATCTATTTTCTTTTGGATAGACTCTTTTCTTTTCAGTCAATGATCCTGAATAGTTTTTTACATCACCATAAACTATTTTCTCATTGTATATAATGGTGGGAGCATCACATTCATTTAAATAAAAAATAGTAGTATAATGCTTTCCCTCCAAATCAATATGTGGATCTAATATTAGATCATCTTCTCCTCTGTAGGTTGTCATATCAGACCTACATCTTAGAACTGTTCTAAAATTAAATCTTTTCATTATTTTATTATTTAAATTTTGAAGAAACCAAGATCCTCTTACTTTTTTATATACATCTGGATTTTCAAACTCAACGAAAGTAAATCCAAATCCATAATATTTTCTAGGATCTCTAATTTCTTCACCAGATATATTTTCAGTAAAATACCATGATGTTTGATTCATTATGCTTTTTTTAAACTCTGAAAATATATCGGGATTTAAAAAGTTATCTATTACAGATATATCATTAATCATTATATGTAGAATCTGGTTCTAAAGCAATATAATATTTTAGATCATAATTCTTGCTTGTAAATGATGAAATTAGTTTTTGAGAAATAGTTACCTCATATGTTCCTGGAATAATTTTAATATTCTCTACTTTAAAATTAAAAGAAAACTCACTATCAGTTTCTCCCACAATTAAATCCACATCATTAGATGTTTCATTTTTTTTATCTGTTACTACCAATTTAACTACTCCAGCATTACCAACGACACACAAATCTGGAAGTTGATTGATAGATGCCGCTTTTAGCATACTATTAAGATCTTGAGTATTAAGTTCAAAAGAAACATCTTCAGATGGAATAGAAATTCCTTTTTCTGGAGGAGATGCAATCAAGTTTGATTCTGCAAAAAAGAATTTGGTACGCATTTTACCCTCTCTCATTACCAAATAACCATCATTTTGAAAATCAAGTTCTGGAGACTGGTAAAGAGAAAGACTATTAAGAAATTGATTCAGATCATAAATACCAAATTCTTTTGGAAATTCTTCCGATACAGTTGCTTCTGCTAGAATATTTTTCATAGCAGAAATTGTGCGAATTTTATTTCCTTCTTTAAATAGTAGAGACTGATTAATAGAAGAAAAGTTTTTAAGAAGTGACAGAGTTTTATCAGAAAGTTTCATAATCAATAGTGAAAATCAGAGACAGTGTTTTTGTGAAGTCCAGCAAAATGATAAAGAAGAACGCAATAGTGAATTGCTTTTAGAATGTCCATTTTAGACTTACCATTCTTCTTACCAAAACGGGAAAGATATTTAATAGCATTTGAACGAGTAAATGCTTCTGCATCACCAATACTTTCGATCAGATCAA
>Ga0222714_10005308_pt1 | contig 12326 bp, 8 predicted proteins | sample C33_3DmetaG_FD_165048 | JGI IMG/M metagenome (GOLD analysis project Ga0222714, IMG submission 165048) | Estuarine water microbial communities from San Francisco Bay, California, United States - C33_3D | ecosystem: Environmental > Aquatic > Marine > Unclassified | place: USA: California... | reverse complement strand
TATTTACTAAAGTAAAATACTAGAATAAACTTTGAATTAAGTAAGAAAAATGCTGGAAGTTTTTGATAATAAATTTACATCGCAAGAAAGTATATTAAATGAAAAAATAATTCCTTGTGTTGAAACTTTTCACAATGAGCAACTGAAGAGCATTCAAGAATTAACCTCTAAAATTATTGACTCTGCAAAGAATTTTAAAACTAAAAACCCATTTGAAAAATTAATTCATGAATATGACCTCTCTAGTAAAGAGGGCGTGGTATTAATGTGTTTAGCCGAAGCTCTACTAAGAATTCCTGATAATCAAACGATTGATGACTTAATTGAAGACAAAATTCCCTCAGGTAAGTGGAAAGATCATATTAGTAATCAAAAAGACCTTTTTGTAAATATATCTTCCATTGCTTTTATGTTTTCAGGAAAAATAGTGGAGCGATCTGAAGATCATCAATCTATTTTTCATAACCTCTTAAAACAAATGAGTGAACCTGTTCTTCGTTCGGCTATAAAACAAGGAATTAATATTTTAGCAAAGCAATTTGTGTTTGATCAAAACATTCAGCAGGCAAATCACCGAGCACGAAACTTTCCGGATACTCGTTATTCTTTTTCTTTTGATATGTTGGGGGAGGCGGCATTAACTTATATAGATGCAGAAAGATACTACCAAAGCTATAAAGAGGCCATCCTTGCCACAGCGACCGATAATTCAAAAGGCAATTCTGTATCGATTAAAATTTCCGCGTTATACCCTCGCTATGAGAGAAATAAGTTAGATGCATGCATTAAAGAACTTCTTCCTAAAATTATTTCACTAGTGGAATTGGCCCAAGAACACAAAGTTGATATATGTTTGGATGCTGAGGAAGCGGATCGGTTGAATTTATCTTTGATTTTAATCGAAAAATTATTTGAGCAAAAAATTTTATCTGAGGAGTACAAAGGATTTGGACTTGCTGTTCAGGCTTATCAAAAGAGGGCTGGAAACGTCATCCAATACCTAAATACAATTACATTAAAGTACCAACGACAGATAAACATTCGCCTCGTTAAAGGAGCCTACTGGGATACCGAGATAAAATTAGCTCAAGAGCTTGGTGTTGAAGACTACCCCGTCTTTACGAAAAAATTTTTAACTGATTTAAATTATTTATATTGTGCCCATCTACTTCATCAAAGTGATTACATTTTCTCTCAATTTGCAACACACAATGCTTTTTCTATAGCTTATATTAATCAACTTTTTAGTGACAAACCCTATGAATTTCAAAAACTGCACGGAATGGGAGATGAAATTTATAGTTATTTTGATAAGCAACCAAATTTTAGGTGTCGAGTATATGCTCCAGTAGGAGGCTATAATGATTTACTTCCTTATTTAGTAAGAAGGCTTTTGGAAAATGGAGCCAATACATCTTTTATTCATCAGCTAAAAAAAGAAGGAAAAACTAAAGAAGAACTCATCCGATCTCCTTTAGATAAAATCAGTCAAATAAAAAATATAGAAATACCAAAGCCAATGGATATTTTTCAACCAAATCGATTAAATTCAAAAGGAATAGATCTTAGTGAGGAAAAAGTCATTCAACAGTACTCCCAAGAAAATAAAAATTATAAAAAGAAAGCTAGTAGTATTGTAGAAGGAATTGAACACCCAGCTTTAAACTATTTACCCATTTACAAACCCTACTCCGATCAGGAATTAATTGGTGAAGTTTCTTTTGCTGATCAAGAGACTGTAAGTAAAGCTCTGAAAAGTTTAACTGCGTATAGCTCAGTATGGAAAAGTTCAAATGTTGAAAAGCGCACAAAAATAATTGAACAATTTGCCGATCAGCTAGAGTTAAATATACATGAACTGGCATACTTATGCGCTATAGAGGCTGGAAAGACTATTAAAGATGGTATTGCGGATGTTCGTGAAGCAGTGGACTTTTGTAGATACTACTCTTTTGAGGCAAGAGAGATTTTTAAAATAAAAACTCTCCCAGGTCCAACAGGTGAGTCAAACGAACTTCATTTAAGAGGAAAAGGATTAAGTGTAGTTATTAGTCCTTGGAATTTTCCAATAGCAATATTTGTAGGTCAATTAGTTGCAAATCTGGTTTGTGGGAATGTCACTATCGCAAAACCTGCTGAGCAAACTTCGTTAATTGCTTTTCGAGTCTTTCAAATATTATTAGAGGCCGGTCTTCCGCCACAAGCTGCATCTTTAGTGCTAGGTAAAGGAGAAGAGGTTTGCCCCCCTATACTTCAAAACCCGTTATTGGAAAATGTTGTTTTCACTGGGTCCTTGGAAACGGCTAAAATCATTCAAAAACAATTACAAGGACAACGTAAAATAGTTAATTTAATAGCAGAAACAGGGGGGTTGAATTGTTTAATTTGTGATAGTTCAGCTCTAACTGAACATGTCGTACGTGATGTGATTAACTCTAGTTTCAACAGTGCCGGTCAGCGATGCTCAGCCTGTCGTATCTTGTTCATTGAGAAAAACGTTTATGATAAGACAATTAAAATGCTCAAAGGAGCAATGGAATGTTTAACTATTGGGGATCCAACTCATTTGTCTACTGATTTAAGTTCAGTAATCAACAAAGAGGCTTATGATAAAATTAACACTCACATTTTAAATTTTAAAAATACATTTCAACCATCTATGTCACTTCCAGCAGAAGGTTATTTTGTTAAACCAACACTTATAGAGATTGAATCTTTAAATAATGTGAAAGAAGAAATATTCGGTCCAGTGCTGCATGTTATTTCTTATAACTCAAATGAAATTAAGAAACTTTGTGAGGATATAAATGATTTAGGATTTGGATTAACGTTGGGTATTCATAGTCGAATTGACCATATTATTAATTATGTCACTAAAAAATGTAATATCGGAAATATTTATATAAATAGAAATATTGTTGGTGCTGTAGTTGGAGTTCAACCATTTGGTGGTCAAGGTTTATCTGGAACAGGGCCTAAAGCTGGTGGGCCTCACTACCTCAATAGACTTTGTCATGAACATAGCATATCTAATAATACAACCGCTATGGGTGGGAATGCTAGTCTCCTTACTTCAATTTCTGATTAAGTATTTTTAGAATTTCTAAGCGCTTCGGTTTTTTCAACGTTCACTGAATTATTTTCTATAACTACACCATAGTCATTTGCAGCGCCTTCAACGCTTACATAATTATTTTGATAATCCAACAATACCCTATTAACGTCTCTCTCGAGCGGGTTCTCAAAACCCCCTCCTCCTCCAGTAAAAGTTGTGATCACAGTACCTTTTTTAATGACTTGACCGTTTGCTTTAAGTTTGTTTTCTACACGACCATCAGGGTACTCAATTTTTACATTAGGGCCAACACCGTCTTTACCGCCAAACAGTCCCCAAGCGGTTGTAACTGAACGTTCAAACCATAATGAGCAAAATCCATCAGCATTAACTGTATACTCCCTGAAAAGTCCACACCCTCCTCTATATTTTCCAGCACCACCTGAGTCGGTTCTAAAACCATAGTTATGAATAGTGACTGGGTATTTACCTTCAAAAACCTCTACTGGAATATCTTTGAATCCACCATTAACATTATTAATTAAACCATCAGCACCATCATATTGATTAAATCCACCCCAACCACCGCAGGTAGGTTCAACAGATAAAAAAGGAACGTTGTTTCTGGGATCAACACCTCCTATAAAGATAACCATTGAGTCACCATAATGCGCGGCTGCAGAAGCATCTTTGATTGCAGGAGACAGTGCTTTAACAAATGCATCAATTACTAAACCCAAACTTGAAAAATACCACTGACATGCAGCTGGAGTTTGCGCTTTGAAAATTGAACCTTCTGGGGCCTCTACGGTAAAGGTTTTAAAGGTCCCTCCATCTACTGGTCGTTTTGGATTGATTAACAACTTAAATGCAACGCGACAAGCAGAAATGGTTTGTGCAAATCCACAATTAACGGGGCCATTAGTTTGTGGTGAAGAACCGTCTAAATCAATATGAATAGATTCATCTTTTACCACTACTTTCATTTTAATCAGAACAGGGTCAGAGCCAATTCCATCATTATCAAGATATCCTTCGGCAAAATACTCTCCATCTTTAAGTTGCTTGACAGATTGGCGTTCTAATTCTTCTGTTTGTCTGAAAATCTCATCTCTTGCTAATTTTACATTTTCTATTCCAAATCTTTTAATTGTATCGATAAATCGCTTTTCACCAGTTTTACCAGCTGCAATTTGGGCATTCATATCCCCTTCTAATGAGTATCCAAATCGACCGTTAATTTTTAAAAATTCAATTATTTCTGTTTTAGGATTACCATTCTCATACAAACGCGTTGGAGGCCATCTAAAACCCTCTTGATAAATATTAGTTGAATCCATCGAACCACCGGGATCTTTTGCACCTACGTCCAACCAGTGTGCTCTACTAGCAGAAAACCCAACTAAGGTATTTTCAAGAAATATTGGTGCAAAAATTGTGATATCGTTTAAATGTGTACCTGTAAAATAAGAGTCATTTACAAAAAAAATATCGCCTTTTTTAAAATAATCCCACCCATGAATATTAGCTGTTTCCTTAACACAGATTTCTAAATTTCCTAAAAATAATGGAAGTCCAGAAGACTGACCTAATACATTTCCCTTTTCATCAAGTAGCGCAACAACACAGTCCTTACCTTCATAAATCACAGGTGTATATGCACTTCTAATTAAAACAGCATTCATGTCTTGTGCGATCGAAATAAATGCATTACGGATAATTTCAGTGGTGATTGGATCGATAAATTTTTTCATTTCTTCCTCTGAATAAATAAGTTATTAAAATTATCTAAGTAAAAAAAATAATTTGGAGGAATAACAGTTGTTGATGTCTCCTCCTCTATTATACACGGGCCTTGAATCTCTTTTTTTACAGGCAGTGTTGTTCTTTCATAGACTGAACATGTGTGGGACTTCCCTTTAAAAATAACACTTCGTTTATCTGATTCAATTAATTCATTTGAAGTTTGTTGCTGGGCAGTAATGTTGCCTTTAGGTATATAACCCTCTGCTATTAAACGAATATTAATAAACTCTAAAGGGCCTGATGGAGTAGAGTGTCCATATTGTTTTAAATACGTATCATGAAAATTTTTATTAATATTTTCCATACTATCATTTTCATTTATAGATATGTTGACGTAGTATTCTTGACCTATATACCTCATGTCTGCATTGAAGAAAAAGGACATATCCTTTTTATCAACATTTTCTATTTCAAGAAGCTGAATAGCTTCAGTCTTTAATAATTCAAACTGTTTTTTAAGATCATCAATACTAACTGAATTGAATGCATTAAAAAAATTAGTACTTAAATCTTTTCTAATATCAGTTTGAAGCATTCCCCATGCAGAGAAAGTTCCTGGGTTATTAGGAACAATAACCTCGTTCATCTCTAATTCTTCTGCGATAGCTACCGCATGCATCGACCCTGCGCCGCCGAATGAAACTAATGAAAAATCCCTTGGATCAATGCCTTTTTTAACAGTGATGGTTCTAATTGCATCAGCCATTTTCGCATTAATTATTGAGACAATTCCTTCAGCTAAATCGATATTGTTCATTGAAATCTGTTTTGAAATTCGACTAAGTGCTTGTTCTGATGCTTCTATATCCAATTGCATCCAGCCACCTAGTTTAGATTTTTTACCAAGTCTGCCTAAAAATAAATTTGCGTCTGTCACGGTGGGATACTCGCCCCCTTTTCCATAACATGCAGGACCTGGATTTGCACCTGCACTTTGTGGACCTACTCGTATTGCATTATTTTCAAGCCAAGTTAAAGAACCACCCCCTGCTCCTATAGTATGAATATCCACTAAAGGTATCAACAAGGGTAGGTGCTCTATTTCAGTTTCATTAGCAATGGATGGTTTACCATCAATAATTAAACTCATATCAAATGAGGTCCCCCCCATATCTACACAAACTAAATTTTTTCTAGCAACTGTATTTGATAGTGCGACACCGCCAATCGTTCCTCCAACTGGTCCAGACAATAAAGTTTTAACTGGTTGCTCGATTGCAGTTTCTGCTCGAATAATTCCACCATTTGATTGCATTATATAAAGTTGTTTAGAATATCCTCCTTCGCTGAGCTGGGATTTAAGAGATCGTAAGTATTTATTGGTGACAGGTCCAATATAGCTGTTCATGATTGCAGTCGAGGCCCTTTCATGCTCTCTCCACTCACGAGCAAGCTCATGGGAAAGTGAAATTTCAACTTCATTTTTTAATTTTGACTGTATGTATCTTTTTGCCTCTAATTCATGAATTGGATTAACATAAGAGTGGATAAAACAAATTGCTATTGCAGGAATATTTTCAGAAACAATTTTTTCAATTGCTAAATCTAAATCCTTATAGTTAAGTTTTTTTAGAACTTCTCCAGACCAATTAAGTCGTTCTTCGATATTTACGACATCGGATCTAGAAATTAAAAGTTTCTGTTTTTTGTATTGAACATTGTAGAGCTCTTTACGATCGCCTCGGGAGATAATAAAGGAGTCACTCACTCCTTTTGTCATCAATAACAAGACTTTAGAGCCTTTTCGCTCTAAAAATGCATTTAAACCAACAGTTGTGCCATGCACAATAAAATCAATTTCATTAATATTTATAGTCTTCTTCAGCCCCTCAACAACTGCATTTGCTGGATTTTCCGGAGTGGATAATACTTTTACGTTTTTTAATTCTTTTTTGTTTAAATCTTCTATGACGATATCCGTAAATGTGCCGCCAATATCGGCAGATACCCTGTAAGAACTAGACATTACTTAATACTCCGACTTGTAACATTAGTTGACAACATCATGCAATACAACTAATTTTTATGATAAGGATTAAAAAAATGGAGGAGTGTAGAATGAAAATTCTAAAAATAATTTTAATTCCTTTCTTATTGGTAGTTTCTTTTTCACAACTGAATGCAAAATCTTTAAAAATTGCTTTTTTTGCTTCCTCAAGTGAGAATGGATACAATCAAGCTACCTGGGAAGGTGTTAAAGATGCAGCTAAGGCTGCAGGAGATGTTGAAACATCAATTTTCAATGGAGAGTTTAATGCAACTCTGCAATATTCTCAAATTGAAGATATTATAGCTTCAGGAGAGTTTGATGGTTTTGTTGTTGTTCCTAATGATACTGTGGGTATAGCGGGAGCAATCGAACAAGCAATCGGTGCGGGAATTAAAGTTGCCACAAGTTTATTCCCTATTGGTCCTGATCTAACAACATTGGAACCTCAAGTTAAGGGACTTACTGCTACGGCAGCCGGTTCGCCTGTTTACGGTGCAACATTACAATCAAATGAAGTTGTAAAATTTTGTGCAAACAAAAACCCTTGTAACGTTGTAATTATCATTGGTCAAAAAATTTACCCATTCGATAAACTACGTTATGATACTTTCCTTGATGTGTTGGGCAAAGAGTCCAATATCAAAATTGTAGCAACTGTAGAGGGTAATTATAGCCCTGATGTTTCTTTAACTGGGATGACGGATGCACTTCAATCAGCTAAAGATGTTCACGCAGTTCTCTCAAATGCAGACCAACACCTCTTAGGTGCTGAAATAGCCTTACAGGACGCCGGTTATGATGTTGCTGAACTTTATCTCATTGGTGGTGGAGCAGCAGAAATAGCCATCGATGCAATTAACTCCGGGCAATGGGATGCAACGTTTATTGGCGTTCCCTACTCTGAGGGGTATCTTGCTGCAGAGGCTGTAATTAAAGCGCTTCGAGGTGAAAACGTTGATCCAGTGATCGATATTACTAAGGTTGGTGGCATTGACCCAATCATTACAAAAGAAGTTTTAGATTCTAACCCAGGTTGGAAACCTGAGTGGGGAGGCTAAAAATATTTATATGAGCGCCATTTCTCACAGTTTCTAGAAATGGCGTTCATTTCTATAAAAAATATTTCAAAAAATTTTTCTGGAACTCAAGTTTTAAATAATATTAATTTAGATTTAAATCTTGGAAAAATTCATGGCCTTGTTGGGCAAAATGGAGCTGGAAAATCTACTTTAGCAAAAATAATAGGCGGAACTTACCGTAACCAATTCGAGGGCGAGTTATTAATTGATAATCAAAAAATAACTAAATGGGATTCGAATATTGCTCTCGAACAGGGTATAGCAATGATTCATCAGGAGTTAGCGCTAGTCAATCAACTATCAGTCATTGATAATATTTTTTTAGGTATAGAAAATTCTGCTTTTAATTTTTTTGTACAATCTAGTTTATCAAGATATCAAGAGTTAGAGGATAAGATTCAATTTAATCTCAACCCCAACAGTAAAGTGGCTGAGTTAAGAATTGCGGATCAACAAAAAGTAGAAATTATGCGTGCACTAGTGAGAAATGCAAAGGTCATCATCATGGATGAACCCACCTCCTCTTTAACGAATGATGAAGTATTAAAACTTCACAAACTCATGCTAGATTTAAAGAAAGAAAATTATTTAATAATTTATGTTTCACATTTTTTAGATAACATTTTAGAAGTTTGTGATGATGTGACCGTCTTAAGAGATGGTAATCATATAAAAACAAGTTCAAGCAAATCGGAAACTAAAAATTCCTTAGTAGAAGGCATGCTGGGGAAGTCATTAGATATTACTTTCCCCAAAAAAAATAACTCACACTATGATGAAGTTATACTAGAACTGAACAACGTTAGTGCTGAAAATGGAATTAGGGATATTTCTTTAAAAGCCAAAAAAGGCGAAGTGGTAGGGTTGTTAGGCTTAGTGGGCAGTGGTAGAACGGAAATTTTAAGAACAATTTTTGGAATTGATAAAATTACAGCTGGTTCCATCGAATTCGAGGGGAAAAATATAAACCAACTAAACCAGGTAGAAACTATAAAAAACGGTATCGCAATGATACCTGAAGATCGAAGAAAATTGGGTCTTGTATTAAAACAAAATGCTAAAGAAAATATCACAATTGCCAACCTTGAGTCTTTATCAAACGGTATTGTTCTTAATAGTAATAAAGAAAAGGACTTAGTAGCTGAATTAATTAAGGCATTAGATGTTACGCCTAATTATATTGAAGGTAATATCAACTTTTATTCTGGGGGTAACCAGCAAAAAGTTTTGTTTGCAAAGTGGATGTTTGTTAATCCAAAATTAATTTTACTTGATGAACCTACTAGAGGTGTGGATGTAGGAGCGAAGAGTAAAATTTATGAAATTATTCGACAATTTTCTGAGCAAGGAATAACAGTAATAATTGTATCCTCAGAATTAGAGGAGGTAATGGGCTTGTCGGATCGGGCTTACCTAGTACAAGACGGAACAATCAAAGATGAAATTATTCCAAATAGCACTACTTTAGATAATGTAATATATTCTTTATTTGATATAGGGAAAAAGGCATCATGAAAAACATTAACTTTTCTTTTTTTAATTTTTTTAGAGAGTACGCTGTCTTAATTCTCATTGTTTTTTTAATGATAGTCTTAACACTTAGTAGCGATGCTTTTTTAACACCCCGAAACCTACTTAATATTTTAAATCAAAACGCTCCCTTAGCAATTATAGCATCTGCCTTAACGCTCGTGATAATTGTGGGTGGATTTGATCTATCCACCGCCTCTATATTTGCAGTTGCAAGCGTGTCAGCAGCTTGGATAGCTGTCAATGTAAACCCGTATTTAGGATTATTTATTACCCCTTTTATTGGAATTTTACTAGGTAGCTTAAATGGATTTATATTAACTTTTTTTAAAGTTCACTCTTTTTTATCTACGATTGCAACAAGTTTAGTTTTTAGAGGAATGGCTATTTTAATTACAGGTGGTTTTTTAATTCCCGTCCGAATGAAAGAATTTGTATGGCTTGGAAGAGAGAAAATTTTGGAAGTGCATGTGGCTGTTTATATTTTGATAGCTTTTGCCGTAATCTCTACAATAATTTTAAATAAATCCAAAATAGGCAGATATATTTTTGCCATTGGTGGTAATGAAGAAGCGGCCATATTATCTGGAATTAAAGTTAATTTGGTTAAAATTTTCGCATTTTCATTTTGTGGATTAGCGGCAGGAATTGCAGGTGCCATTCAGGTTTCTAGGATTTCCATGGGAACCTCTCAAGCTGGGTTAGGCATGGAATTAGAAGCGATCGCTGCAGTTATCCTTGGTGGCACCAGCATTTATGGAGGTGCAGGAGCAGTATGGAGATCAATCGCTGGTGTGATGTTATTGGCGCTTATCAATAACGGATTTAATATTTTAAATGCTGATCCCTTTTATAAAGATTTAACAACTGGAATAATAATTATTGCTGCTGTAGCCTTAACGTCAGGAAAAAAATGAACGAAATAAATAATATTTTTAAATCAAACTTTGAAATTGAAAAGTCATTTAAGATTATTGAAAAATTACTAAATAAACACGTACAATTTAAATTATTTACACTCACTGTCTTTCACCCTACTAAAAAAAAAGTGATGAGAATTTATTCTACCAATCACAAAGTTTATCCTGTTGGTGGTTTCAAACCAATACCTAATAATTATTGGTCAGTAATAACTATTGATCGTAAAAAATCATTTATTGGAAATAATAAAAACCAAATCAAAAAATATTTTTTTGATCATCGCGTCATCACTGATTTAGGTTGTGAGGCTATTTTAAATCAAGTGGTTATATTTAATAATAAAACCATAGGAACACTTAATTTACTAAATGATAAAAATCATTTTAAACAAAAACATTTAAAAGTGACAAATAAGATTTCCAAATATTTAGTGCCAATCTTTCTATCTTATCAAATCAAACTCTTAAAACAAAAATGAATAAAATACACCTAGTGCAAAAGATCATATCTCAGAAATCTGATGTTGATACTGTTGCAATTATTCCTGGATCTAATTTTACATATTTAACAGGTGGTAATTTTCATTTGATGGAAAGGCCGACCGTAATTCTAATAACCAATAATAATTGTTGCTTTGTATTGCCCTCTTTAGAAAAAAATAGTTTCGAAGAATTAAATATAGATGCAAAAGTATTTTATTGGCATGATAAAGACGGCTATCAAGATGCATTTCAAAAAGCCTTTGGTTATTTAGGAGATATTCAATCAATCGGTGTTGAGGGGCAAAATATTCGATTTATTGAATTAGATGCCTTCCAAAAGGTAATTCCAAACTTAAATATCATTAATTATCACAAGGAATTATCTTCGCTGAGGATTTCAAAAAAAGAAGAAGAAATCAATAGCCTTCAAAAAGCTATTGAATTATCTGAACAAGCACTCAGTGACACGATTAAATTTGTAGAAGTGGGAAAAACAGAATTAGAAATAAAAAACTTTTTAATTAAATCTCTTTATGATCATGGAACCCATAAAATAGCCTTCGATCCTATTGTACTAGCATCAACCCACTCAGCACTACCTCACGGCCATCCAACAAATTATAAAATTCAATATAATGATGCACTACTATTTGACTTTGGAGGGTGTGTTAATGGGTATAACGCAGATATTACTAGAACATTTTTTGTTGGCTCAGTAAATGATACTCAAAGAAAAATTTATAATACTGTTTTAGAAGCTAATAAAATTGGTATCGAGAAATGTATAAAAGGTAATACATTAGATTTAGTTGATGACTCAGTTTTAAGTTATTTAGAGCAAAGCGAGTTTAAAGAATTTATTGAACACAAAACTGGTCATGGTCTTGGTTTAGATATTCATGAAGAGCCATACGTTGTACGAGGGAATATGCAAAAACTAATACCCGGCATGGTTGTAACCATTGAGCCTGGCCTTTATGACAAGAAAAATTGTGGAGTGAGAATTGAAGATGATGTTTTAATAACAGAATCTAAAGCACAACCACTTACTAAATTTACAAAAGAATTAACTATAATTTAATCCGAGTTTACTCGAAAGATAACTTCATTTTTTACGTCCTAAGTACTTTTAAACATGAGGGGCTCTTTCATCTCCAACAATTTTTTAAGGATTTTTTGAATAAAATCTGTATTCATTTAAAGACCTATATCTAAATGTGTCTTTTCTAATCTCTTGAGGGCTAAGATATAAGTAGCATCACGAAAAGATAAATTTTTATTATTATTTTTAATTTTACAAATATCAATAAAGGCATTTCTCATAGCATCTTCTAATCCAGATCGAACATAATCAAGTTCACTTGCACCATGAACAATTTTTTCTCTCAAGAAATTGGGAATAGACTTACCTGAGGATTTTTCAATAGCATCAACAATATGAGCTTCTCTATCCTCTTCAAACC
>Ga0222714_10005306_pt1 | contig 12328 bp, 20 predicted proteins | sample C33_3DmetaG_FD_165048 | JGI IMG/M metagenome (GOLD analysis project Ga0222714, IMG submission 165048) | Estuarine water microbial communities from San Francisco Bay, California, United States - C33_3D | ecosystem: Environmental > Aquatic > Marine > Unclassified | place: USA: California... | reverse complement strand
TAGCCTGACCAACCGTTCCGTCAGAAGACGGTAGCGTGTAGGCATCATTTATCGTTATGTTATTTAGAAAACGATTTGCCATAATTTAGATTATAGTTTGTATACTAATACTCTTATATCATTTGTGGATGGAGCATTTGCAAATGTTATTGTAACTTGATTTGTATTTGTTCTTACAACATCAGTGTAAACAGTATCGTATGTTGAATTATCGAAAAGTTGAACAATAACATCTAGTGAACCTAAATTGTGTGTTACTGTATAAGAAAGAGAAGCCCCGTCTCCAATCGATGTTTTATAAGTGAAATCCGCAAAATCTAATGCAAGATCATATGTTTTAATTCTATTGTCTGTACCAGATAGTGTTTCTGTAACTGTAATACCTGAACTTGCTCCTGCTGTAACAGTAACATCTTCTACAGAATCTGCATATGTAGCAATTCTTTCATATGTTCCAGTATTCTGTTGAATAGTCCATACTCCCGCGCTTTCATCCCAAATAAGGCTTCTATTTGCAGATGTACCTCTTTCAACTTCAATACCAGCATCTTGTGTTGGAGCACCTGTTTCATCAGAATTTAATGTAATAATACTGTCACCAATATTAACATTATTAGAATTAACAGTTGTAGTTGTACCATTAACAGTTAAATCTCCATCAACAACCATATTACCTGCAACATCTACTGTATCAGTTATAGCGTTACCTAAAGTAACATTGCCATTTACAGTTAAATCATTTGTTACAGTGGCATTATTTGTAACTGTTAAATTATTCCCAATTGTGACATCGTTTGGTAAACCAATAGTTATTGTATCACCGTTCCCAAATGTTTGGCCTGCACCAGTTGTTGTTACTTCAACTTCATTCGCTGTGCCGTTGGCTGTAACTGATATATTACCTACAGCTGTTGAAATTGCATTTGTTACATAAGTATATATATCTCCAGAGGTAACTAAAGCACTACCGCCATTTAGAACAGCACTAGTTATAACATCTACAACCGGATTAGGACCAGATGGGTCTGTAACACCTATTTGACCAGATGTTGTTGTTGTTACACTTTTAATATCACCCGAAGCATCAATCCAACTTGTTGCATCGTAAAAATATAATCTACCATCTGTAGAATTATAATAAAGTTGCCCTTCTACAGGATTAGAAGGTGCTGTTGCTAAAACATGAATGGCCACATTTTGGATTTCATTCTTGTTTAGATCAATACTGTTTAAATAATTTATTGCCATTGTATGTTTAGTTTAAATATGCTTTACCTGCAAATGGTGCAGAAAATTGTACGGTTACTACTTTATCACTGTTATATGTTGAAAAACCAACCACAACATTATTTGAAGAATCAACCACTGTAATTGAAGGAAATTTGCCAATGTTATGATTAATTACCCATGTGGATGCCGGGGTTATTTGTTCAAATACGTAAGTAACAGCTCCACTTACGTATTCAGCAATATCTCTTGCTGTAAAGTTTCTTGTTTTACCAGTAACAGAATCTGTACCAATCCATTTATCGGCACCATTTACTGTGGTATCTGTTATATAAGTATTTATTCTAGCCATTCTTATCGTCTTTTTTTACTGCTGATCCAAAATAATATCCAAAGATGCTGAGAGCAACACCTTCAACAATACCAATCATGTGAATAAAGATTTCTTTATTTGTTTCTGGTACCTGTGTGGTTACAACTGTATAGACTAAAAAAGCAAATGCCGCTAAACCAACAATTCCGGTTAGCGACATCATCCAGTCTTTTTTTCCAGATGCAGCTACAGCAGCTTCTCTTTTTCTAGCCGAATCTCTATCTTCTACTTCTAAACGATAAAGTTCAACTAATTGATCGTGTGCTGCTGCTTTTTCTTCTTCAGACATATCAGGGTCAGAATCAATAAGATTTTTAATAACACCTAATACACCTGAATTTGGTAATACTTTGCTAGCGCCTTTAACAACGCCTGGCAAAACGCTTAACAATATTTTGCCTAAACCTGTTTCTTTAAAAGGTTTTTTTTCTTCAGACATTATTGTTTATTTTTTCTGCCTTTTCTTTTTGTTTTAAAAGCATCTGGTATATCGTCTATTTGATTACCAACTTCTTTTATAGCACCACCGACGTCAGATAATTCTTCTCCTAATCTTTCTTTAATTTCAGAAACGTCTTCTTTTAATTGTGCAAATTTCTTTTCTATACTATCCGGTATAAAGTCTTTGTCTTCATCTTTAACAAAACCTATGTGTATAAAAATTACATACGTTAAGGCTAATATAAGAACAATGTTGAGTATAATACTAAATGTAAACATAATTAATTATTTTTTATAAGGGAATATTTTATTTAAGGCATCTTTTCTTCCTTCGCATCCACAAGGGATATTTAAACCATCAGCTATTTTTTCAGTCATTGTTTTAATACCAGTAGCTTTAGTTATTTTTTCTATTGAATCGCCGAGACCTTTTGATTTCATTTTTTTCTTTTTAATGATTTAACTCTTCGCGGTTTTCCCGCAGGTTGGCCTAATCTTTTCTTTTCTGAAATTTTCTTTTTCTTTTCAGAAGCAGACATTTCTGAAGCAGTTTTGGGTGTTGCAGATGAAACTCTTTTTTTAGGACGACAATAAGGGACACCGCGTTTTTCTCCTTCAGAACGACCACATGGTTTGCCTGTACGGACATCAATCCATTCTTCTTTAAACCATCTTTTAAGGGAAGCCCCTTTTTTACTTTTTCTTACTGCCACTACCCCAATTTTTTGCACCGACTTTACGGCATTTAGCTATTGCCCCGCTAGCGTAAGCTGACGGAAACACTCTGTATCTTTTTTTTACTTTATGATAGCAAGCGTCTTTATTAGGCATTATTTCTTCTTTTTCTTTTTTAGTACTTTAAAATCAGAACCTGTAATTTTATTAAACGGCTTTGCCATTGATGCAATGCGCATTTGCTTTGGTGATAATTTTTTCATAATTTTAACAATTCCATTTACGTCTTGCCGCTTTACCTCTTTCTGATGTCCAGCTTTTTGATCTAGAGCAAAATGCTTTTCTTCTTTTCCAAGCTTTACTACCTTTCTTTAATTTAGAAGGAGGGGTAGTTACAGCGGTTTGTAATTTACTACCTGGATTATCTTTTCTATACTTAGCTACACCTTTAGCGGTCATACCTCCGCCAGCTTTGGCCCCGGTACCACCACCTTTTTTTACTTTAGCGTAATAGCCTAAGGATTTTTTTCTTGAGGGTGCGTTTTTACTTGCCATATCCTTTAGATTTAGCTTTCTTTTTCTTAGTATAACTTTTTTTTGTCATAAGACCTCCACCCTTTTTACTTTTTCCTGGCATAGTGTTTGTTTTTAGCGTTCTGAATCTTTTAACATATCATCTATAGCTTTATTAAAAACTTTATCTGTATATGTTTTGTCTTTATAAAAAACGTTTGATTTTTTAAAAGGTATGTCTTCATTACCAAGTAATATATTGTACATCCTAGTTATCAAGCGTTTGCACTTAACTGAAGTTTGGTATATTGTGTATTTTTGTGTTGTATGATTTCGTTGTCTCCAAACGGTTATCCAATCGTCTTTTCTGAGTCTCTCCCATCTGTGCTTATCCCAACTCATTAAATATGTACCGTTTTTATAATCATTACGCGTAAACCTCGCAACGCAATCTAAATAAACCAATAATTCCAGATCGCCGTCAGTGAGCCCATAGGTTTTACAAGCCCACTTTCTGACTAATCTGTAATATCGGAAAAGTTGTATTTCTCGCAAGTCGGCAGCCTCTAGTCTCATTCTACTATTACTACATCCTGTTGCTTTATCACTGTGTGACTTTTTCCCTCAAATACAACTGTATGACCTGCATGCCTGTCATAATATATGATGTCATCAGAGGATATGCACTCGGTTTTTTCACCGCAGCTGACAACTTTTCCTTTAAGGTAACGAATTTCTTTTTTATCATCTTGCATGATAAATCCAAAATCGGTTTTTATTTCTTCTTTTATAGGTGTTACGATTATATAATTATTTACTGCTCTCATTTAATCTAATATTTGAGATTATACAATCGGTTGATATAACTGTTAATGCTACTGATGTTGCATTTATAAGTGCAGTTTTTGTAACTAATACAGGATCTATAATACCTGCTTTTACCATATTAACACTTAATCCTGTTATAACATTGACACCATAGCCTTCATCCATATATGGGCCATATGTGATATTGGCATTTTCTAATATTTTTTTATACGGTGCTTTTATAGCTTCATATAAAATATTTTCAGCAGTATTGTCCGCTTTTAATTTATCCGATGCATTATGTAAAGCAATACCCGCCCCGGGTACGATACCTTCTTGCAAGGCCGCTTTTACAGCGTGGATAGCGTCTTCTACTCTATCTTTCTTTTCTTTTAGCTCTACTTTACTGTTTGCACCAACTTTTATAATACCAACTGCACCGGATAACATTGCAAGACGTTGTTCAAGCTTATTCTTTATAAAACCGTTTTTTTCTTTTTTAATTTTGTTTTTTACGGTCTTGATTCTTTCTTTAGCTTCCTCTGGTACGTTATTAATGGTTATAATGGTACTTTTATTATCGGTAACTGCTTTTATAGCCTCACCTAAACAAGATGCGTCTATGAGGTCCATATCGTCTCCTAGCTCTTCTGAAATTACTGTAGCGCCTGTTAATGCGGCTAGATCTTGAAGAGTATCTTGTTTTGTATTAGCAAAGCCTGGCGTATCAACAATGTTTACATTGATATTACCCTTTACTTTATTCATTATAAGTGCTGATAGTGGTTGTTGCTCCATATCTGCTATAATCAATAAAGATTTTTTATTTTTTACAATATACTCCAATACATTTTGTATTTTTCTAATATTGGGTATTTTGCTTGCAACAATTAATATTACGGGGGTCTCTAGCTCTGCTTTACCTTTATCGGTATCTGTAATTAAATGCTGGGACTTTAATCCTGAATCAAATTGTACACCGTCTACAATATCAACTACTGTTTCATGTGATTCTGACTCTTCCATTAGCACTACACCGTCTTTGCCGACTTTTTTATAAGCGTCAGCTATGATTTTGCCTAAATCCAAATCATTATTAACAGAGATAGCAGCTACAGAGTCCAATTTATCATCCGTAACGTTTATTTTTATTTCATCTAAATAAGCCAGCACTTTTTCTTTTGCCGCTTCAACCCCCTGTTTTATTTCTCTTGGCGAAAGATCACTTTTATTACATTCTGTTAAAATTGCATGTGCAAGTACTGTTGAAGTTGTTGTACCATCCCCTGCTTCTTTCACCGTTTTTTGTGCAGCTTCTTTTATTAAAGTTGCACCAATATTTTCTACTGGATCCAGCAGCACTATGCTATTTGCCACTGTTACACCATCTTTTGTTACAACGGGTCTACCCATTGCATCTTCAAATATAACAGCTTTACCAGATGCCCCTAGTGTTGAACTAACGGCACCTGTAAGCTTGTTTATACCTTTGGTTATTTTTTCTCGACCTTCTTTTCCAAAGTTAAGGTTTTTAACTATCTCACTTGGGTTATTGTATTCCATTAAATTAAATTTTTAAAAGTGGTTTTTATTCAAAGGTTTTTACTACTTTGGGCCCTTGCGTTGAAAGTAATTTTTGTTCGTAATGATTAATTGATGCATCAATTGCAGCTTCGCAAGATTCCATAGTTTCTCTGCGGGTTACGTCATTCCAATTGTCATTAGCATCTTTTACTTCTGCTTGGTAATACCCATTTGGTAATTGCACAATTCTCCAGTTACTTTTTTTAGCTAAAGATTCCCAATGTGCCTTGGTTTGTGGGTCTACTTGTGTTCTTGCTGTAGAACTCCGGTAATAAAAATAAGTCATAGGTTTTTGGTTTTGAGGTTAATAAATAATTGTTTTACTATATACTATATTACATTTAATTGTATATTTTTAGCCGTTATTTTTTATATCAGCATTGTATTTTATTTTGTCATTTTATGCTATTGCTAAATAAATGTAAGTTTGACCAGATCCATTAATTTGTCCATCCGTTTGTTTTATTTGAAATCCAGTGGAAGACAAAGTAATATCATATCTACCAAAACCATTAGCTGATTCTGCGCTATTATTGCTAGGAACTAAAATTTGGTCTATATTATCCCCCGTATCTCTTATATTATCCCAAATTGTCCAATTATCCGCTACTGAAGTTGGTTTTGCAAGTATGAATCTTGGTCTAAAACCCGTTGTTATTATCGGTCCATTAGTTGAACCATTTCCTGTATAACTCCCCACCTTCTGATACCCTTCAATATCTGTGAAATTATATGTAATTACGTCTGAATCCGCACCACCATTATTTGAACCAAATCTATATCTAACTGTGGATGAATCTACAGAACTGAATATTGCCGCAGCGGCTGCTGCAGCAGTAGTATTTAAATTTAAATAATTTGCGGTAGTTATTGGCTCTGCCCAAGAATGCCAATTTGAATCCCCATAATAGCCATTATAAGGCTTTGTAATAATTAACTTTGGAGCGGCATTAAGTCCGTGATTGTAAGATGCAGTAGTTGGGATACTACCCCCTGGTATTGTAAATTTTACTATAGAAAAACCCGCGTCAGGATTAGCTGATATTTCACAATTTGTATAATGTGAAGAAGTCCCACTTACTGCTGCACCTCCTGCTTTCCACATCCAAGAAACATAGGTTTGATTTAAACTATTGGTCGCCCCATTATTTCCTGTAGTAAACCCATTAGAATCAAAAGAACTTACAGCATTTGTGGTAGTATATTCTGCTGTTATTAAGTTACTTGATATTTGTTTTTGAATGCCTCTAATAGAGTCAAACCAAGCGTGATCTTCTGTGCTACTTCTCCGCTTTATCCAAACCAAACCAGGTTCGAATGAAGTTCCTACGAAACTTACATTAGTAGGTGTTCCGTCATAAGCGTAGGATACATTTGTTGGTGTGCCGTTATAAGTACCCCCTGTATCGTTAGCATTCCCCTCTAATTCATATAATGCAACACCACTACTATCACCAAATATATCTGTAGTCGATTTTGTAGCTGATGCTGTTGTTTCCCCGTATAAGGTTGTTACTTCACTTGATGATATAGCTTTATTGAATATTCTTACTTGATCAATTTTTCCTGTAAATGAAGATTTTACAGATTTAGTAGGATAATCAGAATCCCCTATATAACTAAGTATACCAACACCTGTATTTGTTGTGGTAGTTGTGTGGCTATATGTTCCAGCGGCAGATCCATTAACATAAAAAGAAGTAGTATTTCCATTGCTATAAGATATTACAACATGAGCCCAGGTATTTACAGGTACATTTGTGTTTGTTGATATAGCCTGTCCACCTATTGTAGACCCTCTTAATAAACTAAATTTACCATTATATGTAGAAATCCAAATTCCATTTCCTGAATCTGCGCCAAATCCTATAATATCTCCTGTTGTATTTTGATAATAAGTATTAGCATAAGAAGAAATATTAATCCAAAATGATACTGAAAAATCAGCACCTACAGAAATTGAATGTCCAATTTTACTTCCCGTTGGATTTACAAATACAGCGCTACTATTGCCAATATATCCAGATACACCCCCAGTATCTTTTGCTCCTTTTTCAAATTCATACAATGCTACCCCAGAACCATCAGCAAATATATCTGTTGTTGATTTTGTTAACGATGCGTTGTTTTCACCGTATAGTGTTGTTACTTCAGATGATGATAATTCCTTATTAAATACTCTAACTTGATCTATTTTAGTATTAATCCAATATCCAGTTGAATAAGCCCATCTTCCGATAAAAAAGTTTCCTGGAGTATTATAAGTAACTGATTTTGTAGCAGTGTCAACTAATGTACCGTTTATGTATAATTTAAATAAAGACGACGCGTCCCAAGTTAACCCAAAATGATGCCATCCGTTAGAAAGATTTCCAATTGCAGCAACCGTTCTAAATTCTGCATCATATGTGGCTGAATAACCATACATAGACCATCTACTTTGCGCTTCGTCAAGCCATAAAGTCATACTTTGTCCAGCGGTTCCATGAAGCCCTGTACCGCATACAGCCCCTAATACGTTTCCTGTCATGTACACCCATGCTCCATATGATCTTGCTGCATTACCAGTTATTGGAAAATTTGTTGCTACTATACCACTACTACTCCCATTAAAAGATGCAGCAGTACCAATCTTACCTTCAATGCTTTGTGTTGAACCGTTACCAGTGTAGGTATTGATTGTAAAGTTTTCAGATGATATAAATTGTTTTTGAACAGTTATAGTAAATGTTCTAGGGGTTGCTTGATTTTCATCATCTGTTGCAGTAACAGTAAACGTATATAATGTATCCGCATTCAATATAGATGTTGTACCATCAATATTAGCACCTGTAAGCGACAATCCTGTTGGCAGTGCTCCGTTGGTAATATTAAAGGTTATTGTACCTGCATCTGGTTCCGATGCTTGTAGTGTAATTGTTGATATTGTAGCCCCAGAAGCAAATGTACCTAAACTGCCTGCAGCAGTTGTCCATGCTGGTATACCGTTATATGAAATACCATTTACATAAGTAGCGGATCCTGTATCTGTATTTGTAACAACAATATCGTAATCTCCAGCTGTTTTAGCGGGTGTTGTAATTGTAAGCTGTGTAGCCGATACGTAAGAGACCGAAGGGGCGGCGGTACCACCAATAGTTACAGTAGCACCTGTTTTAAACCCAGTACCAGTTAAAGTAATTGATTCTCCTCCTGCAGGATCTGCTGCGGTTGCCGTACCTGGATAGTCTACATTAGTTATGGTTGGATTTACAATATTTGAAATCCAAGACATTCCTCCATTGCCGTCACTTACAAGGAAATATCCGTTAGTACCGTTTCCTATTACGCCGTAGAACTGTCCCGCTTTAATTTTTGTGTTTGACATTATTTAGTATTGTTGATTTTAGTGCCCTTACCGAAACCACTGCGGTTTCTTCTTGTAGATACAAAGGACTTTGTAGTATGATCGTAATCCATTCCACTTATGCTCTTACCGTTTTTCTTTGCTGCTCTGCGCTTACGTTGGTTCTCAGCCTTCATAGCACGACGCCTGGGTGTTTTAGCATAAGCTAAATCTCTTTCGGCTTTGCGAAGCTTTGCTTTTTTCGATAATTTCTGTGGCATTTTTATAATTTAACGTGTGTGTGTTATACTTTGTTATATCGCGTTTTATATCCTATATTTAAATTATATTATTCATATAGTGCTGAAGTACAGGTACTGCATATAGTGCCCCAGGCTTTTTCTAGTACTTCTTTTCTTTTGTTGCTTTCCCAAGCGTCTTTCAACGATGTTTCTTTTAAATTGCCATATTTGTGTTCCATATGGTAATCGTTACAGCATAAGAACAGTTCAGAATTAGCATTAACGTGGATCCATTCAGAATCTCTTTTCCCCATACATCCAATTACTTTTTTGTCTTTATGTATAAAAGGTGCTGAACTTATGTATTCGTCTATTAACCCTACGCGGTCTATAAGATGAGGTTGCTTAAACACGTTTGCATTTGGAAACATTTCTTTAGCTACTGCCACCTGCTGGTCTAATTCCGCATCTGATATATCTGGGAATTTAGGCCCTTTCAATGCTCCGGACTCTCTGTCGTGGCCATTTACCTGTATAGACAATAATCTTTTATTTTTAAGGTTTGTATAGGCATACGATACATTCATTTTTAAACGCTGGAATATGCTTTCATTCATATTTGTACGTTTTGCAAACAATTCTGCATCTGACCATATTGGTGCATTAACACAAACTCCCCAGACTACATCTTGGTATTTATTCATAATATCAACTTTATCGGGTGTCAGTGTTGTACCGTTTGTCAATACCATCATTCCTAATTTAAACTCACGGAGTGTTTCAAGCATTTCTTCAAAATACCTATATAACAATGCTTCATTGTAATGAGAGCTGTATATGCCGTTAAACTCTGGTGAAACAATATCCCCTTTATAATAATCTATTTGTTGTATTATGTTTCTAAATTCTTCTGGTAACATTTGGTTTATTGCTTCCTTTGGATTGCCTATGTATGCCACGGGGCAAAACCAACATCCAGCATTGCATAAACCGTTAGGGTCTATCTGTGCATATCTTATCTTTTCAATTTCCATTGTTCTATTGTTTCTTTAATTGTATTAAAATCTTCTGCAAAGTTAAAATAGCTGTATATAAGCCCAACTGGATTATCAAATCTTTTAACCCACATCCTCGCTGTTGTATTATGGTCTAACCCAAACCGCAATACTGGGGATCCCATAAAAGGATCTATGTGCGTTGTGAAATGGTAAAACCTTAGTTTATTATTATTTTCATCATGCACAACAAACTTACCGTTTTCAACAGCTACATCCTTTTTTATTTTATGATTATGCCACAGGGGCATGTACTGCTGGTATGGTAATTCTTTAACTTTAATGCTTTGCTCTTCTATAATATTACAAAGTTCAAACATTTCTGTTGTGTAATCTTTCGTTTTGCATCTTTCTACACTTTGCTCTAAAAGGTACTTAGAAGTTTTTTTGTACCCCATAAACCCTATGTTAAATAGATTGCCCGCTCTTGTATCCTTTCTTAAATATTCAGGTACTACTATAAGCTCATTGCCATCAAAGTTTTCCAGTATATCGTCTACGTTATCCAAAAACAATGTGTCTGCATCTACAAGGAGCTCATAGTCTACATCGCTTTCTATAAGCCCTTTCCATTTGAAACAATAACTGTTCCTGTATAATAAATTACTCCAGTCCCCTTGTTCTACCTTAACCACCTCAACGCCTATGCTTTTTAACATGTCTACATTGTCTTGTTTCATATTATCCCAATCGTATGTATACCCTAAATGGATTTGTATTACCATAATAAAGATAACTTTTGTACATAACTATAAACTGATCGTAATACCAATCATTTACAAAACAACTCGTTCTCTTAGTGTTTATTTCCATACCTATATAATCACACATATACATCGTATTTAAAAGTGCGACGTTAGCCCCCTACATATATATATTAACACCCTATTGTCACACTTTCTCGCAGCAACAGAAGTACACTAGCTAGGAAAATATTGATTAGATGTATTGAACTGTTGTATTACACGTAACGATCTGACTACCAGCCACTTATAACAAACTCATTATCAATACCCCACGGGGGCCTGATTATCAGCATTTTATACAAAGTTTTTAGGTTTTGTATAATAACTACATACTAAATACGAAACTATTTGGATAATATATATGTAAATAAATAATAAAGTTTTTAAAAAAATAAAAAAAAAATTACAAGGTAAGCACGAAGCAAATTGGATAATATAAATGTAAATCAAATATAGAAATTATGAAAATGTTTAAAGTAATTAAAAATACAAGTTGGAAAGATCGAAATGGAAATGTACGTCCGTTCGTTAAATATATGAAAGCTAATACAATTGAAGAAGTTATAAAACATTTTGGAAGTGACAATATATTTTTAGTAGAAGAATGCTAATTACAAAATAAAAAAATGCTATACACAATTACAAGGTAAACACGACCTCAACTGGATAATATATAAGAACATAAAACACACACACATGGAATTTACACAGACTGAATTAACTATACTGGTTCAAGCATTACAAGACTATGCTAACTCAGACAACGATCCAACAGCCATCGATCAGTGCTGGGAAATATTAAGCAAAATTGATAAAATGATTAATAAGTTTAACTAAAAAAGTATAATTGATACACACAGAAGTGGTATAATACCATCAACCTTAAAAACATTAACAAATAAAACACACACCTTATGACTACTAAATTACAAAAGAAAATTGAAAGACAGAATAGAGCAACTGAAAAGAAAATGGGTACTTATCTACTTGGTATGAAATCAACTACAAGAATATCCTTTGCTAGAAATGCACACTGGAATTCAATTGATACAACTAAAGTCTACTATGCACATACAAGATTACAAGCCTAATACGATGAAAGTTGGATAATATAAACGAATAACAAACAAATACACGATGAAAAAAATAGTAATTGACTGGAACATAACTGGTAGTTTAACCGACAACAAATACAACCTCAACCTAACATATACTGACGGCAAACAAAAGACAATAACTGACACACTAACTGAATTAACTAAAATAGTAAAATTATTATGAACACATCACACACAAAAGTAATGGACTGGGTAAACACACTGGATTTGCCATGCGAAGAA
>Ga0222714_10005303_pt1 | contig 12333 bp, 10 predicted proteins | sample C33_3DmetaG_FD_165048 | JGI IMG/M metagenome (GOLD analysis project Ga0222714, IMG submission 165048) | Estuarine water microbial communities from San Francisco Bay, California, United States - C33_3D | ecosystem: Environmental > Aquatic > Marine > Unclassified | place: USA: California... | reverse complement strand
TCATCGCGAAGGTGCTGACGGATAAATACGCCGATCTTATCGACACCGGCTGGGAACCGACGCCAGAAGAGATGGAGCGCGATGTGAAGGCGCTCTTCGGTGGTGAGTTTATGCGATTCTGTGGGAAGTAGTCATTAACCACAGATGGACACAGATAAACACAGATGATGGGAATCTGTTGATAGGTTTTCTGAAAATGAAAAGGCCCGGCGAATTGCCGGGCCTTTCTTATCTGTGTGAATCTGTGTCTATCTGTGGTTGCATTCCTAACCCTGCAGCAGCTTCTTGCAGGCTTTGCGGACTTTTTCCAATTGCGCGGCCGACTTGGCCTCGATGTAGCAGCGGATAAGCGGCTCAGTGCCGCTGGCGCGGAAGGCGACCCATTCGCGGTTTGGCAGAAGGAACTTGTAGCCGTCGGTGGTGATGAATTTCTCCACTTTGGCCGTGCCGACTTTCTCCAAACCACCCGCCAGCATTTTGAGCAAGGCTTCCTTCTTGTCGGGCGGGATGGCGACGTTGATGCGGTCGGTGTGGAATTCGCCGGTCTGTTTCTCCAGCGATTTCATGATCTGGCCGAGCGACTTCTTCTCGTAGGCGACAAGTTCCGCCATGAGCAAGCAGGCGAGGATGCCGTCCTTCTCGGGCACGTGGCCTTTCACGCTTAGGCCACCGGATTCCTCACCACCGACGATGATCGGTTCGCTCTCCATGAGGGCGCCGATGTATTTGAAGCCGACGGGCGTCTCATGGACTTTAACACCGAGAACTTCAGCGACAGAATCGACCTGGTGACTGGTAGGGACCGTGCGGACCACAGCGCCGGTCCAGCCACGATTCTTCTTCAAGTGATAGAGGGCGAAGGCGAGAACTTGGTTCGGCGTGATCCAAGTGCCGTCCTTGTCCACGATACCGAAGCGATCGGCATCCCCATCCAATCCCAGACCAATGCTGGCCTTGCCGCTGCGTATGAAATCACTGACGGCATGCATGCCTTCAGCATTCGGTTCGGGATGATGACCACCGAAGAGCGGGTTCAATTCATTGTGGAAGCGGGTGACCTTCACGCCAGCTTCTTCCAGCAAAGTGTCAAGGTATCCGCGACCCGTGCCGTACATCAGCTCCACGGCGATCTTCATCTTGGCCTTCTCGATGGCCTTGAAGTCGATGAGCTTCTTGATCTGTTTGAAGTAGGCGGGCAGGGGATTGATGGTCTTGCACTTGAACGTACCGACCACGGCGGCCTTAAAAGTCCATTTTTCGGCTTCGAGTTTTGCGATGATGGCCTCGACCTGCTTGGTGACTTCGGGCGGAGCAGCGGCACCATTGCTAGGTGAGAATTTCAGGCCTTGATACTCAGCCGGGTTATGGCTGGCGGTCATGTTGATGCCGCCGATGGCCTTCAGATTACGGATGGTGTGCGCGATGACTGGTGTGGGGGCATCGCGATCGCACATCACCGGCGAGAGACCGTTGGCGGCGAGGACTTCTGCCGCCGCCAAGGTGAACTCGTGGCCGAGGAAGCGGGTGTCATGGCCGAGGATCACAACGGGTTTGCGACCGTAGATCTCTGATTTCGGGTTCTTGAGTTCGCCTTTCCAATATTCCGCGATGGCCTGGGTGGCCAGGCGGACTTGATCGAAAGTGAAATCGCGTGCGATGAGACCGCGCCAACCGGAAGTGCCGAATTTGATTTTAGCCATGAAGTTAGAAGGTCGTTAGTTATCGGATAAGTGAATGGATACCGGGAAAGCCCCTGCGATTCAAGCCCAAGCCTGCGAACGGGTTTTCAACCACCGCATCACTTAGCGAATTCAATGGCCCGGGTCTCCCGCACCACTGTAACCCGGATCTGACCAGGGTATTGCAGTTCTTCTTCGATCTTGCGGGTGATGGATTTGGCGAGCGCGTAGGATTCTTCGTCGGAAAGTTTTTCCGGCTGCACGAGCACGCGGAGTTCGCGGCCGGCTTGCACAGCGTAGCACTTATCCACCCCCGGGAAGGAGCAACCAATACGTTCCAAGTCTTCGAGCCGCTTGATGTAAGTGGTCATCGTCTCGGAGCGGGCTCCGGGCCGAGAGGCACTGATGGCATCGGCGGCGCTGACGAGGACGCCGAGAGGATTGGTGTGAGGCACCTCGCCGTGATGGGAAGCCACACCGTTCACGATATTCTCGGCTTCGCCATGACGCTTGATGAAGTCTGCACCGATGATGGCGTGGGAACCTTCCACTTCATGATCGATGGCCTTGCCGATGTCATGCAGTAGACCGGCACGTTTGGCATCTTGGACATCGATGCCCATCTCAGAAGCCATCAAGCTCATAAAGCGGGCAACCTCGATGGAGTGATCCAGCACGTTTTGAGAAAAGCTATGGCGGAAACGCAGGCGACCCAGCAACTTCACAATCTCCGGATGCAATTGCGGCAAGCCGACCTTGAAGACGGCTTCTTCACCGTTCTTCACGATGGTTTCATCCATCTCCTCGGTGACCTTTTGCACGACTTCCTCGATGCGCGTGGGATGGATGCGGCCATCAAGGATCAGGCGCTGCATGGCTTCACGGGCGATCTCGCGGCGCACGGGATCAAAGCCAGAGAGAACCACGGCATTGGGCGTGTCGTCGATCAGGACGGTGACGCCAGTGGCGGCTTCAAAGGCGCGGATGTTGCGGCCTTCACGACCGATGATGCGGCCTTTGATCTCATCACCGGGCAGGGCGATGGTGGCGGTGGTCGTCTCGAAAGTATGATCGCCCGCGTAACGTTGTATGGCGACGCTGAGGACATAGCGGGCCTTTTCCTCCGCCTGTGACTTGGCATCATCCAAAATATGGCGGGTCAGATTGTTGGCGTCCTTGAGGGCATCTGCCTCGACCTGTTTGAGCAATTGAGTGCGGGCTTCGAGCTCAGTGATTCCAGCGATGTTCTGCAGCTTCTCTTTCTGGAGTTGCATCAACTGGTGCAGCTCGATGCGTTGCTTCTCTAAGTCAGTGGATTGCTTCTGCAGCTTCTCCTCGGTTTGCTCCAACTCCTTTTCCTGCGAGACGAGTTTTTCCAGTTGGTTATTGAGCAGGCGTTCCCGTTCGGCGTGACGATTCTCCAAGTCGGAGATTTCCTGCCGTTTTTGGGCGAAGGATTTTTCCGTTTGCTCGCGGATTTTCAGGGCCTCTTCGTTGGCGGAAAGCTTGGCCTCACGAAGTATGTTATCGGCTTCGCGGCGGGCATTGGAGAGGGCGAGGTCTTGTTGCTCCTGAAGCTGCTTCTGGAGGCCTTTTTCGCGTTTGCGGAGCAGAAAATAGCACGCTCCAGCGCCTGCGCCGAATAACGCAAGTCCCTCGATGAAAATCACAATGTTGCCCAACAAAAGCATTTCAAGCACCTACGTGGCCAGACGACTTTTCAGCCAGCGTGTCGGTGTCAGGACTGCGTCCAACTCGACATCATGCGGCTCTACGGGGAGCGCGTCGCTCTCCTGCCAGTCGAAGGCCAGTCCTAACGTCATCCCTGTCGTCCCTGGAAGCAACCGGTCATAGAAGCCTTTGCCCCTGCCCAGCCGCCGTCCGCTTGCATCGAAAGCTATGCCAGGTACCAAGGTCAAGTCCAGTTGGTTTAATGGCAAAGCCGGACAATTTGGAGCTGGCTCCCGGACACCAAAACGCCCGGGGATCAGGTCTTCCGTCAGATTCCGGATCAGGGCGGCTTCGTAAACCCCTGAGCTGGAGTCGTAACGGGGCAGGGCGATGGTTTTTCCTGAGGTCAGGGCCTCGGCCATTAAGGGGACGATATCCGGTTCGTCTGACAGGGGGTAGAACATCAGGATACTACGGGCTGTTTGCCAAGTTGGGGACGGTATGAGCTTGCCCCTTAGGCTTGCTGAATCAACGGCCAACTGTTCTTTAGCCTGTTCCTGATAACGAAGGCGGAACTGCTGCCGGATCGCTGTTTTTTGTTCTACCAAGCTGGTTGTCATGAGGACTTCCTCCGGGCGGCATCCAGTTCCGCCCGCCAGCGTTCCACACGCTCTTTGATCTTCTTTTCCACCCCTTGCTCGGTGGGTTGGTAGTAGTGGCGGGTTTCTCCAAGGTAGTCTTGAGCAACGAAATTACCGGGATGGGAATGAGCGTATTGGTAGCCTACACCATGCCCCAGTTGCTTGGCGCCTTTGTAGTGCCCGTCGCGCAAATGTTCCGGCACAGGCAAGGTGCGACCATTTTTCACATCCTCCAGGGCAGCATCAATGGAAGCGACGACGGTGTTGCTCTTGTTCGCGGTGGCGATGTAAAGCGCGGCCTCGGCAATGGGTATGCGGGCTTCCGGCCAGCCGATGAACTCGGCAGCATGGTGCGCGGAGACGGCGAGCACGAGGGCCATGGGATCCGCAAGGCCGACATCTTCAGCGGCATGAATCACGATACGGCGGGCGATGAAGCGCGGGTCTTCGCCGGCATGGATCATCTTAGCGAGCCAGTAGAGGGTGGCATCAGGATCACTGCCCCGCATGGATTTGATGAAGGCGGATATGGTATCGTAGTGCGCGTCGCCATCGCCATCATAGACGATGGCCTTCTTTTGGATGCTTTGCTCGGCCACTTCCAAGGTGATATGGATGAAGCCATCGCTGCCGGGTTCGGTGGTCAGCACGGCAATCTCCAGCGAGTTCAAAGCCTTGCGCGCATCGCCGTCAGATGTCTTCGCGAGATGCTTCAAGGCGGCTTCATCGGCGCGGATCTTGAGATGACCAAGACCGCGATCGGCATCCGTGAGTGCGCTTTGGTAAAGACTCAGGATATCTTCGTCGGTGAGGGAGCGCAGTTCAAAGATCTGCGAACGCGAGACGAGCGGGGAGTTGACGAAGAAAAAGGGATTGTGCGTGGTGGCGCCGATGAGCCGAATGACGCCACTCTCCACATCAGGCAACAAAACGTCCTGCTGGGATTTGTTGAAGCGATGGATCTCGTCGATGAACAGAATGGTCGGCTGACCGGTGTTATGCAGGCGGTTGGTAGCTCCAGACAGCACACGACGCATGTCTGCGACATTTGATTCCACACCGCTCAAGCGTTCGAAACGGTTCTTAGTGCGGAGCGCGATCAATTGAGCGAGCGAGGTCTTACCCGTGCCAGGCGGTCCATAGAAGATGAGTGATTGGATGCGATCAGCCTCGATGGCGCGGCGCAATAACATTCCGGGAGCGAGGATGTGGCGTTGGCCGATGTATTCTTCCAGTGAACGGGGGCGCATGCGAGCGGCCAAAGGGGCGCTGCGATTCGATGAGTGGGCAGGGGACGCTGATGCTGCTTCGTCAGCAGGGATTACGGGGCCGGTTGCGAACAGATCAGACTGCGCCATAGAAGGGAGTTTAACGCATGCGGACGGGAAGCCAATAGAGAATGACCAATGACGAAGCCCGAATGACTAGGGAATGAAAAATGACCAATGAGAAAATCTGGAGGGAGTACCTCGTGATTCGGATTTCGTCATTGGTCATTTGGAAAGGAATACCCCACCTCTGCCGTGTGGAACGGTACCTATGAACTGCCCTGATATAGGTGGGACCGAATCTTAGGTGTCCGACGTCCAATAAAGGCCTGTCGTTAACCTTGGAAGTTAAGGCCCCGCATTGATTAATTACGGTCCAAGGACTTTGTTGCGCAATCACGAACAGCGCAGGGTAAATCGTTTAAAATTGCTTCAAAGATCATCGGTGGCGCACCACCAGTTTCTGGTCGGAATATCGTCCTACTAGTGGCCTGTCTCAAGTTCTTTCCGGGAAAAATTATTCACCGGCAGTTTCGCGTTGGAAGTGGCGGATGAAAAGAGTATGCTACGCGAAGTTTCACTCTGGCCCGGGTCCGCAGGCGCTGCATTTGCCGCTGACTTCGGGCGGGAAAACGATTCACGACATATTTCTTTCTATGCGCACATTGCTCATCGGCATCGACAGCGGCACGCAATCCACCAAGGCCCTGGTGGTGGACGCCAAGGACGGCAAGGTTTTGGGAGCATCCTCGGAAGCTTACGGGCTCATTCCCGGTCTGCCGGCGGGAGCGAAGGAACAACATCCATCGGACTGGATCAATGCGACATCCAAAGCCATCCGCAAAGCGATGAAGCTGGCGCAGGTGAAAGCGGGTGAGGTGAAGGCCATCGGCGTGAGCGGACAGCAGCATGGCTTTGTGCCGTTGGATAAGAAGGGCAAGGTGATCCGTCCGGCGAAGCTGTGGTGTGATACCTCCACAATCGCGGAATGCGAAGAGATCACAGCGGCCTTGGGCGGTCCTAAGGCGACCATCAAAGCGACCGGTAATGCCATCCTGCCAGGCTTCACTGCCTCGAAGATTCTCTGGTTGAAGAAGCATGAGCCGAAGAATTTCGCCCGCTTGCATACGGTTCTGTTGCCGCATGATTACATCAATTTCTGGCTCACTGGCGAAGCGGTGATGGAGTATGGAGATGCCAGTGGTACGGCGTTGCTGGATGTGCGGAAGCGCAAATGGTGCGCGGATGCGTTGAAGGCCATCGACAGTGACTTGGCGAGCAAGTTGCCGCCGCTCATTTCGAGTGAACAACCGGTCGGGTACCTGCAGCCTTCCACCGCGAAAGAGCTGGGCCTCTCCACGGATGTGCTGGTGAGTGCTGGTGGTGGCGACAATATGATGGGTGCCATCGGCACGGGGAATACCCGCTCCGGGGTCATCACGGCGAGTTTTGGCACGAGCGGGACGATCTACGCCTGTGCTGATAAACCGGTGGTCGATCCGCAAGGTGAGATCGCGGCGTTCTGCGATTCCACGAATCATTGGCTGCCGTTGCTCTGCACGATGAATGTCACCGTGGCCACGGAGATGGTGCGCACGGACTTTGGCTGGTCGCATAACAAATTCGCAGCCGAAGCGGCGAAGGTGAAGCCGGGCTGCGACGGGCTTATCCTGGTGCCGTATCTGGAAGGCGAGCGGACACCCAATGTGCCAGACGGGACGGGCGTGTTCTTTGGTGTGACGCAGAAAACGTTCAAGGCGGGGCACTATGCCCGCGCGGCGATGGAAGGCGTGACCTTGGGAATGAATTACGGATTACGTCGTTTGGCGCAGCTTGGGGTGAAGCCGACCCAGATCCGTGCGACCGGAGGTGGCGCGAAGTCCAAGGTCTGGCGTCAGATCATGGCGGATATCTTCAACGCCGAGGTGGTCACGCTCAAGGTGAGCGAAGGTGCGGCTTATGGAGCAGCCATGCAGGCGCTGTGGTGCTCGCTGGTAGAAGTGGGTGAGCAGGTGGATGTCTCCGAGATTACCGATCATTTTGTGAAGCTCAATACCCGTGAGACCGCAACACCGAATGCCAAGGCGGTCGCCGCATATGCCGAGGTGCAAGCATTGCAGGACGATCTTTCCAAGAGCTTGCGCGGAGTCTTTACGCGGCACCGGCAGTTTGTGTTGCGGGGGGAGTAAGCTATTTGCAGCGAGGAATTGTGCGCCCTAGATGGGGCAATTCAGTTTCGGTCAACTTTTGAGTTTGGTGGCGACTTCAGACGGATTCACACGCTCTTCCTGCCGCGTCTGCAAGTTCTTCACGACGGCGATAGTGCCGGTGTCGCTCTTTTCCAAGCGCACCGTGAATTTGCTGCCGAGTTCTTGGGCGCGTTTGAATTGCTTGTCACCCTTGGTCGGGGTTAGGGAGTAATCCACCAAGAGGCCGCCCTCGCGCAGTTGTTGGATGAGTGACAAGGATTCGGCGCGCAAGGTCTCGTCTTCGATCATCATGAAGGCGTTCAGGTTCGCGCTGAACTTGGGCAGTTTGCCGCGGACTTTGAGCAGTTCCAGCAGCACCACGTCACCCATGCCGAAGCCGAGTGCTGGCAAGTCCACCTTACCATTGCTGACCAGCTTGATTAGGTTGTCGTAACGACCGCCACCGGCGATGGCACGGAATTCACCCTTGCGATCAAACGCCTCGAACACGACGCCCGTGTAATATGCGAGACCGCGGATGACGCCGTAGTCGGTCTTCACGAAATCGCTTAGGCCACGAGCCGCAAGATTGTCGAGCACGGCTTGCAGTTCCGGTGTCGGCTCGCTCTTTTGGATGAAAGAGACCACGTCATCATAGCTGATGCCGAGCGGTGCGAGTTTTTCACGGGAGATCTCCGGCTTTTCGCGCTCGATCTTATCCACCACCTGATAGAACTCGTAGGCCTTGGAGGCATCGGGGTTGCGCGCTTCGTAGAAGCCTTGCCACGCCTGACGGCTGCTAAGGCGCAGGACGAAATCTTCCGCAGTCAGACCGAATGAACGCAGGCTATCGATGAGCAGGGCGATGATCTCGGCATCGGCCGCGTTAGCTTGCTCACCGAAGATGTCGCAGTTGAATTGAAAGTGTTCGCGCAGCCGACCCTTCTGTTGCTTCTCGTAGCGGAACAGTTGCGGCAGGGCGAACCACTTGATGGGTTTCTTATAGGCCCGTTCGGACGTGGCAACCATGCGGGCTACTGTTGGAGTCAGTTCGGGGCGCATGGACACGGCGCGCTCGCCTTTGTCGATGAAGTTGAAGAGTTGGCCGACAATCTCATTCCCGGATTTGTTGGTATAGAGTTCAAGTGGTTCGAGTGGCGGGCCATCGTACTCACGAAAACCATAACGGCGGGCGACCGAGCGCCATGTATCAAAGATATATTGGCGCGCGTCACAGCTCCACGGTTCATTACCGGGCAGCGGCTCAGGATAAAAATCACGGAATCCGGGCAAACGTTCCATAAACAGAGCGGGGACAGTAGCCAAAGCTTACTTGGGGGTAAATGACTAATGACAGGGAAGGGGGGAATCCTTGCCGGATTTCGACATGCGAGTCTGATGAAAAAGACAAACGCCTCAAGCAACTGCCTGAGGCGTCCTAGGTGGTAAAGTCAAGCTGGCGCTTTGGGCGCTTACATATCCGTAGAGGGATCGGCGGGCGGCGTGTTATTCTGCAGGGCGATCGCTTCTTCTATCTGCTGGGGGGTGAGCTTGAGCACCGCTTCGCGCATCTCCTTGCCGGGCTTGAACTTCACCACGGCGCGAGGGGGAATCGGTACGTCAGTGGCAGGCGCGTTGGGATTACGGCCAATGCGGGCTTTGCGTACTTTGACTTCGAAAACGCCAAAGTTGCGAAGTTCGACATTCTTACCTTCAGCCACAGCTTCAGAGATGTAATCCAAAGTTTTTTGGATGACCTCCAACACCTGTTGCTGGACGAGTCCTGTCTCGCTGGCGATGCGCACTACCAAATCTCTTTTTGTCATAGCCTCTACTGGTTGGTCTTTACCACGTTTCTTATAGCTTTCAGTTTACATAACTCGTTTGGGCTCAAAGGTCAATAAAAAGAATCCCCGCCAGTTATGGGGCGGGGATTCAATCGGAGTAAGATTAGGTGGGCTAAGTTTAGCTTTCCACTACATTGATTTCGACGGGTTCAACGCTGATGCCGAGGCTGACCAGCCATTTGATGGCGGCTTTCACCTCGGGGCGGAGGCCGGACAATTCCAAGCAAACTATTCCAATCTCGCCAGTTACGCTGGCCTGTCGGACGTTGGTGACCACCTTGAACTTCTGGGCAATCTGCCAGATTATCGGCTGGGTAATCTGCTTGGGCGGATACATCAGCCAAAGGCGCGTGCGCTCTTCTTTAGGAGCCGCGCTTTTAGCTGCTTTTGCGGCTTTTTTTTTGGCTTTGGCAGGCATGATAAATCCTTAACCCCCGGCGATGGCCGGGATGATGCTGACTTCGTCACCGTCTTTGAGCGGCGTTTCCTTATTCTGCAAGAAACGGATGTCTTCCTCGTTTACGTAAACGTTAACGAAGCGACGGACCGTGCCGCTTTCATCCAGCAAACGTTCTTGGATGCCGGGGTAGCGGGTCTGCAGTTCATTGATCGCACCGCCGATGGTTGTCGCGGTGACCTCCACAACCTCTTCGTTGTTCGTGAGTTTGCGGAGCGGAGTTGGGATACGGATATTCACTGGCATAATAAAGTTAGGCTTTGCACGCCGCACCTTCGGCTTCCAGCAAGCCTTCGAACTCGCGGAGGCTAGGCCGGATCTCGCGGGTCTGGCCGACGTGGTTCGCCACGGCGTCGAGTGTTTTCAGACCGTTACCGGTGATGCAGAGGACGGCGGAATCTTCCGCCGGGATCTTGCCGGAGGCAATGAGTTTCTTGGCCACGCCGACGGTCACACCGCCAGCTGTCTCGGCGAAGATGCCTTCGCAATCGGCGAGCAGGCGGATGCCTTCGCGGATTTCGTCATCGGTGACGTCATCGCAGTGGCCGCCGGTGTCTTTCATCACGCGGAGGGAGTAGAAACCATCTGCCGGGGTGCCGATGGCGAGTGATTTCGCGATAGTATTCGGCTTCACCGGCTTGAAGAAGTCGAGACCGGCTTTTTGGGCCGCCGAGATGGGGTTGCAACCCGTGGCCTGGGCACCATGGACTTTCCATTTGGTGTTCGGCACGAGGCCGAGCTTGGAGAATTCCTGATAGCTCTTGTGAATCTTGGTGAGCAGCGAACCGGACGCCATGGGGATGACGGTGTGCTGCGGGATGCGCCAGCCGAGCTGTTCCTGCACCTCGAAGCCCAAGCTCTTGGAGCCTTCGGCGTAGTAGGGGCGCATGTTGACGTTCACGAACGCCCAGCCGTACTTGCCGGCGATCTCGGCGCAGAGACGGTTCACTTCATCGTAGTGACCCTTGATGCCGATGACATTTGCGCCGTAAACGAGCGAGTTGACGACCTTACCCTGTTCGAGATCGGCAGGAATGAAGACGTAAGCCTTCAGACCAGCGGAGGCTGCATTGGCGGCGACAGAGTTCGCCAGGTTACCGGTGGAGGCACAGGCGACCGTGGTAAAACCGAGCTCAACGGCGCGGCTCAGGGCGACGCTGACCACACGGTCCTTGAAGGACAAGGTGGGGTAGTTCACGGCGTCGTTCTTGATCCACAGTTCGCGGATACCAAGGCGCTTGGCGAGGCGGTCCGCTTTGACCAGCGGCGTAAAACCGACCTGGGTGCCCACGGTGGGTTCACCGGCGACGGGGAGCAACTCGCGATAGCGCCACATGGTCTGCGGTCGGCTCTCGATTGAGGCACGGGTGAGGGAGCCACGGATGGCTTCGTAATCGTAAACGACTTCGAGCGGACCGAAATCGAACTCGCAGACGTGGGTGGCGGTGAGGGGATACTCGTGACCGCACTCGCGGCACTTCAACGCCTTCATGAAACTTTTCTCGTTTGCCATATCGCTTCTATTCTTCGGCCGGGGAGGGGCAAACAAAAACCCCTTCCCGAGGTTGCGAGAAGAGGTGAAATCTAGTTCTGGTGCTCTTCTCATTTTTCCCGAAACGCACTGCGCTTCGAGCTGGATTTAGCACCTGACGTTGAATTGCATTTCAACCGGTTGCCGTGACTTCACAGGGCCAGTCCCTCAGTCACTCTGAATGAGACCGTTATATCAACGGATGCGGATATATTGATTTAAACTGTTCAACAGTCAAATGGTTTTTTCAAACACACGACGATTCTATCGTTCAAGATGGTCTGGTTTACTCCATTATATAATACACCTTTGAGACGAAACCCAATATGGCACAACTGGTGCTAAATAGGCCTATGAGAATGCCAGTGATAATGTCTCACCGGCTGAAGGAATTGTAACGTAAGTAATTTGTGGATAATGGGTTGTTGATTGGTTGGTGGGTTGGTTTGAGTCCGAATTGGGGGAGGCTGACTGAACTCAAGTGTCTTGGGGAGATGGTGAGGTGAGTGAAGTTTGTCCAAAGTTTGGACAGTGAAAAATGGCCGATGTTCGCCGGAGTAGGGTGATGCTGGTTGGTTACTAAATTGATAATACTATGAACCGGATACCGACAAATAATGTGGGAAATATCGCGATAAACCCCATTGGGGGAGCCAGTCGTATCGCGCAAGAGCGTATTCCCGGCGTCTTGCTGGTGGAAGATGATCCGCATCTCATGGAGATGAACCGGCGTATCTTGCAGCGCGAGGGGTTCCGGGTCTTCGAAGCGACTTCGGAACAATCGGCACTATGGTTGTGGCAACGACATCAGCGGGATATCGATGTGGTGTTTGCTGATGTGATGATTCCCGACCGCGCCACGGGTGTGGAACTGGTGCGCAAGTTGCGGCAGCAAAGACCTGAACTGCGGGCGGTTTATACGAGCGGGTTTGGACCAGAGGTGGCAGGACTGGATGAGCCGGATCAGGGGCCGACATGTTTCTTGCAGAAGCCTTATTCGTTGCGCCAATTGATTGATGGAATTGTAGATGCGTTGGAGAAGCCTTTGCA
>Ga0222714_10005302_pt1 | contig 12334 bp, 9 predicted proteins | sample C33_3DmetaG_FD_165048 | JGI IMG/M metagenome (GOLD analysis project Ga0222714, IMG submission 165048) | Estuarine water microbial communities from San Francisco Bay, California, United States - C33_3D | ecosystem: Environmental > Aquatic > Marine > Unclassified | place: USA: California... | reverse complement strand
GTTGGTGTTTGGCGGCTACGGGAACCGTTCGGATATGCGTTAAGCAGGGTGCGTGCCAGATTCGTCGCGGGATTTTTTTTGTGACGAAAAGCCCTGCTGGCCTAACCAGCATTCACTCCAAAAAAAAGGCGCGCCCCCGAAGGGCGCGCCTTGAACCTTTCCAGCCTTCAGGCCAGTTGTTCACGCAGGTAGCGAATGCTCTCGCGCGCGATGTGCTCGGGTCCCGGGCTGTAATCAAACACCTCCACCGAAAGGTAGCCCTCATACTTCACCTCGCGCAGCGCGGCGATGATGGGCTCATACTTCACCTCGCCCATGCCCGGACCCAGCAGGTTCGGGTCGTTGGCATGGAAGTGCACAAACCAATCCCTGCTGGCGCGGATGATGTCCGGAATCGAGGTCGGCTCGTCGCTCATCGCCTTGACGTCGAGGTGCAGCTTGCAGGAGGGATGATCGACGAGTTTGCAGAAGCGGATCGTCTCCTCGGCGGTGTTGAGGAAGTTGGTCTCCTTGCGGCCCAACGGCTCCATGGCGATGACGACGCCGTATTTTCCCGCCTCCTCGGCGACGGCGCGCACCGTGTCGGCGGCGCGCTGGAAGGCGTCCTCATACTTCCACTCCGGCAGGGTGTTCCGCGCCTTCGGGCTGCCCCACACCATGATGCGTCCGCCGGTCATGGCGCAGAAGCGGGCGAGATGGCGGCCGAACTTGGCGGTTTCCACGCGCAGCAGGTCATCGGGCGTGGTAACGTGGAACCAGGACGGCTTGGTCAGCAGCCAGTGCAGGCCGAGGATGTCGAGACCGAATGACGAGGCGATCCGGCTCAGCCTCAGGGCATCGGCCTCGGTCAGTTCGCGCGGATCGTTCTTGAGGGTGAACGGCGCGAGCTCAAGGGCGTGATAGCCGGCGGCGGCGGCGTCTTCACAGACCTGTTCAAAGGGGCGGCCGGGGTAGGTTTCGTTGCAGATGGCTAAGCGCATGGCGCGCCAAGACTCTCCGGCAGCCCCGCCGAGTCAACCCGGCTTTTCCCTACCACTCCCCTCGTCCGCCGAAGCGCTCCTTCGCGCGCCGGCCGAACTCAGCTCCCGCGGCGTCAATGCGGTCGAGGATGGCGGCCGCATCCAGCCCGGAGGTGCCGCGTGCGGCGGGAATGACCGTCTCACACTCGTTGGCATCCATGAAGCGGGCCGCCTCCAGCAATCCTGCCTCCTCCGAGGCGGGCACGACCAAAAAACCGTGCTTGTCGGCGTGAATGAGGTCTCCCGGCGCAACCCGCCGGCCAAACACCTCGACCTCGCAGCCCCAGCGCACCGGATGCACGGCGGCATGACCGACACAGAGGCGGCGGGCCAGGGCCTTGAAACCGGCGTCGGTCATCTCGTCGAGGTCGCGGATGGCGCCGTCGACGATCGTGCCAACACAGCCGAGCGCGCGGTGAATGTTGCTGTTCACCTCGCCCCAGAACGAGCCGATGACGTGCGGCTTGTCGAGGTCCTGAACCACCACGACCTTGGGCCCCGGCACGGAGGCCAGATAGCGACGGTAATCGCTCCAGGCCTGCGGATTCGCCTGCCGGTGCGCGGCATTCGACGGCTCGATGACAACCGTGACCGCATAACCCGCCATCGGCCCCATCTGCGGCATGAAATCCCGGGTTTCCTCGAGATTGAAGGCGTCGGCGCAGGGATCGCGACGGGTGATCTGCTCCCAACCGTTGTAGATGGTGGGTGTGTTCCAGCGCTTGAGTTGGTGAAGTTCGGCTTCGGTCATGCGGCATCAACGCAGTGACGGAACCGGGTTTACTGGTCAAGAATGTTAACCAGTTTGAACTCCTCGATCCAGCCAGAGTGGAACCGCTGATGAGACGCTGATGTCGAAGCCGGAAACCCGGCCAACTGACGTTGGCCGCCATACCACGCCGGACGCTCAGGGTGCCGCGCGCTTCAACACCGCATCGGCGGGTTCGGCCAGGGTTGCCGGCCCCTGCAGCAGGCCCTGCTGCTGCAGGAAAACGTCGGCCGTACGCAGGGTGACCGCACGCCAGGGCTCCTTGTTGAAAAAGCTGTGCGCCTGGTCCTCGGCGATCCACAGCTCGGTCGTCGTGTTGCCGAGTTCACGCAGTTTCTTGTGGGCCGCATCCCAGCCGGGTTTCCAAGTGTCCTTGTTGCCAAAGAAGGCGATGGCCGGCGGCAGGTCCCTTTTCAGGAAACGCAGGACGTCGATCTCGGGGTCCTTGGCGTCGTCGGGGGCAAAGGCGGGATTGAACCAGAGGTAGGCGACGACCGAAGTGTCGATGCCGGCAGGGTCCGCCGGGTCATCGAGACCGGGCTGCAGGGTGGCGAGCGCGCTGATGTGGCCGCCGGCCGAACCGCCACCGGTGATGATGCGCGCCGGATCGACACCGAATTCGGGAGCGTGCTGCTTGAACCAGCGGATCGCGCTCTTCGCGTCGGTGATGCAAACGCGTTTGCGGGTCTCGCCGGCCGGCAGGGCGGCGGCCTCGGCCTTGCTGAGCATGCGATACTCGGCCGTGGCGCAGACCAACCCCCGGCTGGCAAAGTAGGCGCAGGCCGCGCGGAACTGTCCCAGCGATCCGCCGCCCCAGCCGCCTCCATGAAACAGGATCAAGCCCGGCACCTTCGCCTTCGTCGGGTCGTGGTTCGGCGGGAAATACAGTTCCAGCTTCCGCGGCTGGCCGGCGGAGTGTTTGTAGATGCGCGGTTCGCCGGCGGGATCGTCGGCGCCAAGACCCTTGCGGGCGGGTTCCGCGGCCGTGGCAAGGCTGGTCAGGGAGGCAAGGGCAAGAAGGGCAAATCGGCGCATGACAGGAGACAACGACCCCGCGTGCCGATGTTGCGTTTCCCCGGCTCAAGGACTGCCCACGAGCGGGCGCCAGGCGGCGGCCATGCGACGGCCCATTTCCTCCTGGGCAGCCGTGTCGAAATGGACTCGGTCACCGATGTGGCTGCGCAGGTCGCGGGCGTCGACGCAGGCCGTGCCGGGCACCGCGGAGGGCAGGTCGAGCAGGATCTGATTCATCGCCTTCTGGTCGGCCAACCGGGCGGGATCCTCATTCATCTCACCGATCGTGCAGGCGATGAACGGCAGTTTTGGCTGGCCGAGGTCGGCCCGCAGGTTCTCGACGAGCGCCCGCAGGCGCGCGGCGTGCTGAGGCAGTTCCTGGGGATTCGCATTCGCCTCGCCCTGCAGCCAGAGCACGCCGCGCAGGCGCACCTTGCCTGGCGCACTCGCCATCGCCAGACGGGCGCGGCGCACGGCGTTTTCATACAACTTCGCGCCCTTCTGCCAGAGCAGGATCGAGGAGCCCCCCACCGCGCAGGGAACGAGGCCGACCGCCGTGCCGTCGCCCACCACCTGTTCCGCGAAGGCCAGGCCCGGGCCGACGCCGGCATTGTCATGGCCGGCAAAGGTCTGCGCATCACCGGTCAGGTGCAGGGGGTGCCTCGCGAGATACCAGTGATCGTCACGCAGATGCATCATGAGCAGGCGCGGGTCGCGTTTGGGGGTGTCGGGCATGACGCCCCTGCCCTTCATGTTCGACTGTCCGAGCAGCAGGATGAGGTCGAAGTGTTCCACCCCCTCCGGCAGTTGGGCGGGATCGGCCGCCTGCAGCGGAGGCTGGGTCGGCGGCGGCGTGGCGATCTTGCCCCCGCGCTTGGCAGGGGCGGGTTGCTGGGCCAGCAGCGGCAGGGCGGCGACAAGAAACAGGCAGAGGCGGTGCATCAGGGGGCAACGCCGTCGCAACCGCCGCTGTTGCCGAAAATCACAGGGTCAGGGCAGGCGGCGCAGGCGGATCCGCCGATACTCCATTTGCCCGCGGTCACCTTCCAGCCCGATCGGTCCGGTGGCGGGCACGGCCAGATCCTCGACCAGCAGCTCACCGTTGCAGGTGGCGCGGGCAACACCGCCCTTGACCGTCACCTCGAGTACGTTCCAGTCCTGCGGCCTGTAGTTTTTCAGGTCGTAGTAGGGGCCGGCCAGCGGAAAATCGCGGCATTGCAACTGGGGTTGACGGAGGAAGACCCCGCTGTCGGCATTCGGGGTGGCGCGGAACTCGAGGCGCAGGACGAAATCCCCCTCGAACTCGCGCGTTGTCCAAAGCTGCTGGATGCGGCGTCCCTCGGCCGGCGTGGTGACGACGAGGCGACCGCTGACGACACGATAACGACCATCCGGGCTGACCGTCTGCCCCTCATAGGAGACCGCCTCCTTGACCTCGACAAACACCGGTGCGTCGGGCCGGGGTTTGGCGGGTGCCTTGCGCGGCGGGGTCGGTCGCACGCCCCAGCCGGTGAGGTCGCGACCATTGAACAGGCTTTCAAAACCCTCTTCCGGCGTGAAGGGGTCCGTCTCGGTCTCGAGGAATCCGAGCGTGGCAAAGATCGGGCGCAGGGCCGCCGCCCAGCGGGCATAACCGGCGGGATTCAGGTGCAGCAGGTCCTTGGACCAGGCCGGGGTCATGTCGCCGGTCTGTGCGTCCGCAAACAGGGTCCATGTGTCGAGCACCGTGACGCGGGAGTCCCCCTTGACCGTCGCCTCATACAGGGCATTGACCTGTTCGATGGTGGTGCGCGGACGGCTCTTGGTCGTCGAACTCGGGAACATCCGGCAGAGCACGATCGGCACCTTTGGCAGACGGCCCTGGATCGAGGCGAGGATTTTCTGGAAGTTGCGACCGATTGCCGCCGGCTCAATGCCGACCTCGATGTCATTTGTTCCCATCAGCAGGACGATGGCGGACGGATTCAGCGCCAGCACGTCCTCTTCCAGGCGGATGAGCATGCCGCGCGTCGTGTCGCCACCGATGCCGCGGTTGGCGAGTTTCATGCCGGGGAAGAGGCCCTTGAAGTCGGCGCCCCAGCCCTGGGTGATGGAATCCCCCAGAAAGACAACCGCTCCCTGGTCTTTTGCCACCTCATCCGCCCAGCGGCTGCGCGCCTCCTGCCAGCGTTTGACATAGGCCTCATACCGACGCAGCGCGCCCTCTCCGGGCAGGCCGCTCTCATCGACGGGCAGGGCCTTGTCAGACTTCAGCACAACGCCGGCCTGCTGGGCGGCGAGCGGGGCGGCAGTGAGGGCAAGAAGGCAAAGGAGGAATCGGGCGCGCATGGTGGAAAGAACGGAACGCCGAAACACCGTCGCCCTTGCGCGGATTCACGCCATCGTCGGTGTGGCGATCCCGTTTCGGCTGCAAGTCGAAGCGTCACGGTGGCGTTGGCTCCGTTCCAACCTCATGCGCTTTTCCCTGATCCTGCTTCCCGTCCTCTCCGGCCTTCTTTCCGCCCAGGTGGCCCCCTATGACCAGGCACCGTCGGTCAAGCCGCCCTATCACCGCGTCCGCTACGAGGCCGCGACCGCGCCCGGCGGCCTAATTTTCCCGGTGCAGTACACCGTCTGGGTTCCTCCCGGCGTGACCACGCTGCGCGGGGTCATCGTCCATCAGCACGGCTGTGGCGAGGGCTCCTGCAAGTCCGGCCAGACCGGCGCCTTCGACCTGCATTGGCAGGCGCTGGCCAGGAAGCACGGCTGCGCCCTGCTGGCCCCCTCCTACGAGCAGCCCGACAAGGCCGACTGCCAGATGTGGTGCGACCCGCGCAACGGCTCCGGCGCGGCTTTCCAAAAAGCCCTGGCCGACCTCGGCGCTCAGTGTGGACATCCCGAACTCGCCACCGTGCCCTGGGCGCTGTGGGGCCACAGCGGCGGCGGCCACTGGGCCGGCGGCATGACCCTGCTGCATCCGGAGCGAGTCGCCGCCGCCTGGTTGCGTTCCGGCGTTCCCCTGCTCGAAGCCAACCCGGAGCGCAGCACGATCAAGCCGCACGTCATTCCCGAGGCCGCGCTCGGCGTGCCGGTGATGTGCAACCCCGGCACCAAGGAGGGGGTCACCCTCAAGGAAGGCCGCTTTGCCGGCGTATGGCCGGCCAACGAAACCTTTTTCAAGGCGATGCGCGGCCGCGGCGCCCTCATCGCGGTCGCGGTCGATCCCCTGACCAGCCATGAATGTGGCAACCAGCGCTACCTCGCCATTCCCTGGCTCGACGCCTGTCTGAGCGCACGCCTGCCGGCCAAGCCGGGCGAAGCCCTGCAACCCATGCCGCTCGGCGACGCCTGGATGGCACCGCTGCTGGCCACTGAAGCCGTCCCACTCACCCGCCTCGACGGCGACCCACGATCGGCGATCTGGCTGCCCAATGAGGCCATTGCCAAACAATGGATGCAGTATGTCAAGGACACCCAGGTGGCCGACACCACTCCGCCGCCGGCGCCGACAAACCTGCAGGTCAGGGACAACGTCCTGACCTGGCAGGCCGAAGCCGACCTGGAGAGCGGGCTCGGTCACTTCCTCATCGAGCGCGACGGCAAGCCCCTCGCCACCGTGCCTGAGCAGCCCAAGAACCCGTTTGGTCGTCCCATCTTCCAGGGCCTGCAATACAGCGACACGCCCGCCGCACCGCTGGTTGCAATGACTTACACCGACGCCACCGCCGAGCCCGGCAAAAAGCACAGCTACCGCGTCATCGCCGTGAACACTGTTGGAAAGTCATCCAAATAAGTTGTTCCACGCAGACCTCAATAACCGATCAATTCATTATTCCTATTCGTTAGTAATGAATCGGAATATGTTCTGACTTAATTTGAATGAATATATAGACACCGCGACTCGATCAAAGATGGTCGGGCGTGAAATTCGAAAATTCCACTCCTCCATATGATACTGATGTTGAGCACGGACTTACCATCGGGACACCCTCAGAGATCCAGCGCCGAACTGACAAGCCAAAGGGCAGCAGTTCCGTTCGATTGGTGTGGAAGAAGGCTGCGCAAAACCCGAGAAATCAGAGCGTTCTTCGGAAACCAGGCATCCCGGTCCGCAAGAAACCTGTCGGCAAACCGCCATCACCTCCCAGCGGCAACCCCATCAACGCAACCGTCCAGCCTTCCCCCAGCGGGCCGTTGCCGGCACCGGTGTTGGCTCAATTTCTGACCTTTTCCGCGCTTGGATTGGTTGTTTGGCTGATCGCCTCAGCTTACCCAATGCTTGAGCAGCACTTTCAGAGGCGCCGTTTACAGATTGCTGAACGCTACAAGAGCGAAGAACCGGCCCTTGTTGCCGAACCGAAACCCAAGAGCATAAAGGTTGTCGAGGCAGTTTTGCCACCGCCACCCGCCAAAAGCCCGGACACCACGAATCCACCGCCATCGGCGCCAAAGCCGCCAACACCCACATCTCCACAGAGCCCGCCTGCCATCACCCAACCAAAAGCATTGGCAAAAAAGCCGATCCAGGACAGCGGCGACTTGAAAAAAACCAACGGAACACCATTCGTGAAGCCCGTCGCCAATCCCAAGGCGCCAGCAAACCAAGAGCAGGTTTCGGCAAAGATGGCCGATGCCAGCCCTGCAAAGGAGGCTCAAAAAAACGCAACGAAATCTGAGCCGGTCGTTGCAACAGCGCAGGACCCAACCGGCAAACCGACCTCGGCATTGCCAAAGCCTTCGGTCCCGAATGCTGCTGACTCAAAGGATTTTATGGGTCCGCCGGCGCCTTCAGCCATGCAAATTACCACAGCGCCGACTCATTCCCTGCAAAAGGCTGATGTGGTCCTGAATCCAAAAAGCGGACTATTGGAACTGCGAATGCAGGATGGCAGCGTTCATATTCTGCAGACACAAACCCCGGCGGCAATGCCCGAACCCGCCACGCCGCCCACGAAGCCAAGCGCCTACACAGGCAGGCCGCCGCCTGCGCAGATGCCAATGACAGCCCTGCTGCCAGCCACACCCCCTGACCAGCTGCAGTTTGCCAGTCCCGAGGCCCTGTTGCAGGCCATGGGGAAAGAGCGCCCGCGCTTGATTTATTCCCTGGAATCCTGGTCACGACAGCAAGCCCTTGTGCAGGGTGACCCGGCGGGACGTGAGTTGCTGACAAGCCTTGAAGAAGCAGGCAAAAACCTTCTTGCAGAACCCCCTCTGCAAAGGGTTTTTGGCACCGCGCACGCCCGGAATCTGGGTGAAGAAGCTTTGGGACGCGTCTTCACGCTGGGTTGCCTCCATTATCTCGGCAATCCAAATCCCGCCTATGCGGCGAGGGGCAAATCCGAGCTGCTTTCACTCTGCGACTCAACTCGCTTCCCTGACTGGGGCAAGGGCCAGAGTCTCTGGAAGACTGTCATCGCTGGCTGCTTGGCCTACGACTGGTTTGCCGGATCACTGGATGAGTCATCCCAAAAAACCATTCAAGCCACACTCCGCGACAAGGGCCTGTCACCTCTCCTCGCCGAAATCAAAAACATGAGCCGTGATGCGCTGACTGGCCATGTTGGGTTTCTTGCCCACACCACTGTTCTGATCTTTTCGCTGACCTTTCACGAGGAACTTCACACCGAGGTAAATGCGGTCTTCGAGAATGCTTTGAAAAAGTGGACGGAAGGCCTTGTTGCCCTGTCGCCTGAGGGAATCATGAGCGGCGAGGAAGTGCTGTTTTATTCCATCCCAGTTCTGCAGTCCCTGATTTCCCACAAGGCACCCACGAATATAGACCTCTTTGAGGGCCTCGCAAAGACGCATCTGAGCCGCTTCATGAAGACCGGCCCCCATGGGCACGCTGCTGCCGAGCTTTTTTTTACGACACCTCGGGAATCACTGCTCAGCCCCGTATCGACCTGGCTTTCAGGACGTTATGGCAATCCAGGCTACCCGGGACTGACAGCCACCACGAAAACATCCTTTGCCACAGCGCATCTTGGCACAGCAGGCAACCTTTTGTATTTCAATGCCTGGGCCGCCGCCGACGGAGTGCCTCCCCATCAAATGTCCTATCATTGGGAGAAATCGGCTTCCATGATTCTTCGAACGGATTGGAAAGCCGAGGGCCTGACGGTTGGCTTCACGGGAATGCCTCCAGGGCCTCATCCCTTTCTTGCCGGCATGGGCGGATTCACGCTTTCGTGCCGCGACATTGAATGGGGAGTCAATATGGGCCGCCTGGCTACACAAACCGGGCTGGATCTCCGACAAAGCGGATATACCGCCGGTGCCGGCGCCTACAACACCCTCTGGTCAGGCACTGAATTCGATGCCCAAGACAGCGCCCGTTTTGTTGAATCCGAGTTCACCGATGAACACGCGCTCGGGATTCTGCGGTATCAGATAGAGAACCGCCGGCGCATCCGCTCCTGGCAGCGTGGTCTCTTTGTTAAAAAACCGGCCAAGGGCGACGACCATAACGGTCTTTTCATCGTTCAGGATGAAATCCACAATCGGGATGCCATCGACTGGATCTGGCAAATGCACACGCGCGCCGAAGTCCGGATCCGGGGTAGGGAAGCCTTTCTTGAGCAGGAGGGCCAGTCGATGCTGGCCGTTCTTTTGTCGCCTGCGGATGCAAGATTCTCCGTCGAGGAGGCCCCCTCGCAAAAACCGCCGTTGCCTTCTTTGACCGGCTACCGAAGCCTGCAGATTCGCATGCCAGAACTGAAGGGCCGACAAACCTTCACCGTGGCATTTTACCCCTCGCTGAAAATGGCACCCAAGTCCGTCCCGACCGTCATCACACCTCTTGAGAAGTGGATCCAAAAAAAATAGTCTCCACAAGCACGATGCCGCCCCTCGAGAGAGACCCAACCCGAATCAGCGCCTGGCGGTGACAAGGGCATCAAGCTCGGTCATCTTCACGCGCAGGCTGACGACGGAATGCTTTTCAGTGCCGGGACGATACTTGAGGTAGGTGGTGATGAGCAGGTTGCCGTCGGCCAGGCGTTCGACGCCGGGATAGCCGCAATCGCCGACGCGGCTGGCGTGGCTGTGCAGCAGTTTGACGCGATACTGACCCGGACGGCCCAGCTTGATATCCTCGTAGGTGCCAACCCAAGCCACGAAATGACCCTTCGTCGGGCTGCCCGGAGCCTGGTCGCGGAAGGCAAAGAGCCAGCGGCCGTCGCCGGTCGCAACCCCGATGTGACGGTCGCCGCTCAGTCCCCATGGTGTGTCCACAGGCCGGCTCCAGGTCGTTCCCTCATCGTTCGAGAACATGATCAGGCTGCGACCCTTGTGGGTGTTCTCGCGCAGCAGGCAGCACAACTCCGCACCATCGGGCGAGCGAAAGACAAAGGGTTCGCAGGGGTTTTTGCCCTCCACCGAGGCCACCACATGCGGCTCCGACCAGGTGAAACCGCCGTCGGCGGTGATCGTCTGCAGCACCTCGAGCGGTGCCTTGTCCGCCCCGCCGGGTCCCTTGTGATAGAGACCGAGATAGCGACCGTCCTTGAGCCGGACCAGACTGCTGAAGGTCATCACGCAGGGGAAGTTGAGCGGCGGCATCTCGCGCCAGGTTTTGCCGTCGTCCTCGCTCAGGATGGAGGGCATGCCGGGGCCGCCGCGCTTGCCGAGCGCAGCCGACCAGACCCAGAGACGCGCCTTGCCGTCGGGCCCGATCAACCGGTAGATGCTGGGGCAATTCTGATGGGTGGCGAATCCGGCCGGCATCTGGTCGTCGAGCCGCGTCCAGGTGCGACCGCCGTCATCGCTGCGCGCCATCGGGCCCGCGGCACCGCCATGGTTGATGCACCAGACACAGAAGATCGTCTTGCCATCGGGCAGCGCCACCGTGGTCGGGTGTCCCTGATACACCTCGGGCGTGCCCTGGGCGATGATGACATGACGGGCGGTGTCGGAGGACAGGTCCAGAAGGGGAAGGTCGGGACCCTCCGCCGCGGTGACGGTTTGAAGGGCGAGGCAAAGCAGGGCCAGCGTGGGGTATTTCATGGGGGCAGGTTGGAGGATGGGGTGGGAAAACGTCAAGGCTGCTGTTCCAGCCAGGCCAGGTTGAAACGGGCGAGGGTCAGCCGGCCACCGGCGAAGTGCGCAAGGCCCGAGCCGTCGCCGCTGCGGCCATAAAAACAAAGGATGGTGCCGGACGGCGTGACGGCGAGGTCCGAGTACATGCTCGGCCCGTTCTCCAGCAGACGGTTCACCGGCCAGGTGTCACCCTCGTCGCGACTGATCTTGATGCTGAGATTGCGTCGATCACGGCTCTTGCCCGGCTCCGCCGCCCCCTTGGCCCGCTCCAGGTTGTGGGGATTGGAAAACAGCAGCAGACTGCGTCCTTCGTGGCGGTAACGGACGAGACCGGCCATGCAGATCGGTTCCAGCAGGGCCTCGTCAAACCGAGGCTTGCTCCAGTTCGTCGCACCGTCCGGACTGGTTGTCACCAGTCGGCGATGGGTCTTCGACTCGTTGCGCACGTTGAGCATGACGCGGCCATTCTCCAGTTCGACGGCGACCGTTTCGTTGGGGTTGATCCAATCGTCCGTGCACGGCACCGCGATGTCGCCGGCCTGCCAGGTGCGCCCGTCGTCGTCGCTGAACACTGTCGAAGTGACACTCGGACGGTGGGCATTGCCACCCTCGCCGGTGGACAGCCAGACCGGCACCAGCAGGCGGCCGTTTTGCAGCTGGATGCCGTGATTCGGACCGGTGGCCAGCACCTTCCAGTCATAGCCCTTTTTGAAAGCCTCAAAGGCGCCGGTGATCTCCACCGGCGAACCCCAGCTGAGTCCGTCGTCTTCGCTGCGCTGGTAGAAGACGCGCTCATACTCCAGGCAGAACAGCATGTGCACCGTGCCGTCCGTTCCGGCGATGAGCACCGGGTTGTTGTAGGTCACATCGCCGGGATCGACGTTCTTCATGCGCATCGCGAATGGGTTCTTGCGTTTCGGTCCATCGACCTGCGCGATGTTGCGCGGCTCGCTCCAGGTGCGGCCGTCATCGGTGCTGCGGCGCAGCAGGATGCGAATGTCGTCCCAGTCACTGACGCCGGCGGCGCGCTTGCGCGCCTCGCACCAGGCCAGCACGCTGCCGCGGGCGGTGACGAGCACACCGGGGATATGGTAAAGTTGGTGGGCGGGATTGTCCCCCACGGTGAACAGGTCGATTTTTTCAACCCAAGGCTCCGCCGCAGCGGCGGTCGATGCGGCAATCAGGAGGGTGGCAAGCAGGTGCCGGCAAAGGGAATTCATGACGAACAAGGCAACGCTTGGCGGCGCGCGGGTTTGCTGGTCAGTTGACTTGACCAGTGAGACCGCCCGATCCAACCTGCGCGATGCCCGTCCGGATTCCACGCACTTCCCTGAGCACCCAGGCCGCCGCCGTGCTTCGTTCGGAGATTGCGCAGGGCGCCTGGGGTGATCACCTGCCCGGTGAACGCCTTCTGGCGACCCGGCTTGGCGTCAGTCGCCCCACCCTGCGTGCCGCGCTTGAAACGCTGGAGGCGGAAGGCTGGCTCGAACGCCGCCAAGGGCTGCCCACACGCGTT
>Ga0222714_10005300_pt1 | contig 12335 bp, 9 predicted proteins | sample C33_3DmetaG_FD_165048 | JGI IMG/M metagenome (GOLD analysis project Ga0222714, IMG submission 165048) | Estuarine water microbial communities from San Francisco Bay, California, United States - C33_3D | ecosystem: Environmental > Aquatic > Marine > Unclassified | place: USA: California... | reverse complement strand
CATCGTGGCACGCGAGTTGATGAGCGCGACCGCCGAGGTGCGCGAGGAATTGGCCGCAAAGATCATCCGGCAGGCGCTGGATGGGTGCTTGCAAAGCCAACGGTTGCTGGTTGAGCGGTTCATTCCTCAGGTGCGCGCACAGACGCTTGCACAGCCGCTACCGGGTATTGACGAGGGGAGCATCGAGGAGCGCCTTCAGAAAGTGCTAAAGGCCGCATCAGAGGGGCGAGTTAGCGCCGATGAAGCTGCGATCTTGATCAGCGCGATCAAGGGTGCCACTGAAGCCGCGGCGATCGCTGCGGCAGAGCGTGATCTGCAAGAGATTCGGCAGATGCGTGTGCAGATCATAGAGGGCGCTCAGACGCGTCAGAACGCGCTACAAGAGCCTCAAATGGTGCAGGAGGAGTCAGACGATGTCTGAGCGCCTTGAGCGCCTACGTCGCGAGATTGAAGTCGAGCGAAAGGCCGCGCTCGCTGACCTTGGTTTAGCGTTTGATAGTCCGATCCTGATCTGTGGAGCAGCATCAGTTCAAGAGGTCATCGCGCAGCGTCTTGAGCAGGTGCCGTCCATGCTGCGAGCCGATGCCGAAGCTGCAATGCAACGGCATGCAGTGCGGTTGCCGTGGCTGACCAGACGGCGGGTTGCGGCGTCGTGAATGGTGGGTATGCGGATGAGTCAGGAATCGAACTTTTCTATAGGCAGGTCGATGCTGGACGGGCGACTACCCGCCGACGTACTAGCCAATAGGGACATCTGCGGGTAGCCGTCGGGCTAGGGCAGGCATTGGTGGGGCCTCCTCGACGCCGAACGCCGCCCACAAGCCCGCCTGGCGAGATGTGCAAGCCTCGGAAATAATTACCTACCCCACCCCCATGCGATCGGCAGGTACCCCCGGCTCGCGACATAGACACTGTCACCTGCGGCCAGCATCGCCGTCCTTGGCAACCGGAAATGATGTTGCGAAGGACTCACCTTAAAGGTTAGTCACTTCGGCAGCCAGCGATCAAGAAGGGGGCCGACATAGTCCTTGCCAAGCATGTGTCCGGCTCCAGGGACAACCGTCACATTGAACCCAAGTAGGTTTCCTAACATGCGGACGTTATTTGGCGGGCTTTGCCAGTCCTCGGATCCGACGTGTGCTTCGCAGTTTTGCGGTGCTGACATCTGACCAGTGTTAGCGAGTTGGAGAATCAATTCGGCGCGGGGGGGGATGAATCCTCGCAGCGTTTGTGTATCTTTGAACTCGCCAACAATCGGGGACAGCAACAAGACGCGTCCTACATACGGTGGAAGTTGTGCCTGCGCATGAAGGAACAAATAGGCGCCATAGGAGTTGGCGACTACTAGAGAATCGTCGCTCCAAAATTTACCGGTCAAATCTTCGCTGACCTGATTGACTTGTTTCTGAAAGGACAGAGAGCGGAACTCTCCGCGCGTTTCGCGTCCTTCAAGATGGAAACCTCTGTCACTGAGACCTTGCCCTAGCCCTGTGGCAAGTTGCCCACCATGCCCAGGAAGATAGTAGACAGTGCGCTGGAGCGACATTGCGGGATAGTTAATAAGTAGCGGGCGTCAAGGTTTTTGATAGATCGTGCGATGCAAATGTGAGTGCGGGTCAGTCCCACGACAGATGTAACACGGCAGTCCCTTCTCTGCGTTCTTCGTACACACGGATGGAGCGATGCCGGGTCTTGTTGCTACTAGCCTGGAGTTGAGAAATCCCAGAGAAATGATCTACCTCGATGCAGCAGCCACAAAAGGTGAGCGACTCAGGTGCAGCATTTGGTTCTGCCTCGCAAAGGTGTGCCAGTGCTTCCACGTGGCAAGTGGCAATGTCCCTGTGGAACCCCCCGCTACCGGAGAGATGCGAAATCGCGATCTTCTTTGCCCCCCAATACTTGCAGGCATACGAGAACGCTTCGTAGCTAACGTTGTAGTAAAAGTCGCGACTTGGCCGATCGTAAGGGGTTCGTTGGAACGGTCGATAGCTGGTGGTGTTGTTACCGGGCGCGAGGATGATGCCTTTCAGTTTGCCACGAGGGTTCCTGCTCTGAAGTACGACCAAGCTAACATTAGTGTTCGCAGTCATATTCCAATGCGCAAGGGGTCTGATTACGTCGTCGTACGAGATTCGCAGATCACGCTCGAAGAACTCTTTAGATGCCCCCAGCGGAGAGAATCCTTCCTCTGTCGAGACAATGGCAACGTCCGCGTCGCCATGCATCGCAAGTTCTTTGAACAGCACCTTGAAGTTGTAGCCAACTTTCGTTGTGTGCCCATCTGGACCTGCTATTTCCAATATCGAGATCGTCTGACTCACGTGACCTGCCCCCTATAGCCGTATCAGTCATTCGGCAGGAAGTCCGGTTGCAAGGTTAATCGAATCAGTGGTGGTTTGCGCTGCATTGACAGCGTGCTTGCGAGGTGGTGCGGCAGTCGGGGGGGAAGGTCACACGCTCACTCCACGGTCGAACAGATGGCCGCTTGCTTCAGATCAATTCCGTTTGATGGGTACTGATCCATAAAGACGTCGGAGCACCTCCTGCATGTCTTGCGGAAGGTACGACCAAGTTTTTAGTGCAATTGGCTCTGGAACCCCGAATCTCGCTTCGGCAATTGACCCAGCAATCGCCGCGATCGTGTCGCTATCGCCACCAATAGACACAGCATTCCGGAGTGCGTCCTCAAAGCTTGTGGCTTCTAATGCGCAAACGATGGCTTGCGGAACCGAATCCTGGCTTGCTTCTGTGAACGTGTAACTAGGCCGAATCGAGTCTACAGTCTCAGTTAACACGTAGCCGAACATTTTTGAGAGTTCATTGCGGATGTGTTCGGCTGAGAAGCCTTCGCGCGCCATGAAGACCGCTACGGAAACCGCTTGCCCAGCTTTGATTCCCTCGGGATGGTCGTGAGTGATTTGTGTCACTCGGGTGGCATTAGCGATCGCTTCCTCGATTGATATGGCGAGAAGCCCCGCTGGTCCGACCCTCATCGCCGCGCCGTTGCCGAGACTTCCATACGGTTGGGGATTGTCGCTTGTAATCCAAACGGCAAAACGGCGTCCCCATCGGCCATTCGACTCGTAGCGTTGACACCATTCTTGCAGCGTCTTGGCCGGGTCTTTACCGCTTAATAGGGTGTCCGCAATCGCAATAGTACAGACAGTGTCGTCGGTAAATCTTGCCGTAGGGTGGAAGAGTGGTTCAAAGTCCTTTCGTTTGATGTTTTTAAATTCGTAAGCCGAGCCTACAATATCTCCTGCTATAGCGCCGAGCATAATGATTTTATCTAAATCGAGTTTGATTCGAGCAAGATTTTGATGGGGGATTTTGCTTGGGCTTTCGACGATTTTTCTAATCGGTAATGTGCCATCTCGGCTTGGGTTGATTTTTTTTGTATATAATGGAAGCGCAAATGTAAATTTCTTTGTCGGTCCTTACGTACAAATCTCTCAAGCTCTTACAATGTTTCATTGAATTGATGCCTTCGGGGTCGTTAAGGCTAACAAAGTGAACAACAGCATTCCCAGGCGCGACATCATATTTGTATAGCGTCACTGCCAGATCTTTTTGACTGGAAAAGATTTCGGCGCGTATTGAACTTGCCCAGGCGGCCAAAAGAAAAACAGTTGCAATTAGTTTGAATTTCATGACTCGCCTTTCTACTTACGGGGCGCTGATTGAGTTTCTGTGCGACTCATCGTGCAAACATTAACGTGAATAATAAAGTTACTACAAAGAATCCAAATAAAATTAGGAAAAAAACCAGTAGATCTTGCGAATGAAGTTTAAATTAGTATTTTTTGTCGACGGTAAAAAGAAAATAAACGGCCCAAAAAGTATGTATAATATTTCTAGTTCAAATTGCGAAAAATGAATTTGCTTGGTGAATGGATAAAATATTGCTTGATTATAAATTGTCACTCCGAGCCACAGTGCAGGTAGGAGTAACAGACTTAAACGAAGGAATCGCTGAGTTGATGAGCTAGAGCTGATCGGTTTCATGCAATTACAGCAATGAACTTATACGAAATTGGCATCTTTTTTCGGACCGTGATGTTGCCTGCAATTGATCCATGTTTTTTTAAAGCTCACGAAAGAGCACTTAATACTTCTTCGATCTCTAGTACCATCGCCTCCTGCGTCGCCAAGTCCCAGGCGTAGAAGTTGTTTTGGGTTTGATTGCTTTGTTTTTGCAGTCCATGCAAATTCGCCCGTACCCACCGTTACCACTTTTTAGCGCCTGGTCAAAGAATCCATCCAGCGGTTTGATGGATTCACAACGGCCGCACTGGCGCATCTCTTTGCTAACCATGCCTTGAGCTTGTTCACGCAGGCGATCTACGAACTGAGAAGGTTGCTCACCAGTTGCGGTTTGGACGATCTTTGCCAGCCGCTCGTCCAGTGCTGCCACAGGATCTTTGCCTACGTTGAACCTGTTGATTCGGATGAACCTGTATCCATACGACTCAAGGGTTAGTTGACGCTCCACATCAGCATCGGTCATGTACCGCATGTGATTGCCTACGTGGACATCCTCGCCTTTCTTAAAGTGAAACTCAAATCCGTCGTACTCAATCACTATCTGAACCACGCCTTTGGGCGTGCGGCAGCTAAGGAGGAAGTCCACCTGGTATGCCGGGTGTTCGTACATGGGGTCTATCTGCTTAAGGTAGTCCCCGATTGGGAATTGCGGAACGATCTCAATGTCTTCAGGCTGGGCTTGCACAAATTGCGTTGCCTGCAGCCAGCCCAGAACTTTGGCCTCCATGGGGCTTGAAGGATCGGTTTGGTCTGCGCTGCCTAATTTGGCGTGCAACGTCCGGGCATAGTGATTCAGGGCCTGGGCAATTGATCCTTTGAAAAGACCCAAAGGCTGCGAATGGATAAACCAGACGCATTCCTGGGCACGACTAAATCCAACATTCAGGCGTTGCACTTTGAGTTTTTCTTCTACAGCAGAGGCGTCGATTTCCGTTGCAGCCGGAAACACATAAGACAGCGCATCCAGACCAGGTGATGCCACCATCGAATAGAAGATCAGGTTGCGCTCTTCGCCCTGGCACGAGTCAAAGGTCATGACTTTGAGTTTGAGCCGGTCTTCAAAGTCGCGGCCGTGCTGGTGGCTGAACAACTGTTTGGTGAGCAACGTCGCCTGTTCACGGAAAGGCGTGATGACACCCACTGTTGGCGGACTGTCTTCGTCCAGAAGGTTCATCAACTTGTCCAAAATGAAGTTCGCCTCGACCGTATTCGTTGTGCGGGTTACAGACTGGCCTTCTACCTCCACTTGATCAAAGCGAATCACGTCCTCAATGGGCACGCCCCTGATCTTGATGGCTTGAAGTTGCCCGTCGTAGAACGTCTTGGACGAATAGCCGATTAACTCAGGGTATGAGCGGAAATGCTTCCGAAGCATCGTGGTGTACGAGGAGGTAAGGCTGCAAAACTCAAGAACTGATTTCTTCACATCGAACATCGAAAGGCGCTGCAGCGTTTCGGCGTCGTTTGCGACGTTGTTTTGAAAGAAGTTAACTAGGGCAGAGCGGTACTTGTCGTTGGTTGCGTTGCTGGCATTGGTTGACTTGACGTTTGCAAACTGGCGACTATCGCCAAGAACTACAACTTTCTTAGCCCTGAGCATGGCAGGCAAGGCCTGTGCAACGGATACCTGGCTGGCCTCGTCGATCACGACAACATCAAACAGGTCTGGGCACAAGGGCATGTATTCGCCAAATTCACGAATCCCAGCAATGATCACGGGGAATGACGAGCGCACCGCCTCAAACTTGTTTTCAGGGAATTTTTGACGTTTTGCGATTAGCTGAGCCATTGTTTTGGCGTCTGCCCGGTTGTTCTCTGTGAATTGCACGAGTCGTGAATCCACATGGGCGTTCATGCGCGACGTATTGAGACGATCGAGCTTGTCTTTTGTTCCTACGTAGTCAAAGTCAGGTATCGAAGCAAATTGCTCTTTGAGCGCCAGCCACTTCTGTATAAAAGTCAGGATCAGGACAAAATTTTTCGCCCCAACACGAATGGCCCTAGATAGCCAATCTGAATGTTGCGAGAAAGCTGCTAGAAGGCTCTTAGTTGCAGCCGAGGGTGCACTTTTTGATCGTCCCGTGGCTAACTGAGCGTAAGCAGCCTCTAAATGATCAGGCTTATTGATGCGCTCCAACTCTTGCCTTAGTCCACCAGCCAGGGGGACTATCTTTTTCAGTGTTTTGTGTTCTGCCTTAAGTAACAAAGGGTGGTGGGTTGGCAGTGTGTTCAGTCTTGCTTCTAATGCGCGTACAGACGCACCTCGAAACAGGTAGCCAAACACAGGCATCTTCAGTTGCTCATATTCCAACAGGATGGCGCTCAAATCTTTGATTTGCTGGGCATTGAGCCTTTCAAAGGATTGCAGCGCAGCCAGATCTGCTGTGTTCTTGTCGGCAAATTGGCCAACCGTCAAGTCGGTTTCTACCCTGTCCGTTAGCCATTGGATATCGCTGGCTACCACTGGATCGATTACTCCCAGGTAGGCCTCTATGTCCGTGGCCATTTTTACTAGGGAATCGAGGGTGCCCACCGAGATCGAACCTGGTTCAATCCGGTTAATGATGTCTAGTAACGTTGGGTCAAGATCCTTGACCAAGTCCTCTAAACGCTGTAGCTCCTTCACCTTTATCAACTCGATTCCAGCGGCCGCCGTAATAGTGCTGACAATGGACTGCTTTAGGTGTTCGGTAGTGCTTGTTCTTTCGGATTCCAAATGATGCGCATTTGCGCTCATCGCTTTGGAAAACGCGGCAACCTGGTTGACTGTTTGGTTGGCGACGAGCTTTTTAAAGTTTGCGTCCTGCCGCCCTAGCCGCAAAAGCGGATTGGGAAAGTCTCGATCATGTCTAACCCTGCTCATTGCTTCAGAGAGTTTGTTGTGCACAACTTCCAAGGCTTCGGCTTTGTCGGACAAGATTAAGCAGGACTTTTGGTTAAACGCGCAGTCTGCTGCGATGGCCGTGATGGTGTGAGACTTGCCTGTTCCTGGCGGGCCTTCGACGACAATGATTTTGCCATCGGACTTTTTAGCCGCCATCAATATCTTCCTCTGTTCTTCATTCAGAGGAATTGGTGAATCGAACACGAGACGATCCACCATCTCCATCTCATCCCACTCGGAGTCCACGGAGCGTCTAATGCTGACAGGGTTTTCTTGAAGGATGCCTTTGACCATGCCTTCAAACAAATTCACGATGGCCCCGCCACCCTCCTTGGCCAACTTGATAAGTTCTTCGTAATCGTTGACCAGTGCCTCGGCACCTTTCTCAAAGGCGCATAGGTATAGGGCGCTGGATATGCCGACGTCTGGGTTGTTGGCGTCTGCTGAAGCAGATCCAAATGTGGTCTTCCCCGCCAGATCAACGGCATTAGCTACTTGTGCAAACAAGCCATTGACCACCTCAAAAATCGTCTGCTTCGGCTGCAGGTAAATGATTCGGTCTGTAATGACGCTGGCCCATGAGCGGGACTTGGCTTGAGCCACTTCTTGCAATGCGTAGTCAATGGCAGCTCGGTTTGCAAACAACTGATTGATTACTGTTAACTCAAAGCCAGCGCCGTTGGGCAGTACAGTGACTTCTATCGGCAAGAAAAAAAGCGGGTAGCTAATTCCTCTAAAGCGGATGGCCCCAAGATACAAGTAAAGCGTTATGCCATCTGTGACGCTTGCGTAGGTGTGCAGGTCTCGAAACTCAAGAAAAGCATCGGCAGCGATAAATGTTTGAAAGAACTTTTGCAGATTTGTTCGTACTATGTCGACTTCGATGAAGGCTGCGAGGCACTCATCAACTAGCGCGTCATCTCTTTCTGCCAAATGTTTTGCCAAAACACTTGGCAGCGCCCCCATGAGTTCAGTCACCAACAACTTAACGATGTCGGTCTCTGCCGCATACAAAGAATCTACGACGCTATATGCCTGTCGTTGCAGCGGTCCGTCCAGGCGTGAGATGAGTGGCTTTACTACTTTGACGGAAAATTCTTCGCAGACCGCATCTAGTGTGCCCTCGATCCACTCTTCAGGATCTCCAATCGCATGGGAATATGAATCAGCGATTTTGGCTTTGACAGCTTCCCTTACACCAAAGACTTGAGACTCATTGATAGAAGCAATTTGTTCCGAGATGACCGTTTGAATAATGGTTGAAAGGTTGCGTGTGTATCGCCTTGGTATGAGCTTGATGGTTAGTGGCTCGCCGCCGCTCGGTTGTTGCAATAAGCGCCAAAAGTCCTGGTCTAAAGATGCGTAGGGTTTCAATCGCATGCCAGCACGAAACCCCGTGTCGGACTGGAGAACTATCCGCCGGCTCGGTGCCTGCATCTTTTTAAAGTCGCTTTCCAGGAAATCGCGGAAATATCCTGCGATGTTCGTTGCAACTTCTCTCAGAACTGACGTCTCCATGCGTCCCTTCTCTTGCTCGATCAATTGCAGTTCTTGTAGTTGCTCGCAAGGCACTCGCGGGCCAGCTGCTGTGCTTCGGCGATCTGCTGGGGCGTCATCTTCTGGGCAATGGTGTCGCGCTGTTTAGCTGGGTCAAGGTCACCGTGCACTGCAGCTAGGTTGAACCAAAGGTGTGCGCGAACAAAGTCCTGTGGGATTTCCTTGCCTTCTTGGTACATATTCCCGAGCTTAACCTGTGCCCACGGGAATCCCTGCACGGCAACCATTCGATACCAGCGCATTGCCTCTCGATGGTTCCGTGGAACTCCTCGCCCTTGCTCGTACTTTTCACCGATTGCGTACTGTGCTGAGTCATTCCCCTGGGCCGCAGACAACTTGTACCAGCGCAATGATTCGGCAAAGTCCTGTGGGACGCCTTCGCCTTTATCGTACATTCGGCCGAGAACGAACTGTGCCGTATGGTTTCCCTGTGTGGCTGCCAATTTGTACCACCGAGCGGCTTCGACGAGATTTATAGGCACGCCGGATCCTGTCAGATAGATCGAGCCAAGTTCGTGTTGCGCGTCTACGTTTCCCTTTTCAGCCAACGGCAACAACAATTTCAACGCCGTTTCAGTGTCGCCACGCCAGCGTGCTGAATGGCCGTCTTCGACCGGCCCCGAAACAGCGAGTCCGATTGCGAGTGCGCATATCAGTGCGGCAACCCATACTTTCATAGTGACGATCCGTTGCAGTTTGCCAGCAATATTGCCAGCCGGGATACGTGCCTTCAACGTATCGGAACCTAGGCGAGTTCGCCATCCAGCTCAAAAAAAAGCACAGTGCCCCCGCTGTAGACCAACACCAGATCGCCGGGGGGCGTCTTCAAAACGATTGGTGTTTCCACGCCCAAGGGATGCCGGAGCAGGTCAGGGACGGCGATAGGTGGACTAGGACTCAGACGTCTAGGCTAGACCGCTGCGCGAAAGAGTTCGGCGTCTGCCCCCATAGAACAAGTCCCTTCATCATCGCTGAAAACCACCGAGGCTAGCGTTACGCCCGCTGTTTTTGATACGTTGTAGGCAGTACGATGCGGGTAAAGCGTTAAGAGGTAAGCATGAGGTTATTCAGGCACCGAGACGAACCGAAACGGGAAACTAAAAGCTTTGACGAACTTTGGAATGGTTCGGACCATGGCCTTATAGCTTGCTGGGAAAGAGGTCGGGAAAAAGCTAAGGAAAGCCCCGAATTGGCCGCGGCAGCCACGGCAAACGAACTACCTATCCTCCCTTGGAGCGGTGGGGTTGAAAAGAAGATCAAATCCAAAACCAAGCACGGTAGCTTCAGTTACTTGGCAATGTGGCAAGGCTTACGTGGTGTGGACTTGGATATCGACACCGACGTCGAGTTGACGCTGGTTTGTAGTCGATTTGAAGTGCCTGTGACGTTCACATCTGACACCAGTAAATTCAATGATGGGGCTGAGGCCTAAAGGGAGCATGGTGTGCCGAAACTTCTAATTTTGGACACCGAAACTACAGGTTTAAAGATCAAGGACGAACTCATCGAGTTAGCGATGAGCCTAATTGAGGTGGACAGGGATGGCAATTACCTTGAGGAGTTGGCTAGTTATGAGGGGCGACGTGAACCCTCGGTGCCAATAACTCGGGGGGCGTTGGCGGCGCATGGCATCCAATTGATTGACTTGCTGGGTAAACAATTGGATTTCCCTCGAGTACAGGGGCTAATTGATGCAGCTGACATTTGCATTGCTCATAACGCTCCCTTTGATGCACGAATGTTGAGACCTCTTTTTCCGAAAGTCGACCAGAAGCCCTGGCGCTGTACATTCAATCAATGGCCTTGGCAGATTGGAAGCAGGCGCCGCTTGCAAGATGCAGCCGCGTTGCTCGGGATACGTACTCATCAACTGCATAGTGCTTTGGGGGACGTTCGGACCTTGCGGGACTGCCTCTTTGCAGCCGCCAATTTGTACAGCCGAATCTTGCTCAGCGCTGGTGATTACAAGTTGGGTGAGGGGCGTACCTTTTTTGCCAGGGACTCAGGCAAAGCATTGACGCCAGAAGTACAAAAAGCCTGTGAACAACTGAAGCAAATGATTTCTCGTCTTATGGTGGACAGCCATCTAGGCGACGAAGAGATTAATATTTTGAATGGATGGCTAGTTGAACACCCTGAAGTGGGGGCAATTTGGCCCATAACCGAAATCAACGAAAAATTGAACCAGATTCTGTCAGATGGCATCGTGAGTGAGATTGAGCGTGACGGGCTGGAAGCCATGTTGAATGCGGTCAGCCACCAGTCTTTCCAAACGGTGGTTGAGGCGGCGAGGAATAAGGCGCTTAATTTCGATGAGCCTGAGACGCTAACTTTCGAGGGAAGTGTCTTTTGCTTGACGGGAAACTTTGTAAGAGGCGGCAAGGAAAGCTGTGAATTAGAAATAGTGAAACGGGGAGGAAAGATTAGCAATGCCGTTAGCAAGAAGCTGGACTATTTGATTGTTGGAGGACTTGGCAGCCCTCAATATAAACATGGAAATTTCGGCACCAAGGTCGAAAAAGCAATCGAGCTTCGCGCCGCCAATGAAAAAGTTCAGGTCATACACGAAATTACCTGGAGTCATTTCCTACTTAATTAGAAAACATGGTGCTAATTGCTCAGAAGGCGGAGGCTTGCGCTGTGTGCGCATTTTAGTGGTCAGTGATACGCCCACAGGGTTCTATAGACAGTCAGGACCCTCTTTGCGCATAGCGCCGCTCGAACTCTACAGGCGACAGATCACCATTGGAACTGCGCTAGTTGGTTTTGCCAGCGTGGGGATTATTCATATCGGCACCTCGACCACCTTCCCATCCGGCTCAATGAACAGCACGGTCCCGTCGCTGTAGATCAGCACCAGGTCGCCCGTGGGCATCTTCAATACGATTGGCGTTTCCATGCCCACAGGATGCCGGGGCAGGGCGGGGCTGGCGATTGCGCAGTTGGACTAGGACTCGGCCTGGTGGATTAGGCTGGGGCATCACCGGCCATGAGTGCAGTCGCCGGTACAATCAGGCTCGAATGGTTGCATCCAAGCAACGCGTCTGCTGCCCCAAAATCGTTGGCTAGTACGATGGCGGGTAAATGGTTGGACAGGCTGGAAACCCGCATAAATGAGCGCTATTGGGTTCCCTCCGTCTCCGCCAAAACAAGACCTTCAAACTCGCTCAGGCGAGTTACTTAGCGCACAGAGCCCCGCACCACGCGGGGCTTTTTGCTTTGGGCTCCTGACTGACCCCATGGTCACCAGCGCCTTGAATCCGTCTCAAACCCCGTTTCGTCTCAAAACCTCCTGACTTTTTCGCCGTGGTACGGCGGCAGGGGTTTGGCGAAAAATCGGGGTTTTGGTGGCGTACTGATTGAAGACCTTACGGAGCACATTCCCCATAGTGACACTGAAAAGCATTCGCATGTTAACATGTTAACATTGACCGAACGAACATGCCGCTCGCCACATCCAGCTCCCCGCGTCTGCCCAACCAGAACGTGCAAACAAAGCTCGTTGCTGCGGCAGAGCAGCTTATTTTCGAACAGGGCTTTCTCAAAATTGGGGTGCGCGACATTGCCCGAAAAGCGGGGGTTTATCCGGTTGAGATATACCGACTTGGGTTGACCAAGACAGACCTGCTCGCGCTTGTCGCCATTGGTCTCGGTGAGCGGCAACTAGGCCGAGTCCAGGAGTTTCTGCACAGTTCACCTCCAAAGGGAAGCCTACTTCAACGGGTCAAAACCTATCTGTTGTTCCTTTATGGGCTAGATATTGAGGCCTTGCCTATCCGTTCGCAATCGGCCGGGTACGGTTGGTTTTGGGGGGCGCGGTACGAAGACGACATCGTTTCGCAGGTTGTTC
>Ga0222714_10005299_pt1 | contig 12335 bp, 11 predicted proteins | sample C33_3DmetaG_FD_165048 | JGI IMG/M metagenome (GOLD analysis project Ga0222714, IMG submission 165048) | Estuarine water microbial communities from San Francisco Bay, California, United States - C33_3D | ecosystem: Environmental > Aquatic > Marine > Unclassified | place: USA: California... | reverse complement strand
TGCTGCGACGACCTCGTCAGCGGTCACCACCCCAGACCACTCAGATGGGACAACGTACGTCGAAGGCTCGACAACCGGGGCATCAACCTGGGTAGGGGCTCCTGCTGCGACCCAGGCCGGATATCCGCCGTCAAGCACAGCCACATGCTGGTGACCAACCGACCTCAGCATCCACCACAGGCGTGCTGCTACGGCGCCCCCGGCATCGTCATAGGCGACGACAAACGACGACGGTGTGACGCCGTTTCGTTCGAGCACCTGGGCGAACTGACTCGTCGTTGGAAGCGGATGGCGCCCACCACCAGTGGGTGATGTTCCATCGTGGAGCGCAAGTTCGTGGTGAAGATCAACAAATCGGGCGCCTGGTATGTGTGAGGCGTTGTAGTCACGCTGGCCTCGATCATGGTCTGAGAGATCAAAACGAACGTCACAAACGACGAGGTCATCGTCGCGACGTGAGATTCGTGTAGTGAGTTCTTCAACGCTGATCAACGTCATATGACGACGGTAGTGCCGTCGGTCATGCACTGGTGACTCGCAGATGGCAGACTTACATCATGGTGGGAACACTCTCGATGCTTGATCTTGCTCGGGTGCGGCGAGGCACGTCAATTGTTGATGGCCTCAATTCATGCGTCGAGATGGCACAACTCGCAGAGCAATGTGGCTATTCGCGGGTTTGGTATGCCGAGCACCACAATCTCCCGACCGTTGCATCATCGTCACCGGCGGTTCTCATCGCCCATGTTGCAGCTCACACCTCGACGATCAAACTGGGAGCCGGGGGAGTAATGCTTCCCAACCACGCCCCACTCGTGATCGCAGAGCAATACGGCACGCTGGCAACCCTGCACCCAGGCCGAATTGAACTAGGGCTCGGTCGGGCTCCGGGCAGCGATCAGGTGACGCTGCGCGCGATGCGCAGAGATCACACCTCATCAGACACATTTCCGTCTGATGTTGCAGAGCTTCGCGACCTGCTTGATGGGGTTGACCGCGCAGATGGCGTTGCCGCGATTCCTGGCGCAGGAACTCGGGTGCCGATGTACATCCTTGGATCATCGCTATTCGGAGCGCAGCTCGCCGCAGCTCTCGGACTTCCCTATGCCTTCGCCTCTCATTTCTCACCGGGAGCATTGATCGAAGCCGTAAAGGAATACCGACGCTCATTCGTTCCGTCTGAGCGACTTGCTGAGCCCCACGTCATTGCGGCAGCGAATGTGTTTTGCGCTGAGTCTTCAGATGATGCTCTGAAGCAGTTCCACGCTGCAGCCCGTGAGCGTGTCGCATTGATCGTGCCAAAGGGTGTTGAGTACACCGACGAGCAGGCAGATCAGGTGTTGTCAATGCCGCAGGGACAGAACTTGCTACAGATGATGCAGTACTCGGCGGTCGGCACTCCTCGAGAGGTCGCGTCGTATCTCGACGAATTCCTCGCCCACTCAGGTGCTGACGAGCTCATTGTGTCGCATTCGACTCCATTTGTTGAAGAGCGAATGACATCGATTCGCCTTACCGCCGAGATTGTCGACCGGGTTGGTGTGTGACGAGGTATGAGACGAAGCAATGGCTGAAGTTCGGGTGAGTTGCCTGGGGTGCGGTGGTGACATCGTCATCAGGCAAATGACTGTGCCTGAAGGAGTGATTGCCCGTGGGGACAGGTTTATGCACGAAGGGTGTGTGCTTGATAGCGCTGCCGACTCCGCCACGTACAGGGTGGGGGTTCCTGCGTATCTTTTGCCAAGGGGGCGGTAATGACAGAGCAGACAGGAATCACCGAAGAACGGCGCCAAGAACTTCGTGAGCGCTATCTCGCAGAACGCGATAAGCGCCTGCGCACAGATGGAAATAACCAGTACCTAGAGCCAACAGGCAGGTTCGTAGGCATTATCGACGACCCGTACACAAAGCGAATCGAGCGCGATGCGGTGAACGACGACGTCACTGTTGCGATTGTCGGTGCAGGCTTCTCAGGACTTGTTACCGGGGCGGCATTGCGTAAAGCCGGTATTGAAAATGTCCGATTACTCGATGCCGCAGGTGATGTTGGCGGTGTCTGGTACTGGAATCGGTACCCGGGTGCGATGTGCGATACGGCAGCAATGATCTACCTGCCACTTCTTGAGGAAACCGGCACGGTTCCGTCGGCAAAATATGTTCCTGCTCACGAAATTTTTGCGCATGCACAACGCATTGCAACCACCTTCGGGCTCTATGAGAATGCCTTGCTGTCGACCAGCGTCACAGAGGTGTCATGGGAGGCAGCCATCAGCCGGTGGCGGATCACAACAGATCGCGGAGATAACTTCACTGCGAAGTTCATTGCGACCGGAACGGGACCACTTCATCGTCCAAAACTTCCCGGAATCGACGGTATTGATTCATTTGCGGGTCATGCATTTCACACGAGCCGTTGGGATTATGACTATTGCGGAGGTGGCCCAGCGGATGTGCCAATGGACAAGCTCGGTGACAAACGGGTGGCGATCATCGGCACTGGCGCAACCGCAGTGCAGTGCATTCCAAAACTTGGGCGTGATGCCGGTGAACTCTTTGTTTTTCAACGCACCCCATCGTCGATAGACGTTCGAAACAATCATCCGATCGACCCGGAATGGTTTGCATCACTTGAGCCAGGCTGGCAGCGCGAGTGGCTCCGCAACTTCACGCTGCTCCAAACAGGCGGATACGCCGATGTTGACTTGGTCATGGACGGCTGGACCGATATTTCTCAGAGAGTCCGCGACCGGGTTGCTGCCCGAGTGATGGCCGGAGCAGAACTCGGCCCGGAAACGACGCTTGCGGCATACGAAGAGTCTGACGACGAAAAGATGGAAGAGATCCGAGCTCGGGTCGATGCGATCGTCACCGACCCTGCGACCGCTGAGGCGCTGAAGCCGTGGTACCGCCAGCTCTGTAAGCGACCCTGCTTCCATGACGAATATCTCCAGACGTACAACCGGCCAAATGTGACACTTGTTGACACCGACGGCCAGGGGGTTGAGCGGATCGATGCAACCGGTATCTGGGCGAACGGTCAGCACTACGAAGTTGATTGCATCGTGTTTGCCTCAGGGTTCGAGGTTGGTACCGACCTTTCACGTCGGTCTGGGTTTCAGATCGCAGGGGAAAACGGTTTATCACTCGAGCAGCATTGGGCCGCAGGTATGCGAACCCTTCACGGTACGCACGTTGATGGCTTTCCAAATCTGTTTGTGCTTGCGACGGCGCAGGCCGCAAACCTCATCTCGAATGTTCCTCATAACTATGTCGAAGCGAGCGACGCAATTGCGGCAGTGGTGTCTCATGCGGAGAACACCGGGGCAACCCGAGTCGAGGCGAGTGATGCTGACGTCAACCAATGGCTGACACGAATTCAAGGGCGGCAGGGCTCTGTGATTGGATCGCCAGACTGCACGCCGGGCTATTACAACAACGAAGGCAAACCGCTCGAGGGTGACCAGCAACTTAATGGTGGTGCGTTCATCGAGGGTCCGGTTGCGTACTTTGAGTACCTCGAGCAATGGTGGAAATCAGCAGAGTTCAGTGGACTGACGTTTACTTGAGTGACGTTCGGTGCAACAACAGGGAGATCTGATGTCAGTAGACGAAGTTCAGGGCGTCGATGTGTCGGCATATGGCACCGACGGCTACCTGCACCTACCTGGTTATGTCACGGACCCATGGCTCTCAGAACTCCAGCGAGTTGCCGCAGCATTTGTCGAAGAGAGCCGATCCGTTGAATCTTCGAATTCACGTTGTGATGTCGAAGACGGGCATTGTGTCGAGTCCCCCCGCCTTCGCCGGTTGAATTCACCGGTCGACCAGCATGACACGTTCGCAAGGTTTGCGTTGGAGGGTCCGGCTGCTCAGCTGGCAGTGCAGGTACTCGGTGGGCCCGTTCGCTACCACCACTCAAAACTCAACTTTAAGTGGTCAGACGGTGGGGAAGCAGTGGAGTGGCATCAAGACATTCAATTCTGGCCGCATACCGATTTCAGTCCGTTGACCATTGGGGTATACCTCGATGACATCGACTCAGAAATGGGTCCGATGGGAGTGCTCCCGGGTAGTCACCTCGGAACGCTCTACAACCTCTACCGGCCTGACGGCTCATGGGGTGGTGCAATGAACGACAGTGATATCGCCACTCTCAACATGGACGAAATGGTATGGCTCGATGGCCCTGCTGGTTCGGTGACCGTGCACAATTGCTGTCTGGTGCACGGCTCGGTTGCAAATACGTCGCCACGCCCTCGTCCCTTGTTGCTGCAGACCTACTCTCGTGCTGACTCATACCCAATTCTCGGCATTGGCGCGAACGGCGTCACGGGAAAACGTTCTGGCACAGTGATCGGTGGGGAAGCGCAACAGTCGGTCACCATTGATGGTCGCATGATTCCGGGTGCGCCCGATTGGTCTCAGCGCGGAGCCCCGACGATCTTTGGTTCACAACAGAGCATGTGAACCTTCGTTGAGGCTTGCTGCGGCATTCATACACTGATGGCATGTCTGATCTTCTGAGATCGTTTCGTCACGAACTGCATGCGCATCCAGAATTAGCGCACCGTGAGCATGCAACCGCTGAGCGAGTTGTTACGTTCATGCAGCAGTTCAACCCAACAGAAATTGTCACTGGAATCGGTGGAACAGGTGTGGTCGTAACCTTTGATAGCGGTGTCGAAGGCCCGAAAATGCTGTTTCGCTGCGAACTTGATGCGCTCCCGATTACCGAAGTTGATGTTGATGGATACGCCTCAACAACAGCGGGGGTTTCGCACAAGTGTGGACATGACGGGCATATGGCGATGAGCGCTGGTTTAGGTGAGGCTCTCGCAGAGCGACCGCTCACGCGAGGGGTCGTGCATCTGTTATTCCAGCCAGCAGAAGAGACCGGAACCGGGGCAGCCGCGGTGCTGAACGATGAAGCATTCAGTCGCTTCACTCCCGATTTCGCAGTTGCGATTCACAACATGCCGGGCTTCCCGATGCACTCAATGGTGATCAAGCCGGGGCCGATTACCGCCGCGGTGAGAAGCTTCGTCGTTCGGTTTGCCGGTCGGGTTGCTCATGCGAGTGAACCGGAAAAGGGTGAGAACCCATCGCTCGCGGTGGCTGACCTGTTACGAGAAGCTGATGCTCTTGTGATTGCCGACCAGACCGACTCAAATTTTCGACTGGTGACACCAATACACGTATCGGTCGGGTCAATTGCCTACGGCGTTGCCGCTGGAGTAGGGGAAGTTCATTTTACGATTCGCGCAGCGACCAACCGGGGCCTCGCCGATCTTCAAGCAGAGATCACTGGAATCGCTGAACAGGTAGCCGTACGCGATGGGCTCGCAGTCGATATTGAAGTTGTCGAAGATTTCTTTGCGAACGTGAACGACCCTGGTGTGACTGAACGCGTTCGACTTGCAGCCGAACATTGCGGGCACCACATCATCACGCCTGAGGTAGGTATGCGAGCGGGAGAGGATTTTGGCCTATTCACTGAACGGTTCCCGTGTTGCCTGGTGCTTCTCGGCGCCGGTGAGGAACATCTGCCCATTCACAACGCGGGATATGACTTCCCGGATGAACTTATTGCTACTGGAGTTGAACTATTCGAACAGATCGTGCGGCAGGCTGAAGCAGAAATGTGATTGCACAAAGCATGTTCTCGCGCGATACTGCGCACATGATGTTGAAATCTGATGTAACACGACTAGCGACTATCTTCACAGCAACCGTCGGGCTGCTGGTGCTCGCGGGATGTGGTGGGGGAGATCTCATCGCCGAGGCAACAGCGCAAGCTGATGGAGCATGTGAGTGCGAGAACTTTGAGTGCACCACCGACTTCATCGGGTGGTTCAACGAGGTATCGATCACCCGTGAGAGCGACCTAGAGGCCCTGGGTGAAGCGGGGTACAACGCGTACCTTGAGCAGTCGCTTCGAGCAGCTGACTGCCAAGACGTGCTTCGATAACATCACCGTGATTTAGTCATTGAGGGACTTCATCTGCTCAAGCATCTGGCCCATCTGCTGATGGACTGCGTTCACTGCTTGTAGCGGACGAACCATCACTTTGAATTCGACAATTTTCCCATTGTCGTCACAAGTGATGATGTCGACACCATTCACTGCTTTGCCATCGACGGTGGTCTCAAATTCGAGCATCGCATGGTGGCCGTCAACAATTTCCTTGGTGTAGCGGAACTTCCCAGACGAATCATCGCTGTCGGTAATTGCTTCGGCCACATTTGATGCGTCACCTGGGAGTGCCTGACTCGCTGCATTGAGATACAACATGGTGATTGCTTTGCCCTTTTGAGGGGTGAAGACAACCGGCGACAGGAAGACGACATCGTCGTGCAAGAGCTCATCAAGGCCACCTGGAAGTTGTCCCTTCATATGAAGGTGCCAGCGATCGATAACTTCGTGAATCGGGCCATTCGTCATGAGATGACCGTAGCCGTCAATCTGCTGACGGGCTCAACTGGGTGAGATGCTCAGAAGGTGCGGGCGAGTTGGTGGCTACGAATCTCACTTGTTTGGCTTTGTACAAGCAAGAACATCGCTTGGCGAGCCAGCAGTTGTGCATGGTGTGAGAGGGCAACCGCGCCACCGCCTGATGCTGCGACAAGCATCGTTGCCGCGCGCATGCACAGGTCGCTTGCGTTGGCCCGAGCAGCTGGAAGTTCATCAACGGTTGCGGTATCAAGGCGCTCGCGGGCAGTGACGTATTCGTGGTCGAGATCAGACGGCCCAAGTAGGGAAAGGCATCGACCAGTCACACCGAGCGCTAACGAGCCGTTGGCTCGCAACCCCATCCGGTAGTTCTCAAGCCATGTATCAAATGGCACCACCGATGTGATGTCGTCACTCGTGATGATGTGCTGGTCGAAGGTGATGACCGCTGTTGATGTCGAGTTCACTGCGGCGAGTTCGAGCATGCGGGCTGACATCGTGGCGGATTCAATGCCGGGAACGATTCCCCAGATAATTGAATCTTGCCATCGGGCAGCAATCAGTACGATGTCGACGTCTCCCCAGCCAGTGATGTAGGGCGCTGTGCCCGAAATCTGCCAGCCATCGGCACACGGCTCGGCCCGAAGTACCGGTGGCCCCTGGCGTAGTAGATGAGCGAAGGCAACGCCGCCACGAATGTCTCCCCGGGCAAGCCCGGGGGCGTATCGATGAGCCTCGCCTTCACAATGTGAGGTCGCAGACGCTGGTCCGGCATGTTGTTGCCAGATGAACGTTGAGGTCAGACATCCGCCAGCGAGGGCTTCGATAACCAAGTTCCGATCACTATCGGAAAGGTTTGAGCCGCCAACTGCCTCGGTCGAGAAAATGCCGTAGAGCCCAGCATCTTGAATCGCCTGTAACTGCTGAGTTGGAATCTTCCCGCTGCGGTCAGTATCCACAGTGGCCGGGAAGAGCACGTCGTTCGCAAGTCGTCGGGCGATATCGACCTGTGGGCACGAGGTAGAGGCGCTCATCGGTGGTTGGCCCATGCCAGCAGAATAGTTGACGAAATCCGCCGTAAACCTACTCGTGTTGACTCTTCGACCGAATGAACATGACGACGGGATCAACGATGTCATCGCCGGTTTCGTCGCTGAGGAGTTGAGAGGTCATGAGTCCGGAACGCACCAGTATGCGTGGGTGGTCAAGTTGGGCCGGCAGCCGCTGTGCCATGCGCTTAACGATCCGAGGGACGTTCACTCCATTTTCCTGTCGAAGCGCCCACGCCCCCATTGTCATTCCGGCATCTTCAATGATGTTCGCCTCGGCTATTCCCCCAGTGGCGGCGCGTTGAATTGCAATGCTCTCAGCCTCGGTCATGTTAGGGCTATTCAATACCACGACTGACGGGGGTTGTATCGAAGAGATCTCAGGTGCCGCGCCTGCGGATGCGGTATTTCGCAGCTCCGTTAGCACTTCGATGGGGCTCCGAAGTCGGTCGACAATGGCTGCCGCAGTGTGCTGTTGTTCAGGGTCACAGTGGCCGACCAAATTCGTGCGAAGGTGAGTGAGGCACGAGGGTGTCATCACCATGATCGGGGCATCAGAAGGTCCCCCCGAGAGAATGTTGGTAAGTCGCCGGACCCGCTTTCGGAATGCCGGGATGCGCCCTGAGCGCAATTCTTCTGCTCCACAGCAGGTTGTATTTGCAAGGGCGCAGGGCACCCGCTGCACATTCAGTTCCTCCACAACTGTTTTGCCGAGGTCAGTTGCGAAATATTCGACTTCACAGGTTGGGAACACCAAGACTCTCGGAGTATCTCTTGGGCTGAGAGTGTGCTGTCGGCGAAACCATCGTGAGAATCGTTCTCGAGAAATTGATGGGAGTTGCGCAGTCGATGAGACGCCGGTGAGAGCAGTGATGATTCTTCGACGAATCGAGCCAGGTCGTCGGGTGAGCCAGTTGATGGCCGGTGACAACCGAGATGCGATAGGCCCGGTTACATCGGGAGAGGAGAGGATGAGATGTGCAATGCGTTGTCGAGCCGTGAGGTAGCCATTCGCTCGGCGCACCTGCATCAGTTCGATGAAGGACAGCGGCAGATTGATCTCGTGGTCGCTCGATGGCCCTCGATGCGGGCAACGCTGGAGGCACGCTCCGCAGTGGAAACAGTTATCTGAGATGAGGTTCTGCTGGTGAGGTGTCAGCAGGTGAGGATCCTCGCTGTCGACGGTCGACAGAGCATCGAATAGCGAGGGAAACACATCGCAGAGGTCAACACAGAGTCGACATGTTCCGCAGACCGACATTTCGGCGGCTAGGGCTGTCCGTGTGGAGGATTCCTCTGGAATTGGAAATGATTGTGTGGTCACCAGACGACAATCTGCTGTGTCGGTGCTCGTTTGTTCACGATTGGATCGTAGGCATTCTCACCCGAGTTAGGTAACTCCTCGGGTGAGAATGCACGACGATGAATAGGCCAGTGTTAAGCCAGGTCGAAGCGGTCGAGGTTCATGACCTTCGTCCATGCTGAAACGAAGTCACGCACGAACTTGTCGCCAGAGTCCGATGAGGCATATACATCAGCAATTGCTCGAAGTTGTGAGTTTGAACCGAAGACCAAGTCGTTGCGGGTGCCAGTCCACTTGACCTCGCCAGATGTCCGGCTGCGTGCCTCAAATACCTCTTGGGCGTCTGAGGTAGCTGACCAGACATTGTTGAGGTCAAGTAGGTTCACGAAGAAGTCGTTTGAGAGGACGCCAACGCGATCGGTGAGTACACCGTGTTGTGAACCTCCAGCGTTTGCTCCGAGCACACGAAGGCCAGCGACAAGCACTGACATTTCTGGTGCGCTGAGCGTGAGCAACTGGGCACGGTCAACGAGTAGATGCTCGGCGTGCTGTGCGTGGCCTTTCCCGAGGAAGTTCCGGAACCCGTCAGCCTTTGGCTCAAGAGGAGCGAACGATTCGGTATCGGTCATCTCTTGGGTGGCATCGGTGCGACCAGGAGTGAACGGTACGGAGATCGATACGCCACCCGCTGCCGCTGCAGCCTCAACGGCTGCCGTGCCCGCAAGCACAATGAGGTCAGCCATTGAGATTTTTGAGCCGGAGGCGTTGAAGTTGCTCTGAATACCTTCCAGCACAGAGAGCACTCGACGCAACTGATCGGGATCGTTCACTTCCCAACCGTTCTGAGGGGCGAGTTGGATGCGAGCGCCATTAGCGCCGCCCCGCTTGTCGCTGCCTCGGAAGGTCGAAGCTGATGCCCATGCAGTGGTAACAAGTTCACCGGTGGTGAGGCCTGATGCAAGGATGTCAGCCTTCAGGGATGCGATTTCGGCATCGCCGACGAGGGCGTGATCAACCGCAGGAACTGGGTCTTGCCAGATGAGGTCTTCACTTGGAACTTCTGGCCCGATGTAACGCGCCTTCGGACCCATATCGCGGTGAGTCAACTTGAACCATGCACGTGCGAACGCATCGGCAAACTCATCTGGGTTCTCGTGGAAACGACGCGCAATGGGCTCGTAGATGGGATCGAACCGCATGGCCATGTCAGCGGTGGTCATCATTGGAGCATGGCGCTTGTTGGGGTCGTGAGCATCTGGAACCAGGTCAGCTGCAGCCGGATCGGTTGGCTTCCATTGCTGGGCACCCGCCGGACTACGGGTGAGTTCCCACTCGTAACCGAACAACATGTCGAAGTAGGAGTTGTCCCACTGCGTAGGAGTCGGTGTCCATGCGCCCTCAATACCGCTTGTCGTTGCATCTCCCCCGACACCAGTACCGTGTGCGTTCTTCCAGCCAGTTCCCTGCTGTTCGATAGGTGCACCCTCTGGCTCAGGGCCAACGAGGGTTGGGTCGCCTGCACCATGTGCCTTACCGAACGTGTGGCCACCTGCGGCGAGAGCAACAGTTTCTTCATCGTTCATTGCCATGCGGCGGAACGTTTCGCGGATATCAGCACCCGATGCAATTGGGTCTGGATTGCCGTTTGGCCCTTCAGGATTGACGTAGATGAGACCCATCTGAACTGCGCCCAATGGGTTGGCTAGTTCGCGATCACCTGAATAGCGCTTGTCGCCGAGCCACTCAGTTTCTGGACCCCAGTAGATGTCATCTTCTGGTGCGTAAATGTCTTCGCGGCCTCCGGCGAAGCCGAAGGTCTTGAATCCCATCGACTCGAGTGCAACGTTGCCGGCGAGGATCATGAGGTCGGCCCAGGAGATCTTGCGGCCGTACTTCTGCTTGATTGGAAGCAGAAGCATGCGAGCCTTGTCGAGGTTGCCGTTGTCGGGCCAGCTATTCAGCGGGGCGAATCTGTGGTTGCCAGTGCCGGCTCCACCGCGACCATCTTCGATACGGTATGTGCCGGCTGCATGCCACGCCATGCGGATCATGAGACCGCCGTAGTGGCCGTAGTCCGCAGGCCACCACTCTTGAGAGTCGGTCATCATGGCTTCGAGGTCTGCCTTTACCGCACCGAGGTCAAGTGATGCGAACTCCTCGGCGTAGTCAAAGTCGTCGTCCATCGGGTTCGAGGCTGGATGTCCCTGGTGGAGGATTCCAAGATTGAGTTGTTCTGGCCACCAGTGTTGGTTAGCAGCGGTTGTCGTCGGTGGGTTTACGCCGTGGACGACTGGGCATTGGTCGGACATCATGTCTCCTTAATTGGTTGGTGAGATAGTTGGTTGTGTGTTGGTCTGTCGAAAGGTCTGCGGAGAACCGGTGCAGCGTGCACATCTCCCGTGGAATACCACCGATGTTGATGACGGCGAAAAGTCATTTGGTTGGCTGATCGCCACTGCATCGAGGTGGTCGATGATGACATCGGCGATCGAGCCGCACTCATCGCATACAGCGTGGTGGTGGTCCGTGAGGTTCGGGTCGAAGCGAACTGCTCCGCCATCGAGAGTGACCTGACCAAGTTCTCCCATTTCGGTGAGATCGCTCAGCGTTTGGTACACCGTCCGCAACGAGATTCCGGGCATCTGCTGCGATGCTGTTGAGTACAACGATTCAGCAGTTGGATGCTCAGAGTTGTCGTGCAACAACGCAAATAACAACTGACGCTGTGGGGTGACCTTCAGTCCTTGCGACCGGAACCGTTCAGCAAGTTGTTCAGGGCTGCGCACATAGCCATTGTTGCGGGTTGCGGCCGTAGTTTGCAACTCGTGCGAATTAGCAATGGATGCAGGCAGCTGGCGAGGGTGAGCAGTTCTTATCTAACCAGCCCCACCCGGCTGCCAAAGGGTTGCCCGGTAACCCTCCTCAAGCGATGAAGCGACAGCGTCAACATCGTCATTCACTCCAAGGTGCGAAGCAAGAAGTTCGGCACCACTCGGTCGCTCACTGTCGGTTGGCCACGTTGAGTTATCCCAGATATTTGATCTCCGCATGGCCTTCCCGCAGTGCATGAAGCAGGTCTTGACGCTGACAACGATTGCGAGATTAGGTACACGTTCACCGTCTGTACACATCGCCCGAACATCCAAATCTGTGGAGACCGATGCAGACCCGTTCACGCGCATTGTCTCTTCGAGTCCTGGAATCATGAAGAGCATCGCCACTGATGCATGATGAAGAAGGTTTCGGTATGAGTCGATGCGATTATTTCCGGCGAGGTCACCGAACGCGATGTGGTACTCGTCGATCACCCTGACGAATCCCGGGGCGCCGCCGCGAGGAGAGATGTCGACGCGTTCGCCGTTGCTCGTTGCGAGAATGAACAGCGGTGAGGCAGCGATCATTCGTGCTGCTGCATCATCGATGTGATCGATTTCTTTGTCGAGTGCCCGCTGGGACGGCGACCGAAACAGCGACTGCAACGCGTCAATGTCATCGATGCGCGAGTGAAGATCCATAGCGCAACCCTAGATCG
>Ga0222714_10005297_pt1 | contig 12338 bp, 10 predicted proteins | sample C33_3DmetaG_FD_165048 | JGI IMG/M metagenome (GOLD analysis project Ga0222714, IMG submission 165048) | Estuarine water microbial communities from San Francisco Bay, California, United States - C33_3D | ecosystem: Environmental > Aquatic > Marine > Unclassified | place: USA: California... | reverse complement strand
CGTCACGCCTGCGACAACTTGGGTGCCATAGTCGCGATTGCGCAAACCATGAAAGCGCCCTTGGCCACCGGTCAAACCCTGAACTAGAACTTTTGTTTTTTCGTTGACAAAAATCGCCATGTTATTTCTTTCCTGCAATCTCGACTGCACTTCGCGCGGCCTCAAGCATCGTCGAACGTGAAATCAGTTGCGACTCGGCAATGCCGGCAGCAGCAATGATCGCTCGTCCTTCGGTGGCGTTTGTGCCGTCAAGGCGAATGACAATCGGAGCTCGCAACTTCACGCGCTTCATCGCTTCAACAATGCCCTTGGCAACTTCATCACCGCGAGTGATGCCACCAAAAATGTTGATAAAAATGCTCTTAACTTTTGTATCTGAGTTGATTACTTCAAGCGCCGCCGTCATTAACTCGGCGTTCGCGCCACCGCCGATGTCCAAAAAGTTTGCAGCCTTGCCCCCAACCTGATTGACGACATCAAGCGTGCTCATCGCCAAACCAGCACCATTGGCGATAATGCCAACCGAACCATCGAGACCGATGTATTGCAGGTTTTTTTCTCGTGCAAGCTTTTCGCGCTCGTCTAGTTCTTCAGTTTCGCGATATTCATCCCATTCAGGGTGGCGAAAAGCGGCGTTGGCATCAAGCGTGACTTTCGCATCAAGTGCATGAACTTCACCAGTCGGCTTCAAAATCAACGGGTTAATTTCTGCCAGATCGCAATCACCTTTTGTGAAGCATTCATAAAGTTTGAGCAGCATTGCTGCCACACCGTCTTGTGCTTTTTCTGAAATGCGCGCATCAACAACGGCACGTTTTGCCGCATCGAGACTTAAACCTTCAACAGGGTTGACATGCAACTTGACAATTGCAGTTGGGTCAACAACTGCAACATGTTCGATCTCGACACCACCCTGGGCTGAGAGCATCAACAAATGTCGCTTCGCCGATCGATCAAGCGTGAATGAGGCGTAATACTCTTCGGCAATATCTGACGCGTGTTCAACCCACACGCGCTTAACGATGTGGCCTTTGATGTCCATTCCTAAAATATTTTTTGCATGCAATCGAACTTCGTCGGCATTGTTCGCCAGTTTGATACCGCCAGCTTTGCCACGGCCTCCAACTTGCACCTGTGCTTTAATTACGACCGGATACTTCGCGAGTTCTGCTTGCGCAACTGCTTCGTCAACTGTTAGCGCAACACCGCCCGCTGAAACAGCGATGCCATAGCGCGCGAAATATTGTTTACCTTGATACTCAAAAAGATCCACTTAATTTCCTTTGTTCAGTTTTCTTCGCGCGAGTCAAGCGCCAACTCTAACCATTTGGCAATATCACTGAGCGACGAACCAGGGCCAAAAATTTCGCCGACACCCTGCTGCTTGAGCGTGACTATGTCATCTTCAGGTATAACCCCGCCACCAAAAATCAAAATTTCGCCAAGTTTGCGACTGCGCAATTCTTCCATCACCCGAGGAAACAGCGTCAGGTGAGCCCCCGAAAGTAACGACAAACCAACGGCATCAGCGTCTTCTTGCAACACAGTTTCGGCAATCTGCTCGGGTGTCTGGTGCAGACCCGTATATATGACCTCAAAACCGTGGTCGCGCAAGGCGCGGGTGATCGTCTTGGCCCCACGGTCGTGGCCGTCAAGGCCGGGCTTGGCAACGACTACGCGATAATTTCGTTTCACAACTCAATAACCTTACGACATGCGCCGTATCGAATTCACATCGCCAATCATGCGTGCCGTTGCGCCCGTTGTCGGGGGCATTCTTGGGTTCGCAATTTTGTTTGGAGTTACATGGATTTTTGCCAGCTTGGCAACCGATAATCGCGAACAAAACCCCGAGACGGTTGCAAAAACTTTCGAAATCGGACGCGTGGATGACATCGCAAGATTGGTCAGCGAAGGTGGGCCAATTCTCTACCCAGATTTACGTGACTCAACCGGCAAACGTTCTATCGTCATCGACCACACCGGAGACAACCCAGCCAAAGGCTGGCAGGTTTATTACGCCTACCCTGCCGATCGTGGTGAGGGTTGTCTTGTCGAGCACATTGTCAACTCAAGAAACTTTAAAGATTGTGAGGGTCGCACACTTGGTGTTGAACAATTACAACTTCCGCTCGATGTTCGACCAATCGTCGAAAATTTACGCACGTTGCTAATTGATTTACGTGCAGGCTGAAAATTACTTAGTTCGCTAATTTATTTTTTTGAGTGGCGCCCACGCCATTGCCAAATGCTTTTTGCCGTGATTGACAAATTCAATTGTCGCTTCGGCCGACTCGCCAGAGCCACGAATGTTGATTATCACACCTTCACCAAACGACGGGTGCTCAACATCATCGCCAACTTTCAAACCCGAGTTAGCACCAGTCAAATCGCCAACCGCATCACCGTCGCGTCGATACTTTGGCACCGTCGCCCGAGTCCATTCAATTTTTTTGCCCGAGCCTTGATCTGGTCGCGGACGATAACTGCCACGACCTTCGTCAGCGCCAGAATCTGTGCTTCCTTCGCGTTGTAACAATTCGCTGGGTATCTCATCCAAAAAGCGTGATGGCGGGTTGTATTGTGTCGAGCCATAAAGATTTCGACTCCAAGCGTGAGTAAGAAACAGTTTTTGCTTGGCACGTGTAATGCCGACATACGCCAAGCGACGCTCTTCTTCGAGTTCGTTTTGATCAACCAGTGCGCGACTGTGTGGAAAAATGCCCTCTTCCATGCCGACGATGAAAACCGCCTCGAACTCGAGACCCTTTGCTGAGTGCAAAGTCATCAATGTGACGTGATTATCTGAGTCGAGTTGATCGGTGTCTGCAACAAGTGCGACTTGCTCTAAAAATTCGTCGACTTGTGTGAACTCACTCGCGCTGCCGATTAGTTCAGCCAAGTTTTCGTATCGCCCGTCTGATTCGACAGTGCCCTCGGCTTGCAGTTCACTCAAATATCCACTCGCTTCTAACGCATGGCGCAACACTGGCCCTGGTCCTTGGCCCATTCGCGATTCAAGATCGTCGATTAACGCGACAAAACTGGCAATGCCTTTAGCGGCTGCTGCACCAATGCCAGCATCTGCCGTACGGCGTAACGCAAGCGCAAATGCAATGTTTTCTTTAGTTGCATAAGCATCGAGACGATCAACTGTCGTGTCGCCGATGCCGCGCTTGGGCACATTCAAAATGCGCTTGAGGCTGACTTCATCAAGCGGGTTCGCCGCACAACGAATGTATGCCAGAGCATCTTTGATTTCGCGGCGGTCATAGAACCGAGTGCCGCCAATTACTTTGTAGGGCACGCCAGCCTGCATCAGGCTCTCTTCTAAAATTCGGCTCTGGGCATTGGTGCGATAGAAAACAGCCATCTCTCGCCACTCGTGCTCGTGACTCTTTTTCATTTTTGATAATTGCGAAATCACCCAATTTGCTTCGTGATATTCGTCGTCGGCATAAAACCGCACAACACGGTCGCCTTTGCCAAGTTCAGTCCATAATTCTTTGGGTTTACGCTCGGCATTGTTGGTAATGACAGCGTTAGCAGCATCCAAAATTGTTTGCGTGCTGCGATAATTCTGCGCCAACACAACAACCGTCACTTCAGGAAACGCCGTTTCAAACTGCAAGATATTTCTGAAGTCTGCGCCACGAAATCGATACACAGACTGATCGGTATCTCCAACAACACAGACATTGTGATGTGCGCCAGCCAACATCAACACGATTTCGTTTTGGGCAATGTTCGTATCTTGATATTCGTCAATCAAAATATGTTCGAAGCGTTGTTGAAATTGCGCCAAAACATCTTTGTGCTCGCGAAACAGTTTGACAGTGTTGATCAACAAGTCATCGAAATCCATCGCACCGGCTTTTAACAATCGCGACTGATATTCGCGATAAATCTCTGCGTATTTCGTGTCGAACACATTGTCGGCATTCAGCAACGCCTGGTCTGGTGAAATCAACTCGTTTTTCCACAAACTGATTCGGGCGTGCACACCGCGCGCCGGAAACCGCTTGGCATCTAGTCCGCGATCACGAATGACGTAGCCCACAAGGCGCTGTGCGTCTGACTGGTCATAAATCGAAAATGTCTTCGGGTAGCCAATCTGCTCGGCTTGCATCCGCAAAATTCGCACACACGCGGCGTGAAAAGTGCTCACCCACATTCGCTCGGCAACTTTGCCGACAAGTGCCTCAACACGCTCGCGCATTTCACCGGCAGCCTTGTTAGTGAACGTGATCGCCAAAATTCGCATCGGGTGCGTGCCTTGATTAATTAGGTGAGCCACGCGATGAGTCAAAACTCGTGTCTTGCCCGAACCGGCGCCAGCGACCACGAGTAACGGCCCGCTCGGGTGTAGCACCGCGTCTTGCTGGTCAGGGTTGAGCGACGCTATATCTAATGACTTTTGCTCTGACACCACCCCTGCAGACTAGGCGCACCGTATGCGACTATTACGGCGCGTCATCAGGCAGAATCGTGATTCATGGCTTCAGAGAAAGAACTAATTATTTTGCTTCCGCCGTCTGAAGGCAAGGCTGAGTCTGGCAAAACTGGCACGAAGTTCGCAGAAACGAGTGGCGTTTTTGGCAAGTCGCTTGGCAAACAACGCACAAGTGTTGTCGCAGCGTTGAAGCAAGCACGTGGCGGGTCTCCAAAACTTCTTGGTGTTTCGGGCGCTCATCTCACTCGAGCACAACAAGCAAACCTCGCAGTGCATGGTGCTAAATCTTTGCCTGCATCGCAACGTTACACAGGCGTCGTTTGGGATCATCTTGATCTTGCTTCGCTGCCTCTCGCGCTACAAAAAATTGCCGCCAAAAATATCGTCATCGTTTCTGGTTTGCTTGGCCTAGTTGCAGCCGGCGATCCCACACCCGACTACCGCCTAAAAATTGGCGCAAGTCTTGCGCCAATGGGCAAACTTTCTTCGTGGTGGCGAGGCGAACTTTCGAGCGCACTCAATAAATATTGTGCAGGTGCTGTCGTCATTAGTTTGTTACCCCAAGAGCACTCAGCGGCATTCGTTGCTAACCGCGAGTTGATTAAAAGTTATTTACATGTTGACTTGGCGACGAAAACTGGCAAGGCAGGCGGTCATGACGCAAAAGCAGCCAAGGGGCGCCTCGCCAGACACTTGTTACTCAACCGAAATGACCCGTTTAAAGCGCTCAAGTCGTACAAAGATTCGCAATTTAAAGTGCGAGTCTTAGAGCAATTTTGATTTCAGAAACTCAATCACGCGTTGAACACCTAGTTCTTGACGTTGTTCCGTCAACACCGAGTGATCCGACTTTGCAGTCGATTCAAACTCAACTGCAATGAACGCATCACCAAGCAGTTTGTGTAGTTCAGCGAATCGTGTGCCGACAAGTCGATCACCTGAATAACGCAAACCCAAAACCTGACAACCAGCCTCTGCGCGTTGCGTAATTCGGCGCGAATCTTGCTCAGACAAATTGAGATCTGCCGAGCGTTTTGCACCTAGCGCAAAAGGCAAACTCGGTTGCGACAAAACTGGCGCCAACATTATGTCGTCGACCATCATGCCGAGGGCAAAACCGCCGCTAAAACACATGCCAACTGCCCCAACACCTTTACCACCAATTTCTGCGTGCAGATATTTGGCAAGCTCGCGTAGCCAAGAGATAATCGGCGATGTTCTATTCAACGCCATAGTTGTGAACTCGCGAGAAATGCAAACTTTTGCCGCAGAGCTCGCCATATATCTACCGCTCGGTGGTTCGCCAAAGTTGCCAACTAATAGTGGCATCACCACAGTGAAACCAGCAGCAACAACTTCGTTTGCAAACTTTTCAACCGCTGGTGTAATCCCGGGTATTTCGTGAACGATAATTACAACTGGTCCAGATCCCTTGCGAAAAGTTTCGTGAGTCACGCCTCGACTTGAAAACTTTGACTGCGACCAACCGTTCATCGCCACAAACTTACACCTAATTCACGCGCCGAAATTTACTTCGGTCGACCTACACCAGTCACTTTTGACCAACTTACGGCATAGACCTTGACAACATCGCCAGTGCGTGGCGCTGCAATCATCTGTCCATTTCCTAAATACATGCCCACGTGACCGACTGGGTTTCGGGTGAAAATCAAATCACCAGGCTGTGCTGCCCCAGTCGGAATTCTCGTCAGCGCCGAATACTGCGAACGCGAAGACCTCGGAATACTCAAGCCGGCCTTTGACCACGCATAAACCATCAATCCAGAACAATCAAATGCCACTCCAGGTGAAAGCGCGCCAAATTTATAAGTGACGCCAATCTGTGAAAGTGCTGCTTTGACTGCAACACCTGCTGCTGTCGATGGTGCAGGAATATTCGAGTACTTTGTTTTTGTAAATTCTTTTGCGAGACGCGCCGCTTCTTCAAGCGCTGCTTTTGCGCGACGACTTTGCTCGCTGCGCAATAAGTCACCAAGGTCGCGTAAAGCCTGGGCTTGTCTTGCTGTATAAACCTTTGCACTGGCCTCGGCAGCAGCGAGTCGCTTTTTTGCATAGTCAGCGATGCCACCCGCACGAGTGCGCTGAGATTCAAGTTGTTTGCGCTCACGAGCAATGTCGTCGATGATGCCTTGCAATTCATCAAGACCGCTCACTCCGGTATTAAGAGCAACCGAAGTCAAATACGATCGACGCACTGCATCAGACAAAGAGCCAGTCGAACTCAAAATGCTGGCCAAACTATTTGAAACCGATTTGCCGACGAAAGTCTTCAGTGCAACATTTTGCAATTGTGCTTGCATTGCGGCGAGTTCGATTTCCTTGGCTTTAATTCGGGCTTCTGTCGCAGCGATCTCTTTGTCTAGTTCAATGTCGTCGTTCAGCGCTTCGGCGTAGTCTTCAGCCAATTGGTCCATCTGCTCTGCGAGACGGTCGAGCTCGTCAAGAATTGCCTCAACTTCGCGCTGTTTTTGGTCAGAGGTCTGCACCCACTGGTTCACCCCAACCACGCCGTTTGCCACCGATGTCGTCGCGCCAGCCGTCGCCGGGGCGAGCCCCAAAACGAGGGAAATGCAACAGATGGCACCAGTTAGAGGTGACACCGTCCTACGAAAACGCCCAACGGCGCTACGAGTCATGATCCTTTCAGTCTAACATCGCCCAAAACGGTCAAATTCGGGCCTCAAACCCCTAATACTGTGCCTTTACTCACACTCGCAACATGAACGAGTGAGTTCGCAAACGCTGCGCGTTTACTCCCACTCGATTGTGCCGGGCGGCTTCGAGGTCACGTCATAAACAACACGATTGACGCCAGCGACCTCGTTGATCACGCGCGACGAAATTTTTTCGAGTAGGTCGTATGGCAGTCGTGCCCAATCGGCCGTCATGGCATCTTCGCTAGTCACCGCACGCACAATTATCGGCCGACCATAAGTGCGCTCATCGCCCATCACACCAACAGACCTGATATCAGCAAGCACCGCAAACGCCTGCCAAATTTCGCGCTCAAGCCCAGCTGCTCTAACTTCTTCGCGCACAATCGCATCGGCATTCTGCAGAATGGCAACCTTGTTGGGAGTAACTTCACCGATAATTCGCACACCCAAACCCGGCCCCGGAAACGGCTGTCGCCAAATAATCTCATCTGGCAAGCCCAATTGCGAACCCAACGCTCGCACTTCATCTTTAAACAAAGCCCGCAACGGCTCAACAAGTTTGAGCGTCATGTCTTCTGGCAAACCACCCACGTTGTGATGGCTCTTGATCACACTCGCCGTGCCATCTTGGCCACCACTTTCAATTACATCGGGATACAACGTGCCCTGCACCAAAAATTTCGCATCCGTCAAACCGCCGGTGTTCTCTTCGAAAATTCGCACAAACAACTCACCGATTGTTTTGCGCTTTGCCTCTGGTTCAGTCACACCAGCGAGTCGCTCAAAAAAACGCGTACCAGCGTCGACATGCACGAGTTCGATACCCATCGCACGATGAAAAGTTTCAACGATCTGCGCACTTTCGTTCTTGCGCATTAAACCAGTGTCGACATAAACACACGTCAGTTGTTTGCCGATCGCGCGGTGCACCAACGCCGCAGCAACTGCCGAATCGACACCACCAGACAAACCACAAACAACTCGCTCACTTCCGACTTGCTCGCGAATCGTTTTAACTTGTGTGTCGATAATCGAGTCCATTGTCCAAGTCGGTTTGCACCCGGCAAGTTGATAAATGAATTGCCGTAAAACCTCGGTGCCCTGCTGGGTGTGCATCACCTCTGGGTGAAACTGCACGCCCCAAATCTTTCGTGAGTCACTTTCAATAACCGCCATGGGTGCGTCTGGCGTCGCCGCAGTTGCCACAAAGCCTTCAGGCACACGGGTCACGGCATCAAAGTGGCTCATCCAAACACTCAGATCGCGCGATTGTTCAACTATTGAATCTGTCAGCACACTCGATTTAACACCCGAAGTACGACGCAAAATCGCACGGCCATATTCGCCTTTGCCACCACGGGCGACTTCACCGCCAAGTTGTTGAGCGATCAACTGCACGCCATAGCAAATACCGAAAATCGGAATACCAAGTTCGTAAATCGAAGCATCAAGTATTGGCGCCCCATCAACATGAACACTTTTTGGCCCACCCGACAAAATGATCGCCGCAGGCTTGCGCCTCTTTACTTCAGCGGCACTAATCGTGTGCGCAACAATCTCTGAATACACCTTGGCCTCACGCACACGCCGCGCGATTAACTGTGCATATTGCGCACCAAAATCAACAACCAAAACCACCTGCGCAGGCAACGTCGAATGTGTTGATTGTGCGCTGGTGCTGTTCATGACGACGCCTAACAATAGTTGATATACGCCGCAATCTCACTTTGAGGTGGCACGATATACGGGTGAAACGAATCGCTTTACTAGCAGTAGTTGTCGCAACTCTTTTTACTTTTCAAACAGCACTCGCCACAAACACATCGAGCCCCGACACGAGCACTCCCGCTGTTTACGACCTCGAAAACGAGCCTTCCGAGTGCATCGGCTTTTTACCTAAACCGGGTTGCGGCAAAGAACCCGAGGACGCCGGCGAACGCGGCGGAACGTTGCAATATCTTGTGTTTGCAATCATGATCGCTGGCCTAACAATCGTCGGTATCGGCATTACGCGTAGCGTCAAAAAGGGCCGACCAAAAAATTAAATGAGAATTAAACTTCGTAACGCTGTAAACAGCAAGCCCCGCATGTTCGGCGTGATCTTCATCATGCTCGCTGGAGGTGGCTACGGCACAGGCCCATGGTTCGCCCAAAATCTCGAACGAAACGGCGCTAATCCGATGGGTTTTTTGACTGCACGCTTCGTAATATCGGCGATTTTGCTAATTGCGTTTCGCATCGCACGCATGGGTTTCAAAAATTTGCCAAACACCGCAGACGCATTCAAAATTTTCTTTCTCGGCGCTTTCGGGTTTTTTGTTTCGCCGCTTCTCTATTTCATCGCACTACAAGATCTCGACTCGGGTCTCGTCGTAGTGATTTTTTATATCTACCCTGCCCTTGCTGTAGTTCTCTCGTGGATCATCTACATACACAAACCAAATCGCGTTATCACAATTTGCCTCTTCACCACTCTCACGGGTGTATGGCTCACAGCGGGCCAAGTCGGTGACGGAAACACAGCCGGCGTAGTAATCACATTCTTCTCGGCGATTACGCACGCAGTTTACGTAGTAGCCGCGGGAAGCATCTCTAAAAAATCTGATCCGCTAACAATGTTGACGATTGCGCTTACTGGCGCGGCAGTCACATTTACAGTTATCTCACTTATCGGCCCAAGTTCACTTGACCCAGAGTTTCCGATCAATCAACAAGGTTGGCTATTGGTTTTGGCCATGGCTTTTTTAATCACGATCGTCGCCACGGCATTATTTTTCGCTGGCATCAAGCGCATCGGCCCTGGCGTCACTTCGATGGTTGAAACTTTCGAAGCAGTCGTCACGATATTCATCGGCATTTTGTTCATGAGCGAAACCGTCACCGCGATTCAAATTTTGGGCACCGTCACCGTGCTCGGATCGATCGTCGCTATTGGTCTTGCTGAGTCGAGTGCTGAAGCCCGCAATAAATCACAGTCAGACAAACACCCGTATTCTCATAGTGGAACTGTGCTCGATCTGCCAATATCCTAGAAATACAACTAAATAGAACTTCTTGCAGGGTTGGGTGAAATTCCCTATCGGCGGTTAAAGCCCGCGACTCTCATGAGCAATCATGAGACTGATCTGGTGTGACTCCAGGGCCGACGGTAAAGTCCGGATGGAAGCAAGAAGCGGTTATACGCGCACGCCTTGGCGTTGTGCGTTGAGCCGTTGGCTAACCCTGCACGTCGTTCGCGAGACGAAAGCGATGCAGTGAACGATCAACAGGCGATGCAAATTGCGATCAACGCGGCAAATCGCGCACGCCTCATTTCGCGCCCGAACCCTTGGGTTGGTGCAGTTGTCGTCGCACAAACTGGCGAAATTTTTGAAGGATCAACAAGTCGCCCAGGCGGCCCGCACGCCGAAATTAACGCTCTCACCAGCGCCCGCAAACTTGCACGCGGCGCCACGCTCTTTTCGACGCTCGAACCCTGCAATCACACTGGTCGCACTGGTCCGTGTACGCAAGCAATAATTAGTGCCGGCATCACGCGAGTAGTCGTCGGCATTACAGACCCCGACCCCAAAGTTTCTGGCAGTGGCATCGCTCGCCTGCGCGAAGCTGGCATAAGCGTTGACGTTGGCGTACTTGCCGACGTAGTTGCTTCACAACTTAAGCCATACATTCATCACCGCACAACGAAGCGACCATTTGTCGTTTTAAAAATGGCTGCGACTCTTGATGGCCGAACAGCCGCGCCAGACGGCACGAGCATGTGGATCACGGGCGAAACTGCACGCAAACGTGTGCAACAACTTCGCGCCGAGAGTGACGCGGTGCTCGTGGGCGCCAACACAGTTCGTATTGACGATCCGCAATTGACTGTTCGCGACGTAGAAGGCGACTCACCCCGACGCATAGTTCTTGGCGAAGTTGCAAAGTCAGCCAGAGTTAATCCGTGCACGCAGTGGCGTGGTGCGCTCGTCGACTTGCTCGACGAACTTGGCAGTCAAGATGTCTTGCAACTACTTGTCGAAGGCGGACCAACCGTCGCTGCAGCATTTCACCGCGAAAATTTAATCAACAAGTATGTTTTTCATCTGGCGCCTGCACTAACTGGTGGTAACGATTCGCTGCCGATTTTCGAAAGCAGTGGCATCTCGACGATGGCTCAACTCTGGCGCGGAAAAATCGTCGCCTCGCAGCAACTTGGCGATGATCTTGAAATCATTCTCGAACCAAATTCAGCACAGCAGGAGACACAAAAATGAGCAAGTTAAATCAGACAACTCTTAAACCGAGCAATGATCCAGATTTAGCGCCTATCGAAGACATCATCGCCTCAATCTCGCGTGGCGAACTCGTAATTATGGTCGACGACGAAGATCGCGAAAACGAAGGCGATCTAATCATGGCTGCCCAGTTTGCGACACCAGAAAAAATCGCGTTCATCGTGCGTCACACATCAGGCGTCATCGTCGCCCCACTCACCGGCGAACGCTGCGACGATCTTCGCCTTCCGCTGATGGTCGACAACAACACCGAAAGTCATCGCACGGCATTCACGATTTCAGTAGACCTTTTAGAAGGCACAACAACTGGCATTTCTGCTACCGATCGCGCGGCCACATTGCGCGCGCTTGCTGATCCGAAAATCGCCCACTCGGCATTTGCTCGACCCGGTCATATTTTTCCGCTGCGCGCTCGCGAAGGTGGCGTTCTCAAGCGCGCAGGCCATACCGAAGCGTCAGTTGATCTCGCTCGCCTTGCAGGTTGCGAGCCTGCAGGCATCATTTGCGAAATTCAAAACGACGACGGCACGATGTCGCGCCTGCCAGAGCTCAAAATATTCGCTAAGCAACATGGCTTATTGATTTCGTCGATTGCTCGTCTGATCGAATATCGCCGCCATCACGAACGACTCGTCGAGCGCATGGGCTCGGCAAACGTACCAACTGAGTGGGGCAACTTTGACTGCGTCGCCTATCGCAGCACGATCGACGGCATCGAGCATTTGGCTTTCGTGCTTGGCGATCTCACGACGCCAGAACCAGTGCTCACTCGTGTACACAGCGAATGTCTGACCGGTGATGTGTTCGGCAGTCGCCGTTGCGATTGTGGCCCACAACTTGCCACGGCAATGAAGGCTGTTCAAGAACAAGGTCGTGGCGTCATTGTTTATCTTCGCGGACACGAAGGTCGCGGCATCGGCATCGGTCATA
>Ga0222714_10005296_pt1 | contig 12338 bp, 15 predicted proteins | sample C33_3DmetaG_FD_165048 | JGI IMG/M metagenome (GOLD analysis project Ga0222714, IMG submission 165048) | Estuarine water microbial communities from San Francisco Bay, California, United States - C33_3D | ecosystem: Environmental > Aquatic > Marine > Unclassified | place: USA: California... | reverse complement strand
ACAGTCTAAGAATGCTCGTTCTGGAAACAAACGTAAACAGGCAGAACGAATTGCACCTGAAAATGATATTATAGATACAGTACCAAAGGATACTTTAAAGCTTCTTCAGAAAAAGTTATTTTATCCAAAACTAAAAACAGCAGAGGATATAGAGAAAGAAGAAGTATCCAATGAGACATTAGTTAAATTTAATCATTTAAAGAATGCATTAAAGACATACTCTCAAAAGAAAGCAAATGAGGACTTCCTTACTTTTGTAAGAAAGGAAGCACCTAAGTTAGTTCCTGACTTTAAGATGGGCAGACACATTCAGGTTCTATGCCATAAGCTACAGCAGGTTGTAGATGGTGAATGTAAACGATTGATGGTCTTTCTTCCTCCTCGTTCTTCCAAGTCTGTAATTTGTTCCAAGTTATTTCCAGCATGGTACATAGGTAGAAATCCTTCTCATGAAATCATGTCAGTTTCTCACTCAGACCAATTGGCATCTGACTTTGGCAGGTCTGTTCGTGACATTGTGAACTCCGAAGATTTCGATAGAATGTTTAATGGTGTCAAGTTAAGATCAGACGTTAAGGCTGCAGGTAAATGGAAAACCAATAAGAATGGGTCTTACTATGCTGCAGGTGTAAGGAGTCAGATTGCAGGTCGAGGTGCACACATTGCACTGTTAGACGATGTGATGTCAGAAGAAGATGCCATTAGTGAAAGTGGCAGAAGGTATATCAAGGAATGGTATCCATCAGGCTTACGAACTCGTGTAATGCCTAATGGTGCAATTATTATTATTAATACGAGATACCACTTTGATGATCTTTGTGGTTGGTTACTGAAACAACAGGAAGAAGTTGAATTACAGAATAAATGGGATGTTATTCGAATCCCGGCATGGTTGGATGAGGAATCATCTCAACTTCTGAATTTACCAGTAGGCTCTTCGTATTTCCCAGAGTGGAAACCAGATGAAGTTCTTAGAATTGATGAACAGGAAATTAAAGCTTCAAACGGAAGCAGATACTGGAATGCATTGTATATGCAGAACCCTCAACCAGACGAGGGTGGAATCATTAAAAAGAAATGGTTTAAAATCTGGGAATATGAAGATGCCCCTCCATGTGATCTTATTATTCAAACTTATGATACTGCATTTAGCACAAAAGCTTCTGCAGACAATAGCGTTATACAAACATGGGGTATCTTTGGTTCTGTTGAGACTGATAAAGAAACAGGAAGAGAAAGAGTAGATGGTAATCTAATTCTTCTTTCCAATGTATTTGGTAAATTTGAATACCCAGAGTTACGACGATTGGCACAGGATATGTATAAGGAATACAATCCAGATGTTTGTGTCATTGAAAAGAAAGCAAGTGGACAGTCTCTCATACAGGATATGCGAAGAACACGCATTCCAGTTTTAGAGTATATGCCAGATAGAGATAAGGTATCACGGGTCTACGCCGCATCTCCATTTATGGAAGCGGGAAAAGTTTGGATACCAAATACAGAATGGGCTGAAGCTTTGTACGATGAAGCAATTCAGTTTCCCAATGCAGCCCATGACGATATGGTTGACTGTATGACAATGGCTATTATTTATATGCGAGACAGTTGGAACTTAATTCATCCAGAAGATGCAGCCAATGATGATTTCCAATATAGTAATACATACAAAAAAAGAAAACGTGCATACTGGCGAGTTTAAGTAGAACTTGTGTAATTTCTATTTTTTTACTATACTTTAAACATACATATTTTTTTAAGTTACCTTATTTTATAAAAAAAGGGGAAATCAATTGGCTGTAGAAAGAAACCCATTTCAAAATAACATGATGAATGACAGCAATGTTATAGAGTTAGCTGTTTCAAGTGATCCAGATGTATCTACTGAAACACGTATGGAATTTGATAATACTGACGGCAGCATCATGGTTGAGTTTAATGTAGAAGAGGGTGACAATCCTGAAATTAACTACAGCAATCCAACTGGATTTTACAGAAACCTAGTCGAAGAATTAGATCAAGATACTCAAGATTATATTGCAGATCAAGTTATCAAAGCCTATGAGGCAGATTTAGAATCCCGTCTAGAATGGGAACAAATGTTTACCAATGGTCTTGATCTACTAGGTTTAAAGCTAGAAGAAACCAATGAACCATTTCAAGGTGCATGTACTGCAGTCCATCCACTTTTAATTGAATCAGCAGTTTCATTTCAGTCAAAAGCAATTCAAGAACTATTCCCTGCTGGCGGTCCAGTAAAAACTCAGGTTGTAGGTAAGACAACTCCAGAAAAAGAAGAACAAGCAGTTCGTGTCAAAGAATACATGAACTATCAACTTACAGAACTTATGCCTGAATACTTCGATGAGATGGAACGTATGCTTTTCCATCTCCCACTATTTGGTTCTTCATTTAAGAAGGTCTACTATGATAGTGGTTTACAACGCCCAGTAAGTGAGTTTGTTCCAATTGATCAGTTTGTAGTTTCTAACTTTGCAATGAACCTACGAACTGCAGATCGTTATACTCAGGTTCTGTATAAAAGTCCAATTCAGTTAGAGCGTGAGATTTCAGGCGGCATGTATGCAGCTTCCGATAAACTAATTAATAATCCAAAGATTCCTGAACTATCGGCACTACGTACAAAGATGAATGCAGTTACAGGTGTGTCTCCCACCAACTCAGACTTTGATGGTCAGTACACACTTCTAGAACAGCATTGCTATCTAGATATTGAAAGCTTAGAGGATGAAACTGATCTAACCCTACCTTATATTGTAACTGTAGATTTAGATAGCAGTGCAGTTCTTTCAATTCGTAGAAACTACGATATGAATGATCCACAACGAAACAAGAAGCTATTCTTTGCTCACTATCGTTTTGTTCCTGCACTTGGTTTCTATGGTATTGGTTATATTCATATGTTAGGAAATCTAACAGCATCCGCTACATCTGCAATGCGTAGTCTAATTGATGCTGGGCAGTTTGCAAACCTTCCCGCCGGTTTCAGAGCTAAGGGTGTTCGAATTTCAGGTGACGATGATCCAATTGCTCCCGGCGAGTTCAAGGAAGTTGAAGCTACAGGTCTTGATCTAAGTAAATCAATTGTTCCACTTCCATATAAGGAACCTTCTCAAACTCTTTATCAAATGCTTCAATTTGTAGCGGCATCAGGTCAAAAGTTTGCAGACAATACGGAACAGGTTATTAGCGATGCAGCTTCCTATGGTCCAGTCGGAACGACAATGGCTTTACTCGAAGCCTCAAGTAAGTTCTTTACTGCAGTCCATAAACGGCTACATCACTCACAACGGGAAGAACTAAAGATTCTAGCTCGTATCAATTACGAGTCAATGCCTGAATACTATCCATTTGATGTATCTCAAGGTCAAGATAATATCATGCGAAAAGATTTTGATGGTCGTATTGATGTTATTCCAGTATCCGATCCAAATATTCCATCATCCGCCCATAAGATGATGATGGCTCAGATGGCACTCCAGATGGCCCAGCAAGCCCCTTCAGGCATGTATAATACGGAAGAGCTACACAAAACAATTCTACGTTCTGCAAATATTCCAAATATTGATTTGATCCTTCCTACAAAGCCACAACCAAAACCACTTGATCCAGTATCTGATATTTTAGCTGCATCTAAAGGTTTAGCAATTCGAGCTTTTCCGGGTCAAGATCATGAAGCTCATATCAAAGTAAAGATGGCTTATATGCAAGACCCAGTAAATGGTGCCAATCCAATCATGCAACGGATTACTCCAATTCTAGCTGCTAATATTCAAGAGCATTCAGTTCTTAAATATCAAGAACAAATGAATGGTGTAACCCGTCAACTTATGCAAGGTCAAGAGAATGTTGATCCTCGTGTCGTAGAACAGATTATGGCTCAAGCTGCACAGCAAGTATTGGTAGCAAATCAACAAGCAGCTAAAGCTCCACCATCTCCAGAAGAACAAATGGTTATGATGGAAGGTCGTAGATTGGATATTGAAGAGCGTAAACTTCAATCTCAAATGGCAAAGGAAAATGCAGCAAGTATTATCAAGACTCGTGAGCTTGATCTAAAAGAAAAGGAACTTGCTCTAGAAGCCTATGTAGAAGGTGCTTCCAATCTTCTCAATCGAGAAGAAAAAGCTAAGGATCGTCAACTAAAGCAAACTCAGGATGCACTAAAAATTCTTGCAGAGTTGTCTAAAACAACGGATAATGAAAATCTACAGAAGGGAATGGCAGTTCTAAAACTATTAGAACAGCAAATGAAAGAAACGAATAAAGTCAATATTGAACAAATTAAAAAAGGAGATTAATTAAATGTCATTTACATACAAATCAAATGGTAAGGACGTAGGTGATTGGAGTAAGGTTCCTTCTGAAAATTATTCCGTTCGTGCCAAAACTGGTATTCTAAGCAAGTATGAAGCCGAAACCTATGAAGCTCCAAAGCCAGTAAAGGGTAACAAGGCTAAGTAATTTAAAATGTTAATTACGTCTGATATTCGAAGGGGTATCGAAGAAAAACGAAACGCAGTTATAAATTCTCTTGCATCAGGTGCAGCTTCAGATTATTCTGAATATCGGTATCTAGTTGGTTATTCTGATGGTTTAAGTAATGCCATTGATATAGCAATAGATATTATTAGTAAAAGATTAAAACTTGATGATGAAGAGGATTTTAAATAAAAACAATGTTACATCAACAGTTAAGTAAAGCTTTAAAAAATGATGAATGGATTGCGGATGGAGATGTTCCTGATCCAGATCATCTTCCAACTTTAACTGGCTTCCATATTTTAGTTAGGCCAGTTTCTATTAAGTCAAAGACTAGGGGCGGTATTCTGTTACCCGATTCAACGAAAGACGATATTGCATATTTAACAACGGTTGGAAGAGTTATTGCTCTTGGTGACTTAGCTTATGAAGATAAGGATAAGTTTCCAAAGGGTCCGTGGTGTAACGTAGGTGACTACGTTTGCTATGGTAAACATGCTGGTGTTAAAATGAAGTATCGTGGTGTAAAACTTCTATTATTATTTGATGATCAAGTTATTATGAAGGTAGATGATCCCAGTGATCTTGATACTTCCTATAACTTATCTAATTAACAATTTGTATAACTAGTTTTAGTATTGTATTTTAGAAGTATGTATTAAAGCGTAACCGACCATTTCGCAATGGCGTAGAGAAAGAGAGAAAATAAATGGCTGAATCTAAGGCTGTAGAATATGAAGAAGAAGAAGTTTCTGATTGGGCAAATTTAAATACTCAAAAAGAAAAAGAAGAAACAAAAATTGAATATGAACTTGAGCAAGATGATCCTCAAGAACAAGCTCAAGAAAATGAAGAACAAGAAAAACCACAGGTTCAAGAAAAAACTGAAACACCAGAACTAAATGGTATTGAAACTAGTGGTGCACAGAAACGTATTCGACAACTCATTAAGCAACGAAAAGAACGAGAAGATAAAATCTCGGAACTTGAACGTAGAATTTCAGACTATGAAAGTAAGTTACGTCAAAAAGATACAGAGTTACTTTCATCATTTAAAAATAATTTAGATTCAAATGAAATTAAGCTTCAAGAACAAATTAAGTTAGCTGAAAATGCATATCGTAGAGCCTTAGAGGGTGGCGAAGCAGATGAGATTGTATCAGCACAACGCCTACTCAATAAAGCTGAATTTGAATTAAGTAAACTTTCTGATACTAAACATACATATGAAAATTATCAGAGAAGTTTAGAAACTAATAATGAACAACCTGTTCAAGCACAAGCTAGACAACAAGTTCAAACTCCTAATCCTGCAGACTATGATCCAAAGGCAGTTGAGTGGGCGATGAACAATTCTTGGTTTGGACAAGATCAACTAATGACTGCCGCAGCTTTGGCTATTGATGCCCAGTTAAAGGACGAAGGATTTGATCCTTCAGATGATGAATTTTATAGTGAAGTGGATGCACGACTTCGTAATTCATTTCCAAATAAATTTCAAGCACAGGCTCAAGTTGAAACCGAAGAAGTAGAGCAGCAAGTAAATTCGGAACCGAAGGCTTCCGTTAAGCAGCCTTCTCAAGTGGTTAGTGGAGCGTCACGCACTGTTACTAACCCCAGCACAAACCGATCAAATCGTATCAAACTTACAAAGCGAGATATTGAAATGGCAAATCGGTGGGGTATTCCACTTGAGCGGTATGCAGAACAAAAGCTTATCGCAGATCAAGCTGATGGAGAGTATACCACAGTATTAACAAAGAAGCGTGGAGGATAATTTAAAATGACACGTAATATACTAGAATCACGTAGTGAGTCAACAAGAGAAACTGAACAACGAGAATACGAAGATTATACTTTTGAAGAACCAGATTACCTTGCAATTCCAGACGATGTTCGAGATCGTTTTGCAGATCAAGGTATGTCACTAAGGTGGATTCGCGTTTCCATTCGAGGAAAGGATGACATTCAAAATGTCGGTAAGCGAGTTCAAGATGGTTGGGTATTCGTAACTCCAGAAGAAGTTCCAGAAATTGCTCACAATTCCTTCGTGAAGGATGAGGGTCGTTATAGTGGCACAGTCTGTCGTGGAGACTTAGCTCTAGCAAAAATTCCAACTGCTAAAGCAAACGCCCGTAAAGCATTCTATGAAAATCGCAGCCGAGAAATGATGGATGCAGTTAATTCACAACTACAACAACATCAAGATTCTCGTATGCCAATTTCAAATGCAAGTAAATCTTCGGTTGTTCAAGGACGTTTACCTAATTTTCAAAAAGGTTAAGTAAACAAAAATTTTTGACCAGCCGTTTTCGTGGTAATTTTATAACATAGGAGAAAATCAAATGGCTCTAAGTAAAGCTCTTGATGGTTTCCGTCCTTCACGTAAGAAAGGTTCCGCACCAAATTCAACTGGTATGTCAGAGTACACAATTGCCTCTGCTTACAATACGAATATTTTCACTGGTGATCTTGTTCTTATGAATGCCGGAAACATTGAAGTTGTAGCCACAACCACCGATGAAATCTTCGGTGTATTTGCTGGCGTCAACTACACAAAGGATGGCGAACAAGTTTATGGTCGTTATTGGCCAGCTTCAACTTCCGCATCAAACATTGTTGCTTTTGTTTATGATGATCCAGATGCAACTTTCATTGTTCAAGCTGATGCGTCAGTTACCGCTGGTGATGTTTATTCAACAACTTTCAACGTAACTCTAGGCGCTGGCTCAACTTACACAGGTAAGTCAGGTCATGGTCTAGAAGCTGCTACTCGTGATGATGATGGTCAAATGACTGTTCTAGGTGCCTACAAGGAACCCGGTAACGCTCTTGGCGATGCAAACCCACGAGTTGAAGTTATCTTTAAACGTCACGTAAACGCTTACACAACTGTCGGCGTTTCCGCTGGTTAATAATTAGGGAGAATGAAAAATGGCTATTAATCGCTCAAGTATCGCAAAGGAACTTCTCCCCGGTCTTAACGAAATTTTCGGTACAGAATACGGTGAAGTCAACGACGAACATGCCGTACTCTTCGAAATGGAAAATTCAGATCGTGCGTTTGAAGAAGAAGTTCTATTCACCGGCTTCGGCTCTGCCCCAACTAAGTCAGAAGGTGCAGCCGTTCAGTATGATGAAGCACAAGAAGGGTACACTGCCCGTTACACAATGGAAACCATTGCTCTTGCCTTCGCCATCACTGAAGAAGCTATGGAAGATAACCTTTATGACACCTTTGCAAAGGTTCGTGCCAAGGCACTTGCCCGTGCAATGGCAAACACCAAGCAAGTTAAGGCTGCAGACGTTTTCAACAATGCATTCTCAACTAGCTACAACGGTGGTGACGGTGTTCCTCTTATCAGTGCATCTCACCCAACTGTAGGTGCTGGCAACCAATCCAACAGCATTGGTGCCACCGACCTTTCAGAATCTGCTCTTGAAACTGCAACCATTGCAGTAACCAAGATTAAGGATGATCGTGGTATTCTAATTGGCGCTTCAACCCGCTCACTCCATGTTCCTTCTGATCTTGTATTCACCGCTGATCAGATTCTAAACAGCCCTGGTACAACTGTTGCCGGTGGTTCATCTGCATATGCACAAAACAACATCAACGCTGTTCGTCATATGTCAGTTGTTTCTGATGGTTTTTATGTAAACCGTCGCTTTACTGATACCAATGCTTGGTTCCTCAAGACCGACGTTCCAAATGGTACGAAGATGTTCACTCGTGTTCCTCTTCAAACCAAGATGGAGCCTGATTTTGACACCGGCAATATGCGCTTCAAGGCTCGTGAGCGTTATGCTTTCGGCTGGAGTGATTGGCGTCAATGGCGTGGTGCTTCTGGTTCTTCCTAATAGGCCAGTAGCTTACGTTTAAGCTATAAAGTTAAGGGGGTTTCTAGTAATAGGAACCCTCTTTTCTTTTGGTTTGTTTATATTGAATATCACGATTATAATTAACATTAATATACTTTTACTTTATTTTTTTATATTAAAGGAGATTCAATAGTGTCCACCAATATTCGTTCTTCTTATTTAGTTGGGAGTGGTGTTCTTGTTGATATTACAACAAGTGTAACAGTTGTTGATACTCGTATTCGTGCTATTCATGCCGTTGGTTCCGGTACATATGTTTTAGATGGTACATCAACAACACCATTAGGTTCTATTGCTGGCAGCATTATTAAGTTTGATGTAAGCGGTACAGCTTATCTTGATTGGTCAGATTTTGGTATTCGTACTGATGGGCTTGTATCTGTTTCCGCACCAGCTTCTGCTTCTAGTATTACAGTTTTTTACGGTTAATTTTAATGGCTGATTACACTTATCTTGTAAATGATATTTTACAAGCCTGTGAAAACGATTCACAGGAATTTAGTGATTATGTGCCAAATATGGTAAATAGAGCCGAAGAAAGACTAACCCGTGATTTAGATGACTATGGTTTAGTTATAGAAACATCAGTTGCAATTTCAGCAAACACTGCAAATATTACACTTCCAACTGGGACACGTATTATTAAAAATGTAAGTTTTGAAAGTGCTGGTTCAAGAATTAATTTACTTTTACGAACCGATGAGTATCTTTCATCTTTTTGGCCTGTAAGTGCATCAACTGGAACACCAAAGTATTATTCTCGTATTACGAATACATCTATTAGAGTTGCACCTACTCCAGCATCTACATATAACGGTAGGTTTATGACTGTAGCTCGTCCTACTACTCTTTCATCAGTTTCAAATACAAATTACTTTACATCAAATTGTTATGATGCTTTATTTAATGCTTCAATGATTGAGGCTATGGTGTTTATGAAAAATTATTCAGCAGTTCCTTTATTTGATTCACGATATAAAGAAGCTATTGAGGCATTACGTAATCAAGCACGTAGGACACGTAGGGATGATATGGAAGCTCCTGCTTCTCCTGCTGGTGCAGATAATACAGTTATTCCATATAGTAACTAAGGGAGTTTTTAAATTATGGCTGGTCGAAAAAAAATTATGAATGTAGTTGGAAAGCTTGTTGATAAATCTGGTCCTCTTTCTAAAATAGAAAGAAGGGCTAAAGAAGTTGTATCATCAGGTAGAGCTAATAGTGAAGATGGTGCTAAGTTTTTTAAAGAATTTGGTGAGCGGGAAACTTTTAAATACTTTGGTCCACAACGAGCAAAAGCTTTTATGAAAAAAGCTCGTCAATTAGATGCTGAAGAAAAAGCTGAAATAATTTCAGGAAAGCCAAAACCAATTGTAACTCCTCTAGGTAAAACTAAAGCTCGTAAGGTTATTAAAGAAAAGTCAAAAGCTGAGTCTCGCGCTGAACTAGAAAAAGGAATGAGGGAACGTCCAGAAGAAGCAACTACTACAGTTATTGGACAGCAAGAAGGATATGGCCCTTCCAGTTCAGGTGTCAAACCAACACGTAAAGCTTTAAAAGCTGCAAAAAAAGAATCTGAAAAACGTGAGCCTCAAAAAGAATTTATTCGCCGTATAGGTCGTGAAGCTGAACAAGGCGGTGTAGAAATTCCACGTAATTTTTCTAAACCTCGTGATCCAGGGGCTACTCCAGATCAAATTAGAGATGCCATGCGTGGCAAAATTAAATTAACAGATGAACAAATGGAAGATGTTTCCGCTGAAGATTTAATTAAAATTTATGAAGCTGGTGGAAATACCGCAAAAAAATATAAAGGTGGTTCAATTCGTGGAGCAGGTAAAGCATCGCGTGGTTATGGTAAAGCATTGATGCGTAGTTGCGGTGGATCAATGCATTACAAAAAGAAAATTAAATAAAGATGTTCAACAAAAATTAAAAGGCGTAACAAAACAAAGTGGAGGAAAAATCGTGGATAAAAAACAACTAATGGCTGCTGCAGATTGGATGCAAGGGCTTTCACAAAAAGAAATTGATGAAATTTTAGGAAAACCTTCTCGTGATAAAGAAGGCGTAAAACGATCTGATAAAAAAACTACAACTAAAACCCGTGCTGCCAAATCTGGTGGCTCAATTGGTTGTGGCAAAGCTATGCGTGGTCATGGTAAAGGCCCATATAAAAAGAAAGGAATGTAATTATGGCTGCATTCCTAACGCAAGATCAAATTGATCTTTTAAAAGAGCGTATGAGTAATTTAGGAAGAGGTGCTGCAGGAAGTAAGCAAATTGAAGCATTACGTAATGATCCTAAAATTAAGAAAATTTTAGATCAACTTAAAGGTTATTCAAAGGATGATAATCTTAGTGCTGCTGATATTAATATTCCCCCAGGATTTATTGAACGTACTCGAAAAGTTTTTGGTACAAGTGGTGATCAACTTCCGGGTTCAAAATATCGTAAAGCTCCAAAGCGCATGACTTCTCAAGAAGCTGAAGAACGCCAAAAAGTACAAGCACCTAAACCTAAAGTACAAGCACCTAAACCTAGAGTACAAGCACCTAAACCATCAAAGCTTGTAGAAAGGGAAGTTCCAACTGCCGCTGTAGATAAACTTAAATCTGTTAGCCGTGCAATGTCACCTTCTCAAGAAGCTTTAGAACGTAAAGATATTGAGATGGTAAAGAAATCTCCTGAAAAGTTTTTAGGTTTGTTTGAAATGGATGAAAAACAACAAAGTATGGAAGATTTTCTAAAAGAAATGAGTTCCATAAATAAAACTGGCGGCAGCATTCGAAAAAAGAAAATGAAAAAAGGTGGTGCAGTTAAAGTACGAAAGGCTAATTGTAAACGTGGGCAAGGGAAAGCATTACGAGGATACTAATGCCATTAAAAAAAGGTACAACTAAAAAAGTTATTGGTAAGAATATTAGTGAACTTGTAAAGAGTGGAAGGCCACAAAAACAAGCAATTGCTATTGCATTACGATCTGCCGGAAAATCTCGCAAGAAAGCTACTGGTGGAGCAGTATCAAAAGTAAATGAAGCTGGAAATTATACTAAGCCAGGAGTAAGAAAAAAACTTTTCGAAAGTATTAAATCCGGTACACGAGGTGGAAAGGCTGGTCAATGGTCAGCACGTAAAGCACAACTATTAGCCAGTGAATATAAAAAAGCTGGAGGAGGATATAAGTAATGAATAAAATATTAAAAAGTTTATCACCCTTAGCAATGGTATTAGATAAACCAGAAAAATTAAAATATTTATCTCCTATTGCTATGCTACTTTCTTCTGGTAATAAAGATAAAGATACTAGTAACCAAAGTCAAACTGATCAAGTAACAAGTCAAACCGAACAAGCTAAACAACAAAAGTTTAGTAAGGGCGGAAAAATTGATAAAGGTATGGAAGCTGATCGTACAGGCCCATTACAAAGTCGTAAAATTAAAGATAAGGATATGGAAAGCCCAGACTATACTCCAGCAACTCCAATTGAAATTTATCAAGATTTACGTCCTGTAACTGGAAAGAAGCCAGCACAAATTCAAGGATTTGGTAAAGCAAGAAAGCCAATTCGATAAAAGGGAAAAAATTATGATCCAGTGTTTTAAAAACATTATTGCTAAGATTAAATCTAAACTACCTAAAATCTGTAAATGTGGTTGTGCTTGTCCTTGTCATAATTAAATTTTAGGAATTATTAAATGTCTATTGCAAGTAGTATTACAAGATGGGGTAAGACAGAGCCATTTTATTTTCAAGTAGCTCGTAATCAAATTTCTTATCATAAATCTATTTTTAAGTTTGGATTTAATCCAGACGTTAATGGTGCAGAAGAAACGATTTGGGATGCTGGTGGCATTTATGCTTATCCCGCTGCTGCAATTCAAATGAAGGTATCCAGCAGCAGTACAAATGATACATCTGCTGGTACTGGTGCAAGAACTGTTGTAGTTTC
>Ga0222714_10005294_pt1 | contig 12342 bp, 6 predicted proteins | sample C33_3DmetaG_FD_165048 | JGI IMG/M metagenome (GOLD analysis project Ga0222714, IMG submission 165048) | Estuarine water microbial communities from San Francisco Bay, California, United States - C33_3D | ecosystem: Environmental > Aquatic > Marine > Unclassified | place: USA: California... | reverse complement strand
TCTAGAATATCCATCATTTTGAATTTAATTTTCATGGATTTTTCCTTTTCAATTAAAGATTTTAGTTTCTGATTATATCCCTCTGGTAAGATGTATTCACCATAATAAGATTTAAAAATATTATACAAACATTGAACACATTTATATTTTTCTTCATCTTCATCACATTCAGATAAAATCTTAATGAAATTTTCTAAAGTAGGATGAATCTTACTCATAACTATTTTCTTCTTTTCTAACTCGGTAATTAATAAAGAATGACCTATTAATTTATCCAGTTTTTTGTTACGTTCACACATTCGTAAATAATCACTTTCCTCATTATATTCAATATTTTGGATCGCCTGATATAGTTTATCTGTTAATGTCTGTATTATTTCATTGTTACCATTCCCATACAGATAATTGATTAAATCCAAATACAATGATATATAAGTAGTATGTATAATACATTTTTCTAAAATACTATCAATGATTAAATTTTTAAGATAATTTTTATCTTCAAGTTTAGTTTTTATTTTAGTTCTAATAGATAATATATTTTTATCAGTTAATTTATTTAAGAGACTATTAACTTCTTTGATACATGTTGTATCGGTTTCTTTGAATTGATTTCGTTTCTTATAACCTCTTTTTTTATTCATCTCAAGTCTGAAATATTTCTTATTTAGTTCAATATTATTGATAAAGTCCATAGTTTTAATTAATTCCTTATTAGAACTTTTATAATCTTCACAGTCTTTCAAGAAAGTTTCATTATGAAATAAATCTTTTAATGTACTTTCTGAATAATAAATCATACTAATTAATATATATCTATATTCTTTATATAGATATTAAATGGTTTTATATTCCGCGGATGATTTCTTAAAACTCCCAAATTATGAAATATTAAAGCATAATATTAATATTACTGCTTCGGAAGCATTTAATCATGAAATAATACGTGATACAGTTGGAAGTGTCATAAATGAAAAAGGATATATAGGGTATTTAATTAAGGACAATAAAGTTGTCGCATGCGGTTTTGCGAATAATGATACAACAAATTCAAAAACAATTTATATTCACACTTTTGCTGTTCATAAGGATTACAGAGGGCGCGGATTATGTCAGATGATGGTATCTGAGTTTATTAAACGATTCGGTAAAAAATATATATTATATTTAACTGTTAGAACTGAAACTGGTAATGAAAATACAGGTGCGATAAGATGTTATGAAAAACAAGGGTTCATCATGTTACCAGAAATATATAGAGATCATTATGATGGTAAAAATACTGCGATGATAAGAATACCTAAATTCATTAAAAAATCAAAAAAGAAAACCAAAAAAATAAAAGAAAAAAAATAATATAGTGAATATTATAAAACATGTCGGGGGAACCTTTAATTAAGAGAAGGAGGACGGGCGGCATTCCAGAAGCACAGGCTGCGAGGCTGGCCGCCGAGGAAGAACAGGCTGCGAGGCTGGCTGCCGAGGAGGCTGAGGCTGCGAGGCTGACTGCTGAGGAGGCTGAGGCTGCGAGGCTGACTGCTGAGGAGGCTCAGGCTGCGAAGCTGACTGCTGAGGAGGCTCATGCTGCGAAGCTGACTGCTGCGGAATTATTTCTAAAGTTCGCGAGTTATCTTAAGGTCCCTGGGGATAACGCTTTTTTCACGGCGTTGGAGCTCATGTTTCCTAATTCAATGAGCGAAAGATCAAGAGTACAATTTATAACACTTTTACTAACCCATTGCTCGAGGGAGCCACAGTTAGTTAAGACAGCAACATTGTCACTTGAGGGTCCAGAAGAGTTGCAGATTGCCGCTACAGGTAGCCAGGGTGAATATGATAGAGGGCACGCAAGTGATATAAAATTTTATACTGGAATGTTATTTAGTATTGAAAATGGGACATTTAAAGAAGGACAAACTATATATGAATTTTATACATTGAACAAACCATTTTTTAATGGGCTTATGTATGCCGAACAAAGATTTTCTGAAAGGATAGCAGCGATGACAGCATTAAATTTAGCAATCCAAGATAAATCCCCACCACCACCACCCCAACCATTAGAAGAATGGAGAAGTATCACTATATTTGGAACTACATTACCACATATTCAAGTGGATAAATCTACAGCGAATTTTATTTTACAATATGCTTCATATATTGCAACAAAGAATATTAAATCTCTATTGCAATCTATGCAGGAAGTTGCTGATGTAACTTTTCTATATACAATAAAATTCGGTACGAACACAGTCAAAGTTAGTGTTTATACATTATTATGGATAACTAAATACTTATATGATATAGCAATTCAAAAAGCAGGGTGGTTTGGTTCAATTTTAAACTGGGTTGTAGAAACAATTAATGCTAATAGAGATTTTCTCTTCTCCGGTCCATTCCAGAATTTAAGTGATCCTGACCCCGATGAATCTAAAATAAGAAGAGCAAATAGAATAGTATTCACTTTCTTTTATACAATGGTTGATTTATTGATTTTTATAAAAGAAAATGGAATAATAACCCGAGATTTATCTTTAAATCCAGAATTACAAGGTTTTTTTGCTAGATTACCAGGTTTTTTTGCTAGATTACCAGGTTTTTTTGCTAGAGAACCGTTTACATGGACGTTAGATGAGATTTTTGAATATGGTCCCACGTTATATGTTGCTGTCATGGAAGGACGGAGAGACCCCGGAATGGGATACCTACTCGAACCCGAATACTATGATTCATATGATAAATCTATTGGAATAGTAACTAGATTATTAGATAATAGAATCTTTGATTCGAGAATAGAAATAGAATCATTGCAAACAGCTTTAACCCCATTAGCAATCGCTATGGGAGCACCAGTGATCAGTGCGGCCACCGCTGAGCAGATTGAATTAGTTCAAACTGCTATCGCTAAATTACGAGAATTAGGGGTTATGACAGACGATTTAGCACCGGGTCTGAGGGCGAATGGATGGCTCACACCTGATGGTGATACACCACCATCAGATATGGGTACAGGTGATTCAGGTGGTCCAGATGGAGACGGATCTCAGAGTTCACCTAGACCTGGATTTGGTGGAGGTGGGGGGATTAAGAGAAGGAGAAAAACAACTAAGAGAAGGAGAAAATCAACTAGGCGAAGAAAATCTAAACGAAGAAGTTACAAAAAAACATCTAAAAGGAAGAAAGGACGTAAATCTAAACGGAGATCCATGCGTGAAGTTAAAGATAAACTTATACATTTAATTAATTCACTATAAAAGTTTAATTAAAACGTTAAATAAATATTTTTAAATAATAAATCTTATTAATATGATATCATTTCATGATTTGAAAAATTATATCATAAATGATCCTTTATCTGATTGGTTTGAAAAGATAAATCATATATATAATACATATGAATACACTGAACCGACTAAATTTGAAAAGGAACTTTCTCTAAAGAAATATAAATACAAAGAAAATTTTATACAGTTTTTAATGAATAGCAATTTTATAACATATAAAGATCAAGAGTATGAAGTGATAAAAAATAAAATAGATGATAATGAAAAATGTATCTTTATTAGACCTATTTTGTATCATGAAAAATACGATGTAAGTGTTATACCTGATTTTATTATTCACAGAGATATATTCAATGAAATATTCAATGAAGTTAATATATCTGATTTACATGATAAATCATTGCCACAGAGTTTGCCATTATATATCGTTTCAGATATAGTTTATCAGACGGTTCATTTCAATTGTGAAATGAATGATTTAATCAATGATAATAATTTATATTATTACAAGTGTAAGATATATTTATGTAATATGATTCTAGGTTACAATGATTATGGTATCTTATTCGCGAAAGAATATAAATACAAAGATAGTATCGTGAAAAAGAAAAGCGTCGTTGGAAAATATATATTTAACGAAGATATGAATGATAAGATATTACATGCGTTGTGTTGGATAGATAATTTAAATCTATATTATGATGAATGGTTAATTTATCCGAAACCAACAATCACAGAATTATATCCAAATATGAATATTAAAACGGGTCCATGGTATAAAGAAAAGAAACGATTAGCTGAAGAAATCCAAGAAATAACACTTGTATGGAATATTTCATATCATAAAAGATGTCTGCTACATGATAAAGGAATTTATACATGGCAAGATCCACTATTACTTAATAATGTTTATCCTTATGAAGTCAAAGAAACTGAAAGGAGAAGAATCCAAGAAAAGATGATTCATATGAATAAGCAAACAGAGTTGAAAATTTCACCGAGAAGAATTAAATCTAGAGAATTCATAAATCATATCAAGGATAAGAGCAATTCAATTATATTAGATTTTGAGAGTGTAATTAATCTTGAAGAAAGAAGTAGTTACTTTAATGATAGTGTTAGAGATGAAATACCAAAAATATGTATTATTGGATGTATTAATCTGAAAAACAATGTATTCAAAGATTTCACTATTCGTTATTTAACTCTTGACGAAGAAGAAAAAATAGTCAGATATTGGTTACAATATTTGAAACGGGTTATAGGAAATGATATTAAAATATATCATTGGTCATCTGCCGAGCGCGTTTATATTGATTATATGCGGGAACAATATCCTCATCTAGATTATCCTAATTTCACATATGTTGATTTGTTATCATATTTTAAAAGTGAACCGATTACTATTCAAGGGTGTTTTGGATACGGATTAAAAGAAATCGTTAAAATGTTGTATAATCATGAATTAATTAAAAATAAGTGGGTAGATGATACGGATGGATTGGAGGCGATGATAGAAGTCATACATAAATCAAAAGATGCATTAAGTAAAAAGATACCCATTAAACGATTCACAGAAATAAAAAAGATAATTTATTACAATTACATGGATTGCAAAGTCATAGTAGATATCTTAGAGATGTTGGAAAAGATGATTTAAACATATTTAATATGTATTTTTATGTTTTCATATAATATAATTATATGGAACCTGAACCTGCTGAGGAGCATGTGGTTGTTGAATCGGAAGTTAGTTTAATAGATAGAGTAGAAAATGTTTCGGCACGTATTTTAGACGATTGTGACACAAATCAGATTGAAACAGAAATAAAAAAGAAAAAAGAAGATATTAAAACACTAAATAAAAGATTAAGAGAGTGTAAATCAAGGGATTACACTTATGGTGGCATGACATTAGAAAGATTAATACATGTTATTAAAAAAGAAAAAAAAGAAACTGTTTATGAATTTTTAGAGCTGTTTCCGAGAGTTGCGGAAACAAGGGGTAAGCAATTAGATGATATGAACCATGTATTCGAGGCATTATGGATTTTATCTTATTATTTCAATTTAGATTTGGGTGAAGATGAAAGATATGACCGTGTTTTTTATAAAAATTTAGAAAAGGGTGGTGATAAAATAGATAAATCAACTTTTTTAAATAACAAAGTAAATGATGGTAGTGGTTCTGGTATAGTAGATATATATTTTTCTCATGAGGATAAGAATACGAGTAAAAGCAAAACAAAATATATAGAAGGTACTTCCCAGAATTGGAATGATCCGCCATCATGTGTAGACGCGAAACCACGCAAAGTTTATGACACATTTTTATGCTCTGCCAAATTTTTTAAAAAGGAAAAAAGTGGTGATAAATATGATGTTGCACAGATAGTAATAGAAGCAGATGAAGTTTTTAATAATTCAGGCAAAGGTAAACCATTTGAATATAATATAGTTTTACTCGTTAAAGATAAAGAAGAATTACAATTGAAATTAAATAGAACAGATAAAACATACGCTAAGAGAATACATAAAATATATGATTTAACAGATTTGAATAAATTTTATAATCAAATTAAAAATATAGATTTACAAATATTAAAAGAAAAAAATATCAAAAGTAACTATTTGGTTCCTCGTTTTCATCAAAAATATTTCATAGATTATACAAAACTATGTATTGAAAATGGCGATAAAAAATTTGCTTGGGGTGCTGTTCCTCGTTCAGGTAAATCATTTATGATAGGTGGATTAATATCAGAATTAAAACCTAAATATGTATTCTTGATTTTAGGGGCTATAACCGAAACTAAAAATCAATTTATAAATGAATTATTTTTAAAAGAAAAGAAGGGGTTTTCAGATTTCGATGATTATTGTGTCCATGATTTACAAAGAGGCGTTAAATATCGTCCAAAGAATAGTAGACATATTTATGTATGTAGTCAAGAAATGGTAAGGATGAAAACTACGGGCAAAAAGAAAAATACTGAAAACAAGAAAGAATTACCCGAAGATGTAAGAAAAATATTGAAAGAAGAAAAAGATAAAATAATTTTCTTTGATGAGATACATCAGGGTTCAGGTCCTAAATCACAACAGGAGGATATGTTAAAAAAAATAGTATTTGATAATGAGTATAAAGCATTTGTAATGGTTACAGCGACTTTTGCTAAACCATATTTAAGATATATGGATGTTGGTGGAACAAACACAAAACTTATACAATGGAGATATGAAGATATTCAAAATATGAAAAATATAGGGGACGTTTCTTTTAATGAGATTACTGGAGAAAAAATATACCATGTTTACAATGATTTAGTAAATGAGATAAAACAAGAAAATGATGGCGATATTAAATTTAATATTTTTGAAGATATAGTGAAACAATATTCTCTTGAGGGAAAAACATTAGAACATTTAGCCAGTGAATATATCAAATATCCAGAATTATTTGTATCCACTCCTATGATTGAAGAAATACCAGATGAATATAAGGAGGGTGAAAATAGTATTATAAATGATGAAGAGATTGACATAGAAGCGATACTACAACCATTAACCGAACTTCAAAAAAATGAAAATATAATTAAGAAAAGTTCAAAATGTAATTCGTATTTAGAATATCTGCAAAAAGAAATATATGAAAAATATATTTTAAATACATTAAAATATGATATAACTTACCCGCATTCCGAAATATGGTTTTTACCTACAACTTTAAGGGGGATGAAAAAAGAATTAGAAGATGAAACAGGTAAAGGAAATGATAAAAAAAATAAAAGAAGTCCGTTTAGAAATATGTCTAAAAATCTCACAATATTAATGATGAAAAATGAATATTTTAGAAAAAATTACTGTGTGGCTATAATGCATGGTCTAGGTTTTGATGATTCACCTATTGAAATGATACACGAAGATATGGAACACGGTGGTCATAGTATATCATGGAGTGAGGCTAGTGTACAAAATACATGTAAAATTATGAAAGATAAAGGGAATGAAATATGTATTACAACTATATGCCCACAAGATAAAAATATAAAAGATTGCTTATTAAAACAAGAAGCATACGCTAAAATGAACAATAAGAGTTTATTAATATTAACCGGTCAAATGATGCGTTTAGGTGTAAGTTTACCTTGTGTTGACATCGCACTACATATGGATCCTATAAATTCAGTTGATACAATTTATCAGAGTATGTTCAGAGTTCTTACAGAAAGACCGGGTAAAGATAAAGGTATCTTTATAGATATATTAACACAAAGAAATATAAACTTTGTTTATGACATGGTGGATTATAACATAGATAAAAAAATACGAACAATTGATTATAAGAAAAAAGAAATATTTGATAAAATTGTATTTTACAATTATAATGGTATATCTATTTTAAAAAATGATAAATATCAAGATATATATAATAAATTAGTTAGAAGTTTTGATTTAAATAACGATGACAAATTTTTAAATCGAATAAATAAAGGTTTAAATATAACTAGTGAAGTAGGTGATTTACTCAAATCACCTGATTTAATATTGTATATAGATTCTTTTTATGAATTAATGAATGAATTAAATATTAACTACTCTGAAAAATCAGGAAAAATAAGTATATCACTTGAAAAACGTGGAGATAATAAACAAACCAACGATGAAATAACAGATGATGATAGAGGACATGACAAGGAAGATGAACAAATTGAAAGAGGTGATAAGGGCGATAAAGATATAGATAAAAATGAAAAAAAAGAAAAAAAGAATAAATATAATCAGATTCAAAGGTTTATTGAAGATATAATTTTCCTGTTTGTTATTTCGGATGAAGATGATGATCTAGATCCAGTGGATGTTAAAAGTAATACAGAGAAATATTGTAATAAAATGAAAGAATTCCTATCAAGTGACACTACCGATATTATTAAAAGGTGTGAACAAAATATAGGAATTGATAATAAAGAAATAATAGATTGTCACTTATTGAATATCATTAAAGGTATTAGTGAAAAAGATATATTAGAAAAAATAGAAATATTAAAAAATAAATTGATTGAAATATTTGGATTAATTTGTAAAGATAATATTGATGGATTTATTAATATATATATTAGATATATAGAAAACATGAAAAAAATAAAGTTAAATGCGGGCAAAATGAGTAAAATAGCACCGTGTTCAGATGAATTCAAGGAGCGAGAAAACAAACAGGGGTTAGAAGGAGTTCCCGAAGGTGTAATGAATGAAATCAGAAAACGGTTAACTGTTAGAGAAGAAGAAAAGAACTTATATGGTGAAGTATTCACACCTATTGAATTAATCTGTGAGATGTTTTCACATATTCCTGATAATGTTTGGAAAAATCCTGACCTAAAATGGTTAGACCCTGCGAATGGTATAGGTAATTTCCCAGTTGTGGCTTATTATAAATTAATGGAATCTCTTAAAGATAAATATGACCCCAAAAAATATCCAGGGGAAAAATTAACACTGAGTCAACATATTATAAACAGGATGCTTTACATGGTTGAATTAAATCCCGTGAATGTTCGCGTTTGTAAAAAGATATTCAAAATGATTGATCCTGATGCTACACCTAATATCCATACCGGTTCTTTTATTAAGGGTTCTAGAAATGAATTTAATCCTAAAATGAAGTTTCATGTAATTATGGGGAATCCACCTTATAACAAGGGTGGTATAAAGGCAAAAAATACCGCTAAAAATCAAAGAGATCAAACAGGATCAGAAACAATATGGCCTCAATTCGTTCAAAAATCATTATCATTATTAGAAGATAATCATTATTTATTATTCATAAATCCAGCTACATGGATAGGATTAAAATCTACAAACTCAAAGATGTTTATGGAAAATCAATTATTGACGTTAAGGTTTTATGATATAAGAGAAGCACCAAAGATATTTGGTAATGTTTCAGGGGAAATCCCTTTAACATATTATCTTTTACAGAAATGTAAAGGTGATAAAAATACAGAAATATATGACAATTGTTTAAATAAATTCATATCTTTTAACATATATAAAAATCAATATATACCAATTGAAGCCATAAAATTACAAAGTAAAATAAAAGAAATATCACACAAAGTTGGGAGTTTATATGAACCTGTAAAAAAATATGATACATGTAAAAATACTGGTAAAGATGTAAAGGATAAATCTACAAGCGAATATAAATATCCTATTGTAAATATATCTCGTGGAGAAATTATTGTATCTTATTCAAAAACTAACAATAATAAGAAAAGTGAAAAGAAATTAGTTTTACCAAATGATTCTATGGGTTATCCACTTTTAGATGATAAAGGTGATCTATATCCAAGTAATGCACATGATCATGTTTTATATTCAAATGATAATTTAAAAGAATTAAAACAATTACAAAGTTATTTTTATACATCACTTGTATTTTATTTAATAAACATAACTAAATTATCACAAAAATTTTTTGAATATAAAGTATTTCATGTATTACCAGACATAACAAAAATGACAAAAAAAGAAGATATTAATGACGAAGATTTAATAAAACTATTTAATTTAGATAAAGATGATATTGAATGTATAGAAAAATATAAACAGAACGGTGAAGGTAGATTGTCTCCTTCTCAGATAAAATATTTTAAAGAGTGGAGACTAGGTAGTAAATCATCTAAACCTGAACCCAGGGTAGAAGAACCTGAACCCATGGTAGAAGAAGAACCCGAACCAATGAAAGAACCTGAACCCATGGTAGAAGAAGAACCCGAACCAATGAAAGAACCTGAACCTGAACCCATGAAAGAACCTGAACCCTTGAAAGAAAAGGGTAAAGAATGCCCTCCTGGAAAGATTATTAATCCTAAAACAGGTAAGTGCATTAATAAACCAAAAGAAAAAACACCTAAAGTGTGTCCTCCCGGGCAAGAATTAAATCCAAAAACCGGAAGATGTAATAAAATTAAAACCCCCAAGAAAGCAACTATCCGTAAGAAAGCTAGCATCCGTAAGAAAGCTAGCATTCGCAAGAAAGCTAGCATCCGCAAGAAATCAACTATGCGTAAAAAACATAAACGAAAAAATAATAAAAGAACAATTCGCAAACGCGGAAGATAATTACTTTGTCCATGTTTCATCAATATCTTGTTTATTGGGAATTATATATCTTGATTATTTATCTGATTCAGCGCAGTTCTTGACTATTAAAGCAGAATAATTATCGGTGCCGTCCTGATTCTCCTTGAGTATATAAAAACCACTATTCGCTTCTTGCTGCGTGATCGACATACAGTAACAGTTAGGGTCCCCGTCTCCTACTACCCCCATACAGTAATGATTTGAACCACAATCCTCCCCGGCAAGGCCGTACTGTTGGTGCACCCCATGGTCCCTTTGCTGGCACCGGAATTCTGCCTGGTCATTATTGGTCCCGTGTTTTACACTGTTCGCGTAAGTCTCATAATCTCCTCTGATGATAGTGTCACCAGCGCTGCGGTATCTACCACGCGAATCGAACGAGCCAACATCGACCTTTCTTGCGAGATTGACTTTGGAACCTAGATAAGGTTTCGAAGTCGTGCCATTTCCTTTATAATCATCACCATTTGGAAACTTTTTATCAAAAAATATTTTACATCTAGATGGAACAAATTGGCAATATCTAACAACATCAACATTAGTAATGTTATTCTCAATAACCTCTAATAATTGTGTTTTAAGATTGTCCATCACATTATTACAATCACCTGTATTCTTACATAATTTACCAGCATTAGCCTTATAAGCATCCACAATATTTGCAGCAACTGTAATTAATAAATTGTTTTTATTCCAATCTTTCCAGGTCTTTTGGTTATTAAGCTTGGGATCAAAAAAATCATTGATCGCTTTACTAAAAAGACCGGGTAATTGATCTATTAAGTTTGAACAATTCGCATTTTGCCTGCCTGAAGCGCAAAATGTACCTAAATCATCAATCATTGCAGATAATAATTTTTTTTGGTACGCATCATTACCTGATAATATATCTTTAAATTTATCAACAATATTATCATCATTTAATTCTACTGAAGCTTTTAAAATATTAATTAAATTAGATATTGATGATTCAGGTGATGATTCAGGTGATGGTAATCCTTCAACCACCCTATTACAACCGCAATTACACATTATAAACCGAACTAAAAACACAAATAATAATAACACCAAAACATGTTCTAGCGTAATTTCCATATTTATAATAATTATATAGAAAAAAATTATACTAGAAATGTTGGAAAATTATATGAATTTATTATTATTTTGTAATCTTCTGTATTATCATTGATTATTTTTCAATAGGTAATGTATTTATAGGTTCGGATACTTTACTTTTTGGTTGTGGTAAGTTTCCTAACATATCACACCATATTTCATAACTAATCATAGACCCATTTGATGTCTTAATCAACCCTGTATTCGGCATAGTCTATATAATATATTTGATACAATATATTTAAGTAAATGTATAAACAAAAAATAATAATATGATATTTACACGATTTAGTTACCTTGTCCAAGTTTCATCATTATCTTGTTTACCCGATAACTTATCCGGATGGTATTTGCGTGACAGTTTTTTATAAACTTCTATATTTTTATATAAATTTAAATTTGATATTATATATTTTATATAAAAAATATAGATATGGATAAATTCATTAAAGATAAAAAAGTCCTAGAAATTATAAGGAAAAGACTAACTATCCGTGAAGAAGAAAAAGAATTATATGGTGAAGTATTCACACCACTTGAATTAATCATTGATATGTTTTCTCAATTACCAGATGATATTTGGCAAAATACTGAATTAAAATGGTTAGATCCGGCTTCAGGTATAGGTAATTTCCTTATCGTTGTTTATTATAAATTAATGGAAACATTAAAATCTACAATACTGGATGATAAACAAAGATCAAAGCATATTATTGAAAATATGCTTTACATGGTTGAATTAAATTCAACTAATTTTCACGTTTGTAATAAAATATTCAAAATGATTAACCCAGAT
>Ga0222714_10005293_pt1 | contig 12344 bp, 17 predicted proteins | sample C33_3DmetaG_FD_165048 | JGI IMG/M metagenome (GOLD analysis project Ga0222714, IMG submission 165048) | Estuarine water microbial communities from San Francisco Bay, California, United States - C33_3D | ecosystem: Environmental > Aquatic > Marine > Unclassified | place: USA: California... | reverse complement strand
AAATAGATTTAAAGTACCTACTGAAGTAGGACATAGAGAAGTCGTTACAATAAAACCATTTGGTGAAATAGAAGCTAAATTTGATACAGGTAATTCTGCTAAGGCAGTAATTCACGCTGACAAAATAAAAGTAAATGGTAAAAAAGTAACTTGGACTTTATTGGGTAAAACAATTACGAGTGAAATAATAGAAAAAATTACTGTGGGTGTTGGCGGTATGAGAGATTATGATGAAGAAAGATATGTCATTAAATTAGATGTAGAATTTTTAGGCACAAATTATAAAGATGTAGAATTTACTTTAGATGATAGAGATGAAAGATCATTAATATTATTTAATAGAGGCTTTATGAAAAGAGCTAATGTAATGGTAAATCCTGCTAGAAGATATGTTGTGACTACTAAATACAGTTTAGAAGATTAACAATTAACAAATGGAACTTTGTGAAAAATGAATTACTTATCCATAAACATCTAATTATTAGAGCCGAAGTAAACAATCCTCCAAGAGATGTAGAATACTTAACTACTTGGTTAAAAGATTTCATATCGTTTATTAATATGAAAATAATGTTAGGTCCTTATGTTGCTTATTGTGACAAGCCTGGCAATAGAGGTATCACAGGTGTAGCAGTGATAGAAACAAGTCATATTGCTATACACGTTTGGGATGAACCAGTACCAGCATTAGTACAATTTGATGTGTACAGTTGTGCTGAATTTGACCCATATCAGATAGCCGAAAAGATAAAAAACGATTGGTCAGTTGAAAGAATTGATTATAAATTTTTAAATAGAGAAACTGGTTTAAAACCTATACGTTTAAAAAAATAAGCATTGACTTATCATATGTTTTATGATATATTATAACAAATAAGGAGATATTATGTCAAAAGTGAAAGTATTAAGATTAACAACTGGTGAAGATGTAATTGCTAATGTAGTTACAGAAACTCCAGACAGCATAACGTTATCAAAAGCGTTTGTTATTATTCCAAGACAATCGGCACCAGGACAACCTGTACAACTTATGATGAGTTTGTATATGCCGTACAGTGAAACTGATTCATTTATTTTAAAGGCAGCCAATGTAGTAACAATGGTTGATCCTAAAAAAGAAATACTTGCTTCATATCAACAAAATACAAGTAGTATTTTAACACCAAATAGAGAATTAATTACAGAAACTAAAGTACCTAAACTGTAATGATTACTGTAAATTTTATGAGGAATGGAATGAGAATTCCAGTCCAAGTATCTGAAGGCGCTTCAGTGATGGAGGCAGCTAAATTTTTTGCTAATCCACCACTAGAAGAAATACCTGCTACTTGTGGTGGCTCTTGTGCTTGTTGTACTTGTCACGTACACGTTGATTCAAAATGGATTGACAAAGTAGGTAAATTAGATTATAATACACCTGAAGGCGAACTTTTAGAATATGAAGAAAATTTTAAAGAAAAAGTTAGTCGTTTAGGTTGTCAGATTGTTTTAAAACCTGAACACGACGGAATAGTAATACACTTATTAGATAATGAACTTTTATAAAAATGTTATAGAACATAGAGGCAAACTTTTAGTACGAGGTGTACTTGATGGCAAAGAGTACCGAGAAAGAATAGATTTTAGTCCAACCCTTTACGCTATTACACAGGACGAAACAGGCTTTAAAAACCTACACGGTCAAAATCTAAAACCAATACAATTTGATTCTATTTCTAAAGCAAGAGATTTCAAAAGAAACTATAATACAGAAAACGCACCGATCTATGGTATGGATCGTTATCACTATCAATATATTTCTGATAATTATCCTGAAGAAATAGAATTTTCAAAAGAAGCAATTAAAATATTTACACTTGATATTGAGTGTACAGCAGAAAATGGTTTTCCAGATGTAGAAAATCCTATTGAAGAATTACTTTGTATCACAGTTAAAAATCAATCTAATAAACAAATTATTACTTGGGGTACAGGCGAGTTTAAAACTGATAGAACAGATGTAACTTATATTAGATGTAAGTCAGAAAAATCATTGATTATGGAATTTATGAAATTCTGGATGAAGAACTATCCAGATGTAGTTACAGGTTGGAATACAAAATTCTTTGACTTGCCATATTTGATTAGTCGTATTATCTATTTGACGGATGAAAAAGTTATTAAAAGATTTTCGCCTTGGAACTTAGTTGAAAGAGAACAAATACACGTACAAGGCAGACAACAAACCGTATTTCATTTATATGGTATTGTAATGTTAGATTACTTAGACTTGTATCGTAAGTTTATTCCTGTAAGACAAGAAAGTTATAAACTTGATTACATCGGTAAAGTTGAATTAAATGAAGGTAAAGATGAAATGCCTTATGAAACATTTAGAGAATGGTATACCAAAGATTATCAATCTTTTGTTGATTACAATATCCAAGACGTTGAGATTGTTGATAAGTTAGAAGACAAACTAAAACTAATTGAACTTATTTTAACGATGGCATACGAAGCTAAAATTAATTATGATGATGTCTTTTCACAAGTTAGATTTTGGGATACGTTAATTTATAATTGGCTTAGAAAAGATAATATAGTTATTCCGCCTAAGGAAGAAAACGTCAAAGAAGAAAAGTATGACGGTGCTTATGTAAAAGATCCTATGATAGGATTACATAAATGGATTGTGTCGTTTGATATTAACTCTCTATATCCTCATTTGATTATACAATATAATATCTCTCCAGAAAAGATTATAGGTGTTAAATCAAACGGCATATCTGTAAACAACTTACTTTACGGTCAGGCAAAATTAGGTCATTTAAAAACTGAAGGTGCCACTGTCACACCAAACGGTGCTATGTTTAAAACAGATAGTGCTGGTTTTTTACCTAAACTCTTAGGTAAAATGTATAATGATAGAGTTGTCTTTAAGAAAAAAATGATGGATGCTAAAAGAGAATATCAACAAACAAAAGATCCTAAATTATTAAATGAGATTTCACGTTGTCATAATATTCAGTATTCTAAAAAGATTGCCTTAAACAGTGCTTATGGTGCTATTGGTAATCAATACTTTAGATACTATGATGTTAGACAAGCTAGTGCCATTACAACGGCAGGTCAGTTTGTAATTCAATTTATACAAAATAAAGTGAATGATTATTTAAATAACATATTACAAACACACGGCAATACAGATTATGTTGTTGCGTCTGATACGGATTCAATTTACGTAACATTAGATAAACTTGTCGAAAAAACTTGTCAAGGTAAATCAAAAGAACAGATACTTAATTTTATTGATAAAGTTGCTGAACAAAAACTAGAACCATATATTGAAAAATGTTTTGCTGAATTGGCTGATTATACAAATGCTTTTAAAAATGCTATGGTAATGAAACGAGAAGTAATTGCTGAAAAAGGTATCTGGACTGCCAAGAAAAGATATATGTTAAATGTTTTAGATGAAGAAGGAATTAGATTAGCACAACCTAAGTTAAAGATTATGGGTATTGAAGCTGTTAGATCATCAACACCTGAAGTATGTAGAAAAAGAATTAGAGAAGCTATTAATATTATAATGTCTAAAGATGAAAAAGATTTACAAAAGTTTGTTGCTGATTTTAAAAAAGAATTTTTTACTATGAAAGCTGAACAAATATCTTTTCCTAGAAGTTGTAATAATATTAAGAAGTATGCTCACGCTAGTAATATATTCATCAAAGGTTCACCAATTCACGTTAAAGGTGCTTTGATTTATAATCATCAAATAAAAGAACATAAACTTACACACAAATATCCTATTATACAAGACGGCGATAAAATTAAATTTATTAAATTACTTGAAGCTAATCCATTTAAGTTTGATGTAATTAGTTATAGTACAAAACTTCCAAAAGAATTTAAACTAGAAAAGTATATTGATTATAATGTACAATTTGAAAAGACATTTTTAGACCCATTGAATTTTATATTACAATCAATTGGTTGGAATGCTGAACAACAAGCTAGTTTAGAAAGTTTTTTTTAATGCTAGATATTTTTATATTTTATTTAAGTATATTATTTGCTTTTCGAACAGGTAAATATCTAGCATTATATACTAAGATTACAGTATGGCAGATGTGTTTACTATGTGTAGCAATTAAATTTTTTGTGGTGAGTTATGGAATACGATAATATTTGGCAAATAAAGAAAAAATATAAAGTCATCTATGCTGATCCTCCTTGGTATTTTAAATCAAGGTCTAAAAAAGGTGAGGGTAGAAATGCCACTAAACATTACAAATGTATGGAGTGGATTGATTTATTACAACTACCTGTACACCAATTAAGAGATCCTGAAGGTTCTGTTTTATTGCTATGGGTTACTGATCCTTTTTTAGAAAAATCAATGACATTAATTCAACGTTGGGGATTTGAATATAAAACAGTTGCCTTTACTTGGGCAAAGACAAATAAAAAGTCACCAGGTTTCTTTAAGGGATTGGGATATTGGACAAGAGCTAATCCAGAGATGTGTTTATTGGCAACACGAGGTAAACCAAAACGTGTATCTAAAAGTGTTGACCAATTAATTATTTCTAAATTAAGAGAACATAGTAGAAAACCAGATGAAATTTATAATAGAATAGAACAATTAGTAGAAGGTCCTTATATAGAACTCTTTGCTAGAAATCAAAGAAAAGGTTGGGATGCTTGGGGAAATGAGGTAGGTAAATTTTGATTTTAGACTTGATTTTATGTGTAGGATATGTTATAATAATATATCTTTTTATAACTTTTATATTATGGAAATGGAACAATGAACAGTGAATTATATAATGAATTAAAAAACTTTGCTGACGACACTGGTCTACCTATCTGTGATTCTATACAGTTTAAAAGATTAACCGATACATACGGTAAAGAAGAATTTAGAGAAACAATATCAGAATATATTGCTAAAGAAAAACCAAAGTTTCCTTTAAGGTCAATACCTTACGAAAAAATGAGAGAAACTTTTTTTGATTTACAAAAGTTTGATACATCAAAAATACTTACACCACAAGAACAAAATGAATCACCTGTATTTGAAAAATATGATGATTACAAATACTCTTATGACAAATATGGTTTAGGATTAATTGAAGGTTCAGCACAATTTAATGATGCTTCAAATTACTTTCACCAAGATATAAGATTAGATTGTGGTACTTGGCAATTAAAATCACCAAGACAAACTTGGGAACAAGGTACAGCAAAAGATATATGGAGAACACTTGGTGGTTTATGGCGTGGTATTAATAGTAGTGCTGACTTATCTCCGAATAGTTATATTGAAGTTATCAGATTGGGTACATATATTGCTACTCAATTTAAACCTGTTGTTGCTAAAGCCATTTATGAAATGACCGAGGCAAAAACAGTGTTAGATACAAGTTGTGGTTGGGGTGACAGATTGTGTGGCTTTTATACTTCTAGTGCTAAAACTTATGTCGGTTGTGATCCCAACCCAAATACATTTGTAAGATATAAAAATCAAGTAACAGAATATGAAAAAATTTTAGGTAATGATAAGCCAGATATAATTAGAGATTCAGATAAAGTTTTTATTTCTCACGGTATTAAAAATGTAATGATATTTAGAATTGGTGCTGAAAATCTACCATATGAAAAAATACCAGATATAGATTGTGCCTTTACAAGTCCACCATATTTTAGTACAGAAAAATATAACGCAGGTGGTGAACACGAAGAAGATCAAAGTTGGTCTAAATTTGATGAATATAATAAATGGCGTGATGACTTTTATTTGCCTGTGTCTAAGAATACTAAAAGTAAATCTAAGTTTATGTTTATTAATATTATGGATCCAAAAATTAAAAATAAAAGATACTATTCTGGTGATGAATTAGTTGACCAACATAAAGATGAATTTATCGGTCAAATCGGTATGAAGATACGACAAAGACCAAAGTCAGATAAATTATTTGAAAGTGAAGAAGAAAAAAGAAAGTTTGAAACTTCTACCTTTATAGAAAATGTATGGTGTTTTGGTCCTAAAGATTTTGACTTATTTAAACATAGTCGTAAAGCAACATTAGAGAACTTTTTTGGGTAACTAAATATGACTATGCCTTTAATATCAAAAGAAGAATATACTAATTTAAAAGAGTATTATGATTATCAACGTAAGATACAATACAATAGAGAACGTTGTCAACATATGGCAAAAGATTTTGAAGGCCGTATTATAATGGGTGAATATGGTGCGTTAAATGAAGATGAAATATTTAATATAATGTGGAATAAAGTAAAGCCAAGTGACTATGATGACCCACCTAAAAGTTGGATACCAAAAGATGATAACTTACGTTTTGAGTGGGAACCTGATCCTAATTTACCACCACAAATACCTAATAAAAAAAGTAAAAAAGTAATTGTGGCAGCCAAAGATAAATGGGACGAGATAATGGAAGAATTGAATGAAACAGATACAAGTAATTGATAATATAGTTGATATAATACAACAAGAAACTATTAAACATAAATTGCTAAATCAAACAGAATGGCAATATGTTGATGATGTTTCTTATAAAGGCAATCAACATCAAAGAAGACCAGGCTTTAAACATATCTTTGATAAAGATAATTTAGATATTAGTTTATTACAATTTATCAACAATACTCAAAATCAAATAAATCATTTAAAACAAAATAATACAATTTTAGAAGTCAGATCATTTTTACAATTACCATTAAATAAAGACTTTACAGGTAGTGGCGTAGATACGCCTCATTTAGATAGATTTGAACCACACTTAGTATTTTTGTATTATGTGTGTGATAGTGATGGAGATACGATAATATATAATTATAAAACTAAAAAAGAAGGTGATGTTCCTTTTTTTGAAGATATTAAAGAACTAAAAAGAATTACACCTAAACAAGGTAGAGTTGTAGTGTTTGACGGTATGTATTGGCACACAGCAGAACAACCTACAAGTGATGTTAGATGTATTATAAATGTCAATGTTAAATGATGATTGCCATATATAAAAACAGAAAATATATGACACATCACTTTCCGCCAACGGAACTTGACAAAATTAAACAATTCCTATATAATGAAGGAATAAAGTGGTATACAATAAGTTATAGTGAAAAGGAGAAACTAGAATATGAGCAACTTTCTAAAGGACATAATTAAAGAAACAGGAAATGAATACGCTACAATCGTAGCAGACGGCGTTGATAGCGCTGATGTAACAAGTTTTATAGACACAGGTTCATATTCATTTAATGCTTTATTATCAGGCAGTATCTACGGTGGTATGCCAGGTAATAAAATTACGGCAATCGCTGGTGAAGCCGCTACAGGTAAAACATTTTTTGCCTTAGGCATATGTAAAAACTTTTTAGATATGAATAAAGAAGCAGGTGTGATATACTTTGAATCAGAAAGTGCTATCTTAAAAGAAATGATTGAAAGTAGAGGTGTTGATTCTACTAGAATGGTTATTGTTCCTGTTGCCACAGTACAAGAATTTAGAAGTCAATCAATTAAAGTAATTGACAAATACTTAGAACAACCAGAGGCAAGTAGAAAACCTTTAATGTTTGTATTAGATAGTTTAGGTATGTTATCGACTACAAAAGAAATGGAAGATACTGCTGCTGGTAAAGAAACAAGAGATATGACTAGATCACAAATAGTCAAATCAACATTTAGAGTTTTAACATTGAAACTAGGTAAGGCAAATATACCAATGATTATGACTAATCATACGTATGATGTTATTGGTTCAATGTTTCCTCAAAAAGAAATGGGTGGCGGTTCAGGTTTGAAATATGCTGCCTCATCTATTGTCTATCTTGGCAAAAGAAAAGAAAAAGACGGCACGGAAGTTGTCGGTAATATTATCCATTGTAAAAATTATAAATCACGTTTAACAAAAGAAAATGCTCAAATTGATGTCAAACTAACATACAAACAAGGACTTGATAAGTATTACGGTCTAATTGAACTTGCTGAAGAAGCAGGTATCTTTAAGAAAGTATCTACAAGATATGAACTACCTGATGGTTCAAAAGTGTTTGGTAAGAATATTAATGACGAGCCAGAAAAATATTTTACAAAGGAAGTATTAGACAAAATTGATGAAGTCGCCAAAAGAAAATTCAGTTACGGATCAGACGAAGAATAAACGCTACGTATTTGCTCAAAGAAAAGGTGATGACTTTAGTTGTGTAAAGTTAACCGAAGGCATATATGAAGGTATTATTTACAAGTACAATCAAGTCAAGTTTGCTCCTACAGAAAATGAACGAGGAGAAATACCTTTGAAGTTTACCTATGATGTTATGGCAAATCCTAACAAAGAGGAGGTTGACAAAGAAGACTTTAGAGTGTATATTGGTGATATACTAGTTGAAATAGTTGAAGAACAATTACAGAATGGAACAATAATATTTGATGACAACAAGTGATAGAATAGAACTTACAATACTTACTAATCTTATATACAATGAAGATTATACCAGAAAAGTTTTACCTTTTCTAAAGGCATTTTATTTTGCTAAAAGAGAAGAAAGAATTTTATTTGGTGAAATAGAAAGTTTTGTAAGTAAGTATAAAAATTTACCAACAAAAGAAACATTATTAATTGAACTCGGTCAAAGAAAAGATATTAATGATGAAGAATTAAAAGGGGTTAAAGATTTACTTAACTCACTTGTATTAGAACAGGTTGACAATCAATGGCTATCAGATACAACAGAAAAATTTTGTAAAGATAGAGCCGTTCATAACGCTGTATTAGAAGGTATTAAAATCTTAGACGGCAAAGATCAAAAGAGAACACCAGAGGCAATTCCACATATATTATCTGAGGCACTTGCCGTTTCCTTTGATAAAAATATAGGGCACGATTATATTGTTGATGCTGAAAACAGATTTGACTGGTATCATACAAAAGAAAAACGATACAAGTTTGACTTAAATTATTTTAACAAGATTACTAAAGGTGGTATACCAAGTAAAACTTTAAATGTGGCACTTGCTGGTACTGGTGTAGGTAAGTCTTTGTTTATGTGTCACGTTGCTTCATCTTATTTACTACAAGGTTTAAATGTATTGTATATCACTTTAGAAATGGCTGAGGAACGAATTGCCGAAAGAATTGACGCTAATCTAATGGATGTAACTATAGATGATTTACACGCTATGCCAAAAGAACTTTATGATAATAAGATGAACAAGTTACAAGGCAAAACTGCTGGTAAATTAATTATCAAAGAATATCCGACCGCTTCTGCTCATAGTGGTCATTTTAGAAGTTTAATCAATGAACTCGCATTAAAGAAAAGTTTTAAACCAGATGTATTGTTTATTGATTATTTAAATATTTGTGCTAGTAGTAGATTTAAAGGTGGTAATATATCATCTTACTTTTACATTAAAGCGATTGCTGAAGAACTTAGAGGTCTTGCGGTTGAACATAATGTACCAATCTTTACTGCTACACAAACAACCAGAACTGGTTTCGTATCAACTGATATTGGTTTAGAAGATACGTCTGAAAGTTTTGGTTTACCTGCGACTGCTGACTTTATGTTTGCTCTAATGTCTAACGAAGAACTAGAGGCACTAGGGCAAATGAAAGTAAAACAGTTAAAGAATAGATACAACGATCCAACAATGAATAAATCTTTTATTGTAGGTGTTGATAGGGCAAAAATGAGATTATATGATGTGGAAAATTCAGCACAAAATATAGTAGATAGTAACCAAACCGAAGATGTGAAAGCTGATCCTTATGATAAGTTTTCAGATTTTAAATTATAGGAGTATAGAATGGCAAACTTTAAAACATTTACTAACGCTTCAACACCTTTTGAAGGCAAGAAAATTGCTATAGACGTTGATAGAATTATAACTATCTTTCAAAATGTGTTAGAAAAAGACGAAGGTAAAGTTACATCATTATGGTGTAAAGAAAATATGTGGACAGTACAAGAAGATTTTGATACTGTTCTTAAAATAGTGAAAGGAGAATAATAATGATTGAAGAAACATTATTCAGAATACCATTTTGGTCTATACCTACACTAAATTTTTCAACAAAGAAAAAACAGTTGACAAATTTATTTAAGGCATATCCAGATAGAAAACACGGCATACAAACTTTTGAAACTAACAGACAAAATCAAAGACAAGGTTTAAAAGATGAGTTTGTAAAAGTTATGGGTGAAGAATTAAATATGTTATCTAAAAAATTACAAAAAGATATTGAGATAACAGATGTATGGTCAGTAACTTATAGAACTGGTGATTATCACACACCACACAATCACGGTTCAACAGGCTTATCAGGTATCTTATATTTAAATTTAGATAAGAACTCACCACCTACAACTTATTTACAACCTTGGAATGATTGGTATTCAGATAGAACAATTATGTATCCTATGCCTGTACAAGAAGGTCAGATCGTAGTTATACCACAATTCATAAATCATTTTAGTGAACCAAATAAAGCTAAAAAGATTAAAAGAATAATTAGTTGGGATATGAAAATATATTAATATGCCTAAAAAACAAAGAGTAAAATTTCATAGAGGTGATAAACGTCCACGTAAAGACGATAGTTACCCACCATTAGAATATCGTAAACGTATGATTAAAAGTGGTAAAGAAATTTTGTGGCGTGTAACAGAATATCCTACAAAGAAAATAATATCGGAATACTTCTTTGAAGAAGATGCTAAAAGACTATGTGAATTTCAAAATAAACATCAAGTATGGCGTTTTAATGGGGGTATTCCTACTTTTTTGAGAAAAACATAGTATAAATAGTAGAGTTGATTTATATGGAAAATGTGATTATAGTTATGGATAAAATGAGGGAGAAATGTTTAGTTTTAAAGGATTTATTACAAGGGAGAAAAATACTCACCTTGAACATTTAGAAGATGACATCATCAATAGAGGTTCAAAGGGTGGCGATAACGCCATTAACTTTCTTGTATCTGTAAGAAATATGCTTGCTGGTTCAACTGGCAAGAAAGTCAATATGACCGTCAAGTGGGACGGCGCACCTGCTATTATTTGCGGTATCAATCCAGAAAACGGCAAATTCTTTGTCGGCACTAAGTCAGTATTTAACGTATCTCCTAAAGTCAATTATACAGTAAGTGATGTAAGAAGAAATCACAGTGGTGATTTAGCTGATAAACTTATTATTGCTTTAACAGAATTATCACGTCTTGGTATTAAAGATGTATTACAAGGCGACTTTTTATTTTCACAATCAGATTTAAAAACTGCTAATATAGATGGTGAAAATATGATTACATTTACACCTAACACTATCACATATGCTGTGCCTGTTGATTCAGATATAGGTAAAAGAATTGCTAGATCAAAAATGGGTATTGTATTTCATACCAAATATTCAGGTAAAACATTATCAACAATGACTGCTAGTTTTGGTACAGTAAAAGGCAATGCTAGAAATGTATTTTTAGCATCTGCTTCATATAAAGACTTATCTGGTTCTGCTAAATTAACTAAAGGCGAATTGTCAATGTTTGATAATCGTATTAATATGGCAAAAGGTTCTTTATATAAAGCAAAATCTATTTTAGATATAATGGCAAAAGAAAACGATAGTTTATCTATTGGTTATAGATTAAAAACATTTTTTAATTCTTTTATTAGAAATACAGATAGTGGTATGGCAAAAGTAAATCAATTAGTCGATATGTTTTTATCTTACTATGAAAACTTTTTAAAAACAGAAATAGATGCTAGAAAGACAGATAGTGGTAAACAAAAGTATAGAGATTTACTAAAAAACAATATGGCATTTTTAAATAAAAATAAAACATCATTATATTTTGCTATTGCTTCACACGTTACTTTAGGTAATGCGAAGAACTTTTTAATTAGTAAGTTAAGTGAAATACAAAGTATAGGTCATTTTCTACGTACACCAAATGGTTATCGTGTAACAGCACCTGAAGGATTTGTTGCTGTGGATAGAGCCGCTGGTGCGGTTAAGTTAGTTGACAGAATGGAATTTAGTAGAGCCAACTTCACGGCAGAAAAAGATTGGGTTAAAGGATAATGGCAAATTTTAGAAAAGATTTACAACAATTTGGACCTTTAGGACACGATAATACGGTCTTTGAAGTACCAATGATCGCCAATAAAAATGGTGAAGTTGTTACAACAGAAAATCCTTTTCCAGTTACAATCACACAAGCAATTGGTTATTCAGCAAGATCAACAACGAATGACGCATTTGGAAGATTAAGAACTTCAGAAGCATTTACTTTATTTGATAGCAGTCATAGATATAATGAAAATG
>Ga0222714_10005292_pt1 | contig 12345 bp, 10 predicted proteins | sample C33_3DmetaG_FD_165048 | JGI IMG/M metagenome (GOLD analysis project Ga0222714, IMG submission 165048) | Estuarine water microbial communities from San Francisco Bay, California, United States - C33_3D | ecosystem: Environmental > Aquatic > Marine > Unclassified | place: USA: California... | reverse complement strand
GAACCTTCAATTTCCATACGATAAATCTTTCCCTCCCAAACTATATCTGCAAAAAAAGACTCCCCAACAGGTTCTGGATGAGAATCTGATCCATTTATATAGAGATTCCCGTTGAAATCTCCAGCAATATTTACGCTCTCTGAGATGAATTGTTGAAATGATTTCATTTTAGTTACAGTTCCAACGACGGAGTGCTTTATTGATTCTTGAATCTGGATCTCTTGCAGTTTCTGCAGAGGTTAGTCTATCTTTCATACCTTTCATTCTGCTACAAAAAGATTTACGACGTGCTGCTCTTTTACCTGTTGGTTTCTTTTCAGTTACTGCGGTCTGTAGTTTTGAACCTGGATTCTCTCTACGATATGCATCAACTGCTTTCTGACTTAATCCATCAGTTTTATCTTTACGATTTACTGATTGCCAATCTTCTACCTGCAAGAGTTGCTCACCTGGTTTAATATCCGAAATGTAGAATGATTGAACTTTAGAACCTGGATATACTTTTTCAATTTGATCTTGAACGTCCTTCTTGGTTGGTTTGGTTACTTGTGGGAAGAACATCTTGATTGCATAATACTTTCCTCTCCAATTCAAAGTCACTAAAACAATATTACCAGTTTTTGCGGGAAGACGAACTGACTCACCAACCAGTTCACTACCGATTCCTTTAGATGGTTTTAGTGGTTCTGGTCTTACTATGTCGATAAATTCTGCTTGAATATTCCCATTTGCATCTTCAACAGAAACTGATTCTGACTTATTGCCCCAGTTCTTTGCACCAACTTTACGACACTTGACTAAAGCGCCAGAAGCATATGCAGAAGGCCAAACTTTATAACGAGACTTTACTTTACTATAGCAAGCATCTTTCTCACCTTTTGCTTCTTCAATATCAATATGATCACCAACCTCAATATTATTCTCTATAAACCAACCTCTATTGACTTCTAATGCACATAATACTTCTCCATCAGAATAAACAGGACTTTCATCAAATGGTTCTAACTCTTTGATACTCTCAATAATTCCATCTTCAGTAATAAAAGCAATATCGAGTGGAATTCTGGTTTCAGTCATATGGAATGACTGCTGAGCGACTTCATCAAAAATAAACAACATACCGCTGTTTTGATCTAAACTTTCACGGAACATAAGTCCGAGATTAAAGTCTCTAATATTAGTTGGTATTTCAATTTGAAGTGGAAGAGTCACAAACTCTTCGTTAGTTACATAATCTGCTGCTGTATCAATATAGTCTGCTGCTTTTGTAATTTTGGATTGAACCCAAGCTTCAAGGTTCCCTTCTCCTTTTTTACCCATTTTTTTCTCTAATCTCTTCGCAGCATTTTTAAGAGTCTTTAACTCAGAACGAGCCATAGAGTATTCATGATCTTGCTTTTCCTCACCAACGGCAACGCAATTGGGAACTACTTTATTTCCTTTCTTTTTCATACCTTTTTGAGTATAACCTTGCCAACATTTTTCATCCAGATTTAGTTCTTCATTTGCTGGAACAATTGTTGCGATAGAATATCTATCCCAAACTTTAGGACCATAAGAACATTCTTGTCTTGATTCTCTCTTTTTACACTTTGTACAATAACGAATCTCTTCTTTTGCTTCTGTTTTCACGTTAATTGCCTTTCCCGATCTTTCTGGATTTGGGTCTTGACGGTTCTTACGTTCAAATGCATTCTGCTCTTCATCATCCGAAAGTGCTGCTTTCATTTTACTGGAACCACATTTTGGTTTTGTGGTTTGTCCTGGTTGTTTTGCACAGGGTTTTCCTGCATACTTGCCACCAAGTTGTACCCATCCTGGTTTTCCATCAGAAGACTTACTCTTACTGAACCAGTCATGCAAAGAACTATCCCCAGATTTAGTTTCTTCGTAAGCAAGTCCTCTTTTAGTATGCTTTAATTCTCCCTTTTGTTTTGCAATCAGTTTTCTAGATAAAGTTTCTGCATCAACTCCAGATGGATTTTCGTCAGGAGTTTTCTTTTTGGGATTATCATAAACATCCACATCACCATCAGCATCACGATCAACATATTGAACTGTTGCGTGATGAACTAATTGTTTTAGATCTAAGTTAGGATCCAACTGATGTTGTTTTCCTTTTAGATGTGGTGTTTTGTGGGAGAATTTTTGGTATTTCATTCAACTGGTTTTGATTTAGTCTCTTCACCTTTTGCTCTTTTTCTTCTCGCAGCACAATGAGCGCGTTGAGAAAATCCTTTTGGATTTGAGCAATCAATACTCTTTTTATATTTATTAGTCCACTCTTCTTGAAACTGTTTAAATGTCTTCATACTTCTATTGCAGTAAAAACGACTTTGAATGTGGTGTCACTTGCGAATGCAGGATATCCAAGTAGTCTTAATGATCCACTGCTTATATCCGTTGAAAACGTTGCAATTCCTATTGGTTGATTAATAGTTCCATATTCAGTCATGTAAGTGGTTGTACCGTCATGAATTACATTAATAGTTGTCATATTATAATTTGTACCTTCAGTCACTTGGATTTGATAATTAGCAGATCTATAAGTTGATGCGCTTATGGACATAACAACTGCTGGACCTAGACCGGAAGTTGTCAATATTCCTGATTGTATATCTCCTGCTATTAACTCTAAGTTTGATGCAGAAACTGGAGCAAAGGTAAATTCACTTGTAGATGCATTGTATCTTAAAAATCTACCATCACCAAGATTTGTACTATCTACATCGCTCAATCCAACAAGAGTTGAAGGTCCACTGCTCAGCGCAGTGCTTGCAATTCCAACCCAATCGGTTCCATTGAAGATTAGAAGTTTATTCTGACCAGTGCTTTCATCAAAACTAACATCAGCAAGATCTTTTACAAATCCAGCACCACCGCCACCGATGCTTGCAAGTTGCATCTGAACTCGGTTAATAAAAATTCTGTAATGATCTTGTAAATCTTTAAGAGTTACATAATCTTTATCTAAAGGCGTTAATGGATCTTTATTTTTTGTTGATGGGGGATCTGTAAGATCTTCAGTTAAAAGTTTTTTCTCGTCAAATTTTTCTAATATCGTTTCTAATTGTGAGATTCTTTCAAGAAGTTGATTGTTTTTCTTCTCAATATCATCAATTTTTATTTTAGATAAAGTTTCTTTTAAAGTATTTTTTGCATCTTGAATATGCTTTTCATTTCTTACAAAGTTAATCTCTAAGTCTTTTACTTTATCTAAAATATTTTGTTCAAAATATCCAACTTCATTTTTTAAAATATCATAATATTTTGTTGTGCTAATGTCTAGATTATTTTGAAGATCGCTAACATCTTTGGTTAAATTTTCTTCTAAGTTTATTATTTTTTCTGAGAAAGTATTAAGTCGGTCAGAATAACTTTCAAGTTTCTTATTTTCACTTATTTCTCTATTTTTAAAATCTTTATATAGATTTTCATAAGTTTTCGATATTGATGTTATTTCTGCTTTAGAGTCGTATATAAAAGATTCTATTTCAGAAATCTTAGAACTTAAAGTTTCATCTATATTATTTTTTTCTTGATTTACTTTTTCTTCTAATTCTTTAACCGTTTTACTTACGATCAAGATATTATTTTCAATATTTTCAGTTAATCTTTTAATTTCACTTTCATTCTTAATAGACGACTCTACCAATATATTTCTATATTTTGGAATCTCTAAATTTATAAAACTATCTAACTCTTGTTTTATTTCATTAATTCTACTTTGATGATCTGACTCAATCTCCTCACATTTTGCTTCAATATATTCTCTTGATTCTAATAATCTTTGTTCTGTTTTTGTTTCAGTTTCTGCAAAAAACTTCTTATAACTTTGTATTTCTTTTTTTAAAGCATAATCTACCTTATCATCTACTGATGAAATTTCTTCTTTAATTTTTAAAAGATCTTTTTGATTAATACTCTTAACAGATTCTGTGATTGCTAAAAGTCTTTCCGATATTTGACTATTAATTCTCTCAACTTCTAAATCTAAAGATTTCTTATGGTTAACAAATCTTTCATCAATTCTTATTTCTGATTGAGATATAGAGTTTTTAAGTTGTGGAGCATCAACATTTAAAAAGTTCTCAACTGCTTCAGATAAGGAATAAAATTCCTCTTTAATACCAGTCAGAGTTTTTGAGTTTAAAGACTTTATATTATTCTGTACATTTTTTATTGATTCTTCAACAAAAAAGAGTTGAGATACGACAGTATTATCTAAGTCTTCTTTTTTTATGCAACCATCAATTTCTTTTTTAAGAAGGTCTATGCCCTCTGATAACTGATTTATTTGTTCAACACTTGTTTTAAACTCTGTGATATTATTTGTAAAGTCTGTTAATGCTTCTATATTACTTAAGTTATACTTAAAAGCATTGAATGCCTCATTCAAACTTTCTACTCTTTCTGGAGCAGCAGAATTTAACTCCTCATTAACCAAGTCAAGAGAATTTTTGGATTTAGTATCATTAAAAAATTCTGAGGGTTTTCTTAGTGGCACCTACTATTACTCCATTTCCATCTATAGTAATATTTATTTTATAACAAATTCATTCTTTATCAAAGTCTTTATTTTTTAATAGTTTTGCTAACTCTGCGGTAGAACCAACAAAAAGAGCGTTGGTTACATTTGAAGGACCTCTTACTTGTTTTTCTTCCTCAACTTCTTTTAACTTTTTCTGAAGATCCATCAATTTATCTGTTGCATCCGCGACATTTTTAATTAGTTGTCCAGCAACTTCATATGCTCTCGGCATTTCACTTTCTTGTGCTAACTCAAGAATTCCATTAATTGCTTCTTGACCCTTTTCAATCAAACTATAAAGATTACCTCTTGTATACTCATAGTCTTTTTTAATATCTTCTACTGAAGACTTAATATTTTCAATTTTTTCAATCTTTCCTTCAGTTTCTTTTGATACTACTTCCCCATCAACATTAAATGTTTCATTAAGATCGTCAAATTTCTTTGTCATTTTCATACCATACTGCCACTAAATCCAAAGTCATCACCTTCTTCAACGAGAGCATTGTCAGCTGCTGTGATGGATTTAATCTCTGCACCTCTCAAGTGAGATGTAATCGTTGTACCATCCTTTCCTCTTTCAACATTCAATACATTTCCATTTTTAGATTTAACATAGACTTCTTCACCTTCGATATCCAAATAAGTTTTTGCAACAATGGAAGTTGCATCATCAACCGTTAACAATGTGTCTGTTGTTGTTGCATCTTTTGAAAGATTTGTAACAACTGTTCCTGTGTAGTTTTTGATCGCTCTTGGTGTCGAAGTAAAGACAACTTCTCTCGTTGTATTTGTAATGTCTGTACCAGTAAGATAACTGATTTTTGCAGATTTGATAATGTCTCTTGTTGCGCTGGAAACAGGTCCAAAAATATAAGTTTTTGCAGTAAATCTCAAAGTATAGAGAAGAACTCTTCTTGTAGAAAAATCACCATCATAATCATCTTGCATAGTGATATTTTCTAAAATGATTGGAATATCTCTTTTCTCTCGTATTTCTTCAACTAGTTCTACTGATAGATTATATGATGGTTGAAAATATGGTAAAATTTGCTCAACAATTTGTAGAGCATCATCATTAAGTTTTGACATAATGCTCAGTTCAAATTGCATATTATATGGTACTGGCATATACGCCTTTTTAGTTTCTGACCCATCTACTGGATCCTTTACAGTAAATGTTTGAGTGGTAGTTACCTTTCTTGAAGGGTCATAAGTTAGACCAGTAAATTCAAATGACATTCTAGGTAATGTCAAAGATGTTGGTTTATTTAAGTCTGGAGACTGATTTAATCTCGCTAAAAACTTTTGTGTAGGTCCATATGCCAAAGGAACCTTTATGACACTTACAACTTGATCTGAAGCGTTAGTATGTTTTATAGAAATATTATTAAAAAGTGTGCCAAAAGATATGACAGTTCTTCTTAAAATTTCGTTGTAGAAATACTCAAACATGGTTAGATCCCTTTATAATATTATTAATCCTAATAAAAGTTATTTATGGGATCCCAAAAGGATTAGTTTCAGAAAAGTCTAAAATAGAGTCTGCCTCGATCTCTATTTCTGAGTTACTTGAATATCCATCATTTGGTGGATTCAAATCAACTACTCTCAGTTGATGAGAAGCACCTGATTCTGCTCCAACCACATATTCTCCAACTTGGAATGATCCAGTGACTGAAGCAACTTCAAGTTGATTTGTAGAAGAGTTCCATGACCTTACTTTTGCAGTTGTTCCGCTAATAGATCCAGTTACTGTTTCATTGAATATAAACTCGCCAGTTGAGTTCATAGATGGTGAAGCGATTGTGATAGTAGGTGCTACGCTATAACCAAGACCAGCATTAGTAATTCTAATAGCAGTTACTGTTCCAGCAGCACTTACAATTGCTGTTGCTGCAGCGGATACTGTGGTTACTCCAGTTAAGAATACTTCATTTGTAAATGTAACTTGCGGTGCAGAAGTATACCCAGCACCAGCACTAGTAACTGTTATGATGCCGACAACACCATCTCCAATTGTTGCTGTAGCAGCTGCTCCGCTTCCACCACCACCAATAAACCTTATCATAGGTGCAACTGTATAACCTAGACCTGGATTGGTTATATCAACCCTTTGAACAGACTTTGCATTGGGATTTACATTATCCGTACATACAACTATTCCAGATATCATTGTAGCGGTTGCTATACCTGTTATTCCCCCAACTGGTGCTGAAGATATTCCGACATTAGGAGTAGAAGTATAACCACCACCTCTATTTGTAACGGTGATGAGTCTAATACCACCAGAAGTAATAATACCAGAAACTGCTGTTGCAGTTACTCCAGTACCAACAAGAGTGAGAGTCTGAGTGTTTCCTAAAATCGTAGAAATACCATCTTCTGTTTGTCCCAGAGTTCCAGATCCTGCGGAAATACCACCAATCAAAACATCATCGATCTCTGATATTCCGGTGTCAATAACTTCGTCTTCATATCTAAAGAGTTCACATTTTAATTGATAAACGTAGTTTTTTTGAAGTTGATAGAAAGGTTTCTCATGCTCTACAAATTTAACTTCAAATAATCTATCACCAAGAGGAAAATAAACAAGATCACCTTCTTTAGGTCTAGTTGTTAACTTTATATTTGATTCATTTTTTATTAATGGTGAAATATAAGTTTCAAATCTTTCTCTTGAAATCGTTAAAGTTATCTCTTGAGTCTGTTGAATACCAAATTTTGATAAGATCGTGGTATTATCCGCATATCCTTCAAAGTTTTCTAAGTATGCTTCTAATGGATATGCATCATCAAACATAGACTGTATTACTTCTCTAAGTACAGTCTTTTCTGTTAGATATTTTCTTGGTAAATAATGAATTTCAACGCCATACATTCTCAACTGTTCGTTGATCAGATCTTGAATTAAATTTTGCTCTGATTTTGAACCCTGTTGAAAAAATGGATTAAGCATATTTTTAACCGATCATGTCTAATGGTGGGAGTTCATATGTAGACATCATTTTTTCTGAGATTGCGTCAAGTTCTTTCTGTGCATCATCATAAATCTGCCTTCCATTCAGTTCAATACCACCTGGAAGTTTAACTCCTTGGAATTTTATTAGGTTTTGTCCCCATTGTTTTTTAATAAGTGAAGTTAAATATTTTTTCAAGAAAGAATCATTCCAAACTCTTGTATAGTCATTTGGATCCAATACTCTATAGCAGTCAATAATAATATAGTCTCCAACTTGAACACTACCCCAATCAATATCCAGATACAATCTATCCTGTCTTTGATTAAACCTAATCTGTTTTTGTGTAGTCAAAAGAAAATCAAGATCTTCCAAATATGTTTTTGTCATCGCATATGTTAAAATCTCTGTAGATCCCCAATAATAAATATCATTCAAAAACAACTGATACTTAACACTAAACATATTATTAGTTGTTGTGTTAGTACCATCAAAGTGATAGATTTTGGTTATACCAATAACTGATGGTGGAATCTGTAAAAAATTGCTATTTTCTTTGTATGAAAAAGTTGTAGAAACTCCAGCAATAGTAGCAGATGCTGTTGTTGTTACTATACCTGCACTAGTATTGTTCGGTGCTCTTCCTCTATCAATATCTTCTTGAGTTAACTGATACTTTAAAAATACTTGACCAACACCATCAAAATGCCTCTCTTGAAAATACTGAACAGCATCATCTACAAGATCTTCTATTTGCTCATCGGCAACGTTGATCTCTAAAACTGGAGCACCCAGTTGTCTTTTGCAATAATTTATTAATTCAGACCTACTTGATGGTTGTGCCATTTACCAATATTCCCCTAAGTGTATTTATGCTGGGGCTGAAGAGATGCCTGGAAGAACTAATATGTTACCATTAGTGATATTGTAAACAGTAGAACCAGAACTTACTAAAACGTTATACACATATCTACCTTCAGCAAGACTTCTTGTTGCGGTTGATCCTAAAGAAATCTCAAATTTACCACCTGCTGCACTTGTAAACCCAACATTAAATGTTGCTATAGCATATGCACTAGATCCAATAGAAACACTCTTTGACATTTGCGCGGATCCACTATAACCAGTAAAGTTATAAGCAGAACTGGACGTGTTAACTACTGTAAATTTTGCTTTAAAATCTGATCCAGTATTAATAGTAAAATTTGATCCTACTGGTACTCCCGAATCGGGATCAAAAGTAATATTTCTACTTGGCATCAGAAACTCCTAATTGTGCTAAATTTGAAACAACTTCTTGCTGTTTTAAATATAGTTTATAGTAACACTTAGCAACTAACTTTGCCATTTCAACATCATCTATACTATCTATCTCCGCAGAAACTTTGAAATATTCAAAACTTTTGCTGAGATTTTCTAATTCAATTTTGTCTGGATCCATTTCCATTTAATAACTCCTTTAGCAAGAACTTGATCTCATCAATGTCACTCTTCATGCTAGCAACTTCTTGTTCAATAGTTTGTACCTTTTGATTCTTTTCATTTTTTGCTGCACGTCTTGCAACATATTGTTCGTAGTCCAATTTATTTACATTAAGTATTGAATTTGTTTGAGGGTCTCTTGCAAGATCTGCATGACCCTCTACACCATATCTTTCCATATCAAGCAAGTGCAATTATTCTAAGATCCTTAATCCTTGGTACATATACTTGACTTGTAGAAGTCAAGACAACTTTCACTCTATATGCTCTAAAGTCTGGTAAGTTGTCCGCTGTAAAAGTATACTCCTTGAACTCCGTGGTCAATGGACTAAATCCATATGTATTTGTTTTTGGAACAAACACATCGGACTCACCATTACTATCACTAGAAGAGATAACTCTACCTCTTGTATCGAGGTTTAAATATCCAGGGAAAGGAACAAAAATTGGATTAGATCCGGATTCATTTGCAATATAATAAAATGCTCTGACATCGCAATTTGTGCTAATATTTGCGGATAAAAGAATCTTGAGAGAGGATGCTGAATTTTCCAAAATAATTTCTTTAGAAATATATTGACATGCTGTAGGATCAGTATCAATTTCATTTACTCTTCTATCAGTTGCATAATCTACTACTACATCATTAACTCTATTTGAAGTAAGAACAACACTTGTTCTTTGACCATCAATAACAGGAGAAACGCGACTATCAACTGTTCCCATGAATATTCTCATATTCATAGATTTGGATCCTGGAATATTGCCAAGTTGATTATCTTCATTTACTTTAGATGCAATCATTCTTGGCGAATCAAGATAGTTTGTTTCATTCAAAGTAATGGTCTCAAATCCATTGTCAATATATGGAATCTCAGTTCCACTTATACTCTTAGAAGTAATAGTTCTCAATTCACCACTGATGTTGGTTCCACGAACAGTTACATTCTGAATAATAGGAGTAATGAGTTCAAATGGCATATTCTGTGATGCCTTTACGTTATATCCTCCAGCAGATTTTGTTTGATTTAAATAAAGTGCTGGATATCCAATATCATTGCTTCTATCATCATTATCAACATTAAGTGCTTCCATATTCAACTTGATATGGTAAGAATCAAAAGTTATTGGATTAGAAACAGTTACATTATTCAAGTCATGAGTCTTATTAATTCTTGCGAGATTAACTCCTCCAAGTTCATACTTGTAAACTGGTGTTCCAACTGGATATGTAAGTGGATTTGACCCTCTTACAATGTTTCCACCAATAGTATTACCAGAAACTGAAGTATATTCAATAATCTCATTACCAATCAACAGATATCCAATATTAGTAGTACCAACACCAACATTTTCAAATGTTGAGAAACTTATAGAACTGTCTACTGGTATTCCGCCCGTAGAAGTTGCATTATATTCTGCGGTAAGTTTTGTTGGTTTTATGTCTGGAAGAACTCCAGAAATCTTAACTAAGTTGTCTGCAAAATACATTCCATGGTTTTGATGATTTACCTTAATATGCAAACCATCATTAACAACATTTATTGACGAAAGAGTAACATTTCCACCAGTAGAATAGTTAAAATCAGTCGTAACACCCGAACTATTGGTGTACTGCATTGTGTATCCAGCACCGGTTATAAAATTACCCTGTACATTATCAAGAATCAGTTGATTTGTGCTTGCAATTGAAACGACTGTCAGTCTTGCATTTCTACCAACAGAACTTACTCCAATGGTGCTTATTCCAAGAACATCTCCAATTTGATATCCGGATCCACCACTAGTAATGCTTGCTGCACTTGCAACACCATTAGTAATAGTAACTTGAGCAACTGCACCACTACCACTACCTGTAATGCTAACCAAGTTAACACCACTAAATGTGGAGATTCCATCTGTTGGAGTATATCCGATTCCAGCAGTGGTTACTGTAAGAGCACCAGTAGAGATAGATCCAGCAAGACCAACTAAGTTGCCTGTAGCATTAGTTCCAAGTTGCGAGAAAGTGTTTCCGAGAGCATATCCACTATCAGTTACAGTTGATCCTAATCCAACTCTTACTTTTCTTGATTTTAACTCAAGAGAATCTGGAAGAAGAGTTGCAATTTGACCATTACCTTCTCTAAGTTCTGGACTATAGAATTCTACAGATCCAGAATCAAGGAAATCTGCTCTATAAACAGTAAACTTAAGATCTTCCCACTGACTTGCTTCCCAAGTTGAAGCATTCTGAGATTTAAATAGGGATCCAAGATAGGGTTGATTTGAGATAAATGTATCTGTTAAGAGATCATTTTCACCAATTCTTGAAATAAACACGCTGTACTTAGTCGAGTTTGATGCTAAACAAATAGCATACTCTTTTCCACCCTCAAGATATACAGGTGCTTTGAATTCAAATGTTGTCGCAACAGATCCGTCTGCTGAAGTTATGATTTGGTCTGGATCTAATACAATCTCAGTAAATGGTAAGATTTTCTGAGTTGGGAATCCATTTTCCATCGTTCTCAGTTGGAAAACGACGGGAATATCCATATCATCCTTAGATTGGAAGAATACGTCACATTTTGTTACAAATACTCCAGTTTCATCTTCAATCAAGAAAGATTGTGCTAATGGATCGTACCAACCAACAACAACATCTCTTCTAGACTGACTTATTACTGTCGAACCAACAACTTGAGTTCCAAGAGATCTATTAACATTTCTTGATTCAAACTCTTGCTTATTTTCAACTCTTGCATTTCTGACGGAGATGATATTCTCTTGTACAGTTTCAAGAGTACCAGCTGAAGTATATGTTTCTTCTGCAATGGTAGTAGCAAGATCTTGATTATTTTGATCATCATTGACAAGAACAAAAGTTTTTGTTCCAGTTTCAAATCTTGGATGATTAATATTATTTGGATTTGGAATAAAGAAACTACCAACTAATGATGCAGAGAGATCAGAAACCAAACGTACATTGGTGATAGTTGCACGAGCTCCACTAGTTTCACCAATAAGAGTCATATCAGATTCAACATATCCACCATATTGACCCTGTTCTTGTTGAGAAAGGGATAACGTATCAACGTTCAGTAAAGTTGATGTTGAAGAATATGCTGCTGATAGTGGTTGACTTGTGTAAGGATTTTCACGGAAAATAGAAGATGGGGTGTCGTAAGGTCCTTCTCTATGATTTGGTTGAGCAGCTCTAAACGTTATTCTTGGAGCAGTATCTGATAAATCAGCACCCAGACCAGTTCTAATTGTTCTACCAATGATATTTTCCCCAACCTGGAAAGTTCCAGAAATCATGGAAATTTCAAGGAGTTTTGGTACACAATATTTCGTAACGTTAGCTCCATCAAAGAAAGCATACATTTG